>Ga0257120_1002719_pt1 | contig 10361 bp, 8 predicted proteins | sample SI106_10metaG_FD_190153 | JGI IMG/M metagenome (GOLD analysis project Ga0257120, IMG submission 190153) | Marine microbial communities from Saanich Inlet, British Columbia, Canada - SI106_10 | ecosystem: Environmental > Aquatic > Marine > Inlet | place: Canada: British Columbia | collected... | reverse complement strand
TTTAGTCGGTTTCGAGGGATAATTGAGTGTTTTTGAGCCAAAAATCACTAAAAACAGTCAAAAATAGGTGAAAATAATGCATTTTAGGCGAAAATGAGTTTACCTAAACCTTGGGCATATCATCCTCGGTTAATTCAGCTTCCTCTAAACCCCTTTAGTAAGTCAATGATCATTCAGGCTTGAATGACCCATCACCTTCTGCAGTTTCAACAATGAGCCTAGGGCGTTAATACATCAAGTGTTGTTTGAATTTATCTCTCCACCCAGATTGGTTCTTGTACTTCACAAAGAAAATCTTCAAATCACTTTGGTTGGAATAGTCTACGAAGTATATCTTCTTATCAGATTGATTAGGATAATCTACAAAGTATCATAACCCCTCATTTCCATTGGCTTGATTAGGATAACCTACTTTGAATACCTTTAAATCGCGTTGATTTTCGTATTCAACGGAATACACGTTCTGTGAGAAAGCCGTTAGAGGAGTTAGGCATAGTATGATTAAAATGTGTCTCAATTCTATTGAACCGCGAATTTGAATGATTCTATATCTTCCTCTTGCGAGAATCTTATTACATAGAGACATTTCGGTTTGTCGTATATGTCAAAATCTTGAGATGAGGCCATTATAATGCTATTTTTAATAATTCGCCCTTGGTAATCTATAATCTGATATGATGACCCTATACTTTCTTGAACTATTTCTAAACTAAAATATCCATCGTTAGGATTTGGACTCAAAATGAGTGAACTAAGACTAGGTTTGCTCTTATCTAAGTCTAAAAGGTTTGGACAATTAAGGTTTGTTTGATAATTTGAAGCCGTAATATTTTGGTCTAATGAATCCGCACTTAGTATCCCACAATAGCAATCATCGTTAAATAAGAATAACTTCAACCAAGCATAAACCACATTTCCAGCATTTCCATTATTAAATGAAGGCGATAATGGGATATAATGGTCTCCCCCCGAGATTTAAAAGTGTAGTTTATCATTTGACTCAGGCGTATAATTATAATGGATGTCTGAGTGCTGCACATTTGGGGAAACCAGATCAAATTGTCCGCTAACAATTAGAAGAGGAGAAGTATGGTTAATCGCTGAAGGGGAAAGCGTTATTGGATTCAGCCAAGGGCAAATGGCAAAAACAGCATTTATGCTAGAATCAATTCCTGAAGCTAATTTGGCACCACCACATCCCATAGACCATCCACCTAACGCAATATTTTGAATATCGATTTTTTGGTAAAGTGGTGAACTCAACCTAGTATTCTCTTGACGTAAAGACTCCATCCCGTCTAATAGGGCATTAGCTCTTGCATTAGGTGATTCATAAATCGAATTAGTGCCGGCTGTCATACACAAAAACCCCCGAGAAGCTAGATATCTAGCCCAAGGTTTGACTGAATTTTGATAGCTCTGAAAGCCAGGAACTAAGACCAAACTTTTCAAATTTCCTTGAGCATTTTACGGAAAAAACAAGGTCGCTCCATTGTAATCAGACCCATTTCTTAGACCCTCCGATTCAATTAAAGAGTCTAGTAAAAAAGGGACATAATTAGTCACAATTTCAACTGTACTCGAATCACATTGGTTAAAAGCTCTCTGAGTTGTTAAGACAAAAAATACGAGAAAGGTCGTTTTCACGTGTTTCATATCGTTTCTGTTAATGACAAAAAGAACAGCGTTGATCTGATGTTTCGCAGAACCGAGTTCGAACCGAGTTCCGCTCGAAACTAAAGGTTTGATTTGATCCGCCGCAACACTGCATAAAAGAAAATAGATTTAGAGGCCTTCACCCACTTAAACCATGAAGAGGGTGAGAACTCTTTTGAATACTCTATGACCGACACAACTTACTTACCGACTCAAAAAGAGTATACAATATTGATTATTACCTAAATTTTGCCAAGAATAGACAGTTTCAGTCTGTCAATTAATCTACCGAATAACGATTTCATTCTTTTTCCCTGGTTATTCAATGTTGCTACCCACTGATATTCCATGAAATTTTGAAAATTACCATCTAGAGGTTTTTGAAATGTACCAGCTATTAAAATTGTATCAAAACCCCAATCATACTTTAAGCAGTAGTATAGATTTTGGGAATGAAAAGAAATATCTGATTGCCCAGGATTAATATTCACTTTTTTTAGTCCATATTTATATGAAAGGCTCAAGACATCATTTAAATCAGTAACGTGAATTATCAATGTCTGATATGATAATAATTTTCGTTTATTATTTTTCATGAATGCTTTTTCCCTGAATATATTTCCTATCTGAGCAAGCTCTTCAATTGATTTTGATTTAAATTTCGTTAATTCTCTTTTAGACAAGTCGTGATAATCCTTCAAATACTCATTTATTCTTGGAAGTGATTTGTGTGATTGTCCATAGGACCAAACATCTCCTGGGTAAAAAATTAAGGGCAGAGTTCCTAGCTTTCCAATATAATCATATACTAAGCCAATTCTATTTGCGTGAGCATTGAAATGAAAATTATCTTCATGACAGAACCATACAAAACTTGCGAAGGGAATTGTGTATTTGGGCTTGAAACAAGAAATCTGCTTTTTGATCTCCACTAACTTTCTTTGAGCATGGGCTTTCATTAGGGAAATGTCATTTCTATTTCCAACCCAATTGGCAAATGAAAATTGTGTTAATAATAGATCAACGTGGCCAATTTCGTTATGTAAATCGACCAGCGATTTATCATCAAAAACACAGTCATTCAAATTTAAAATACTAAAGTCTGGCGTTTTAATGTGGAGCCAAGAATCTGTATCGTTTTTAACTTTACCAATTCTAATTCGTATGTTTATTCCAATAGAAACTTCATGGAAATCATCAATTTCAATAATTGATTTAAATCCTGATCTTTTGCAAAATTCAATTACTTTATTGTCTATAGTTTTTTGGAACATAACCGTTATTTCTCTCCTGTATTGTCTAGGTATTTTATTTATACTAGGAGGAGAGAAATGGTCAGGATGTTCATGAGAAAACCAAATATGAGTGATATCTCTAAAATCAGAGTAGTCTAATTTTGTTTCGGCAAGAAGAGCCCAACTTTCATTAAATGCTCTACCTTCTAACCAAGGGTCAGTGATTAGTTTAACATTTTCATATTCCCATATGTAGGAAGCATGGTTTACCCAGGTGATTTTCATAACTACTTTTAGATTAAACCCAACGGTTTAGCTATTATAAGTATATCAAAGGACAATCTATTAGTTAATTGCGGATAGCACGTGCATTATCCCTTGGTGCTTCATAACCATATTTCGCTCGAAAATAATGTTTCCGGTTCTTTTTGCATCTGCCTCGCCATCAGAGTATTATAAATTCGATATCAAACGTCCACCCATGTGGTTCTAATAGACATCTGAAATCGCAAAGGAAATAGAAAACGGATTTGGGAAAACCCAGAAATTTATAGAGTCTTCTTTTGACAGAAGTATCTATTTCTTGGAAATTGATCGTGCAACTTTACATGTATTTGAAACTTCAGGCTTCAGCTTGGCTGGGTCAAGAATAGCCAAAGAATTTATTCTTGAAGATGAAAACGCTATACAAAACAGTACTTTACTAAACTATATAAGCTAAGATTGAACTATAGGTTATACTATACTATCCCTCAACAATATACCATTAAACAGAACTTAGCATTAAGATCTTCCTGAGGTGATTGGGCATCTTAAGTCTGCGCTTCCTTGAAGTGCTCCTTTTAATCCACCTTTAACTCCGTTAACTATTGATGATAAGATCTTAATTGCAATAATCCTTATTTTCCTGAAAATCAAGTATCGCTAAAGACCTGGCTACTATTCTTCTCTTTATTTTCAAAAAAATAAAAATTCGCTGATTTCTGCGTAGGAAATTTAGAAGGGCACCTTTGACTTTATTGTCAATATCTTTCGTGTTATTGGATGGGTAAATTGCAATTGTTCCGCGTGTAGATGAAGTCGACTGTCCTGATTGCCATATAGATCGTCTCCAACTATAGGTATGTTTAGACCTGATGTGTGTGCTGCGTGCACGCGCAACTGATGGGTTCGCCCAGTCTGGGGATAGAAGTACACCAGCGAGCGACCATCTTTGACTTCGATTAACTCCCATTTAGTTCTAGATGGTTTTCCGTACTCATAGCACACCAATTGCCTCGGTCTGTCATCCAAATCCACCCTCAAGGGCAATTCAATTTCACCTTCTTGTGCATCTAGCTCCCCATCTAAGAGGGCCACATAGCGTTTTTTGATGGTACGTTTCTCAAACTGATGTTGCAGTTTCTTGTGCGTTTCTTTAGTCTTTGCTATGAGCATGATTCCTGACGTACTCATATCCAGTCGATGCACGATTAATGGCCCGGTAGCATCAGGGTACTGCTTTTTCATTCTGCTGTAAATGGAATCTAAAATCGTTTTACCTGGCACAGATAAAAACTCGGCTGGCTTGTTAATCGCTACAAGATGTTCGTCCTCAAACAAAATCTCGATTACTTGCTCCTTATCAGGATTTTCGAGCATGGGATTCGGGTCTACTTCAAGCCCTTTCAGCATGTGTCCCAGAATAGGCTCACACTTGCTTTTGCATGCAGGATAAAACTGTTTGTGTTTTCGCACATCTGATTTTGGAGATGCACCCCACCAAAATTCAGCTATGGCAATGGGTTCTAAATCGTGCAAATAAGCGTATTGTAATAGTTTCGGTGCGGCACACTCGCCTGCCCCAGCTGGTGGTGTTTGGGTTTCTGTAAAATGAAAGATGGACAACAGGCTTCGCCAGTCGCCTTGAGTATTCAGGAACTTGTATTCATCAAACAATCGTTTTTGTAATTCGCCAGATTTGTTTTTCCGTTCAGCTTTTAACAGTTCCAGTCTGTCAGTAAATTGATTGCTGAGCTTTTGCAATTCTCCGATTCTTTCGCGCCAGCGCTTCGCTAATCGCTTATAAGCAATCTGATGGTTAACACTAAGCTTTGACAGCTCCGAATCCAACTTCTGGTAAGCAACATCAGACAAAGTCTCACGAGCATCCTCCCGCTGTTTTTTACGCTCCTTCTTTCCTTGTTTTATGTCTGCTCTAAAAGCATTGAGCTCAACTTCACATGCTTTCTTCCCGCGCGATAAGGTGTCTGCTGACTCATGCCGAGCGGGTTGATTGGATAACCGCTCTATCTCGGCATTAAGCTCGTTAATCTTCCCTTCCTCCTCCCTGAAAAACCCATCTTTTTCAAGAATATCATAAACAGGAGGCACAAATCCGTTGTGGTGATTTTCATCGGCAATTTTCCCTGAAAATCCAGCCAAAAATCCCATTTCACCGTTCTTCGACTTAACCACCAAAACTCCAAACATTTTCCCAATGACCAATCCATCCTGATCTGGTGTCAATCCAAAATTATGTTTCCAATTTCTTGATTCGAGTGATTTCTGTAGTTGCTCCGATGCAATAACGCTGAGCTTGTGAGGCTGATAATAAAATGGAAAGGTGAAACTCTCAGGAAATTGAATATCTCCTAAATCACGATCAAATGAAATAAAACACGACAGTTTGCTTGACATGAATTACAAAGGAAATAAAGAAGAAGGTTCAATACTCTTCCCTTCTCGGATTAACCTTTAAGTGCAGACATTTATCCCCTTTAATTGACAAACTATCCACGATATAATATTTGTAAAACAGGTTTCCAGTTGATGACAAAGGACTTACGAAACCTTTAGTAAAAATGTCAAGGAAATCATCATAAAGGTTGATCTTTAGGTAGATGTTGGCAAGCTGTTCGTGCACACTTTCATTTTTGACACCAGAAATCCTACTCGCCACGATTACCTCTTTTTGATCTTTGGGAAATTTCCGATAATAATATTCACTCAAATTCTCAGCATATATTACAGGTATGTAAGGCTTTGAATTGCTATCGCCCTCATTATCAGCTTCGAACATGAAGCCAAAGCGCTGCATCACTTTTCTATCTTGAAACTCCTCATCTAATTTATTCAAATCCAATTCTACCTTTCCATAAACCTTGTATTCAACGTATTCTTGAGCATAAATATCATTGTCAGATTTTGCGTCCACCACCTTATTCATAAAAGTGACAGCTGGATTCTTATCCCTTCGATTTGCGGTTATAACAACATCATCCAATTGCTCCAATTCAGGTATTAGCTCAACATCAACAACCTGTTCCTCACCTTTTATGACAAGCTTTTCCACTTGCTTAAACCCGAAAAAAGAAGCTTGTATAGTGTCACTCGGTTTATTTGTTTCTATGAAGTATTGTCCATTTATATCTGTAATAGTGCCCACAATTGTGCCTTGGAAGGAAACATTCACAGATGGCATTGGGATACCAGTATCATCCAGCACTACACCGCTAACCACTGTTTTTTGGGCAAGCAGATCTGCATATGTAAACAGCATTACAGTAATAAGGACACTACATATTCTGGCTAAACGGAGCAATGAATCAAATTATAAGCAAGTGTGAACTTATTCCATAAAACCTTGCGCTATCAAGAGTAAATCATTGACGCAAATCAGATTAGCTTTGCGTTATGAATAAGATTTATGCCATCCTTCTCATTTTGGCCGTGGTCGTAGGTTGCCAAGAAGCATCCAAGCCAGAGGATTTAGGAGAAAAAGATAGCCCTGAGCTTAGAGAGGGTATTACCATCATTAACGGTGTGGAACGAAGTGACCTTGCTCTGACAATGCGAGATATGTATGATCAAATGAAACTGGTACATGATTCTCTTAAAACGGGAAAAACGATTAGTACAGACTATTTATCTAGATACAAGTCTATTCATACAGACGTGGCAACTGAACCCGAAAAAATTGACGAGGTTTATCAAGGCATGGCTTGTAATTTCCTATCGGCCTATGAGCGATTTGAGGCTGAAACAGAAAACAAACCAGACGCTTTTAACCTGATGCTAGATGCTTGTCTTGCATGCCATCAGCAAAAGTGTCCCGGACCAATTAAAGCAATCAATAAGCTGAAATTGAACAAAGGATAATTCAACGCCAACTTTTCATTCCTTTGCGCTTTCAATAATCTAGTGAAATAGCTATGAAACTTTCCATCGTAATGCCAGCCTATAATGAGGAGCAGACTATTCATCTTATCCTAGATAAAGTGAAAAAGGTTGAACTTTTGGGCAATTTGGACAAGGAGTTGATCATAGTAAACGATTACTCGAAGGATGACACAAAAGGAGCTGTAGCTAGATATATGCAAGCCAATCCAGATTTGGCCATTACCTATTACGAGCACGAGGAGAATAAAGGTAAAGGAGCTGCTTTGCACACAGGAATTAAGAAAGCCACGGGCGATTACTTGATAATTCAAGACGCTGACTTGGAATATGACCCAGAAGAATACAACGATTTACTCAAACCCGTTCTGAGTGGTTTTGCAGATGTGGTTTACGGATCTAGATTTCAAGGAAGTAATCCTCATCGCATCTTATTCTTCTGGCACACTCTTGGAAATAAATTTTTGACTCAACTCTCTAACATGTTTACCAATCTGAATTTGACGGATATGGAGACTTGTTATAAGCTGTTTGATACAAAAATCATTCAGACATTAGAGTTGCAAGAAAGACGCTTTGGTTTTGAGCCCGAAGTAACCGCAAAGATTTCAAGGATTCCAAAAATCCGAATCTATGAGGTCGGCATTTCTTATTACGGTCGCACGTACGAAGAAGGTAAAAAGATTGGCTGGAAGGATGGCTTTAGAGCGATTTATTGCATTCTAAAATACGCTGCTTTCGAGGCGTAACTAATCTACCACAAGACTTTCTATGTAGTTTTTATCCTTTCTTTTCATCATAAGGATATACACACCAGAAGCAAGGTTTGAAATGTTCAATTCCGTGAGGGTTCCAAATTGAGAATCAATCATCCTTCCTTCTAAATCATAAATCCAAATCTCGTTCATGGTAGACTTAAAATTCACAACGTCTTTTGTCGGATTAGGAAAGATCCTAGTTTCAATGGGTTTATCAGACACTTCCTCAACAGCCAACAGCTCTAATGAACGCTTCATTGCTTGAAAAGCGTGAGCTTTGCCAAAACCCCAAAAGTTGTTTCCTGTGTCTGCCAGATTTCCTGTGTATTGATCCTCTCGAGCAGTTTCCAGCAACACATCCTTTACCATTTGTGAAGTCATATCTGGATTGGCCTCGAGCATCAAAGCAGCAATTCCTGCCACCATAGGCGAAGACATTGATGTTCCGCTAAAACCAATAAAACCATATTCACGGTCATTAAACTCAATGACTGAAACGGGAGTGTAGCCCCCATCTGTATAACTCGAAATCGATGATATTACTCCACCTCCAGGTGCTGTTAAGTCAGGCTTTCTTCGCTCGTCCAAGGTTGGACCTTGACTCGAAAATCCAGATAAATTAAACGGGATGAATTCGTTATTATTCCAAATGCCGGCTTGATGTGAGCCAACTGAAATAGCACTTTTGGTGCAGGCTGGCTCCCCTATACCATACTTTCTATCTCCGGCTATGTATCCCACACCAAGTGAGCTAAAATCCCATCCCGTATTCCCCACTCCTGTGGTGGTTTCCAAGACATTCCAATAATGAACCGTTCCAGATGCAGCAGTTGATTTCAGTACAATCTTATTCCCTGAGGGTGGGAAATCAATTCGTAAACGAGCATTAGACCTGTTATTAAGCGGATGTGCAGACTCAATCGCAATATCGTAATGAAAAGTGTCCGAGCCAATTATCAAATCATTCTCAGTATAGGGAGAAGATGAGTTTGTGAAATAAATCGGAGCAGAACCTTTTAGCTGATTCGTGATGTCCAACACATCGAAAGATATTGCAAACGACTCATCTGCATTTCCCCAGGCAGTAATACTTTGTCCGTCTTGATAATTAACCGCATTGTTTGGCACAAAATTGATTCTTGATCGTAAGGTGTCTCCAGCGAATTCGTGCTTAATATGGAAATCTGAATCGCCATTATTCCCGCCACTAGTAACGAAGACCACGCCCAGGGATGAATACTCATCAATTGCCCTACTAACTAAAGAATTTCCGTCTAGCGTGCCGAAATAATAAAGGCCCCAGCTCATATTAATTACCAAGCGCTTGTCTTCGGATAAAGACTTTTGATACATCCATTCAAAAGCATCCAATACAGCGCCCTCATCAACCAAAAACGTAGCAAACAAGTATTGTGCGTCAAAGGCTACACCGCGATATTTAGTGCCAGCTCCTGAACCTGCAGCAATTCCGGCAACGTGCGAACCATGTGTAGCGTAGCTATATATATTGGCCGTATCTGATTTTGCGGCTAACAATTCTTCAGGCGTGTCGTATTCTGTTCCGTAAGTATATCCCGCTGGAGCAGGACCACTGGTTTTGTATTGATCCCATGCAGCTAAGATTCTACTTTCTGTCAGGGTTGTATCATAAAACATTGGATGGGTGTAATCAAATCCCCAATCCGTAATTCCAATGAGAACATCCCTTCCTGTAAATGCACTTGGCAAATCCAATCCTTGATGGACACTGTCAACGCGTGCATCTCGAACAGCCCGTTCTAAATTTGGAGATATTTTGGTAGATAATTCCAAATACTCTATTCCCGGTAAAGCTTCTAATTCTGAAATTAATTCTATCGGCACCTTCAATGTGACTACCCCTCCTCTTTCAGCTCCAACAATTATTTCTTTTGACTCAATTTGACTCCTATCATACCCGTTAGAAACCAGCGCCAATACTGAAGCATATTCTCTTCCGTCAATTATTAACCAAGGAATTTCAGCCTGGTTCGCAGTACCCAATTTCAGATCAAATCTTTCTATTGATCCAATCGAAGTCGCTGGCATCAATACTTGCGTAATTCCAAAGTAAAAACACAGGAGAAATGATAACAAACTAAGACTCTTTTTACTTTTCATTCTGAGTTGGATTTTGGTTTAAAAGTAGTTGTTCGATAAAGCACAGCCTTTATTTGAATACTTCGATTTATTCTTTGATGCATTCGAAAGCATGTTACAAGCACAAGTTCGAATGGCTATTTTCGACTTATGAGTAAAGTAGTGCTCTTGATCCTTCTGCAACCCGCTGCACTTTTCGCATACGATTTAGATTGATCCACAATAAAAAATGAAGGTGACTCTAAAAAGTAGATCGAACTACTTGATTCAGTAGCAAGTGCGTGTAAATTGGAAGATGCCGATTTAAAGAAGTGGCTTCATCTAAGGGGTATGCGCTGGATATTTCTCACAAGACATGATGAGGCGCAGGAGCATTTTCAAAAAGGACTTCTCTTAGCTAGAGAATTAGAAATTGACACCATTCAGGCCATATTTA
>Ga0257120_1002711_pt1 | contig 10370 bp, 9 predicted proteins | sample SI106_10metaG_FD_190153 | JGI IMG/M metagenome (GOLD analysis project Ga0257120, IMG submission 190153) | Marine microbial communities from Saanich Inlet, British Columbia, Canada - SI106_10 | ecosystem: Environmental > Aquatic > Marine > Inlet | place: Canada: British Columbia | collected... | reverse complement strand
CGGAGGGTGTTTTGGGCGCGGATTTTGATGTGTTTGTGTCTGACATGCGGCCTGTCTAGCGCAGGCTTTCGATATGGTCCAGAATAGGCTTGCGCGTTTATGAAATTGGGTCTAATCACGCGGCGATTATGCTGTAGTAGCTCAGTGGTAGAGCGCGTCATTGGTAATGACGAGGTCGGGAGTTCAATCCTCCCCTACAGCACCATACATCCCACCTTTTTTATATAGCTAAGTCATAGTAATTAGGGTCATGAGCCCTTTATTGACGTACCATTTGACATACCACTTGACGTACCAGCCACCTTATTGCTTGAGCGTGGTGCAGCGATGAGTGTGAACCAAAAGCTTACTTGGGCGGATTATCCAGCACCCCGAGTCAAAAAGGTTAAAGGCAAGTACAGCATCGTTGTGAGCGTTCCGAGAGCCATCCGTCATTTGTTCGGTACGCCAGAGGTTGCCAAGGCTACTGGAACCACTGACCGAGCTATAGCTGAGAAGAAGCTGATCCCATTAGGTAATGAACTCTATGCTAAACTTGATCAGAAACAGATAGATGCTGAACGGGTTACCTTTGACGAGGTCGACGGTTACGCTGTTGATGCTATTACTACTCTTGCTAACGCACTCAGGTATAAAGGCGGTAACCTTCCACCCTTGATTGCTGAAACTGATTACAATGAACTGACTAAACTGAAGGTTAGATTAGATTCCTTTATAGAGCAGCATAAAGACTCTATGACCGCGAAAGATCACCCCTTGTTGTTCGATGATCAGTACGACCTTGTAGGTGATTACGAGGCTATCGTTGTAGACTCCTTCTGGCAGGACCTACTAACTCAGGCTGCGCAACAGCAAGGTCATCCAGCACCAATCTTTGAGGCTCCTAGTGGTTACGGCCTCGTGAAACTTAAGTTAGCTGATGATGATGAACCTAAGGTCTATCCAGATGGCCTTGCCCGTTTCCTCAACCTTCCTGAACACGTCGCTCACCATGGAAGCGAGGTTGATTTCCAGACTTTAGAACGCAACAGACGGGTACAATCCAACGATGCTTTGCGTATCTCTGATGTACGCACAGAATACGTGGCTCACGTTGAGGCGAAATACGACAAGAAGAATACACAACGTAAATGGATCAGAGCCGTTGATCGTTTCATTGAGTTGATTGGCGATGTACCGTTGCGTGAGATTGATGCAGTAACACCTCATACTTTTGCCGACGCGCAAGTCAAAGCACGGTCTGGAATCTCAAACAAAAGCATCGCCGATTACCACATGGGTGTGTCTCTGATGCTTAAGTTCTGTGTTAGAAAGGGGTACATCAAACGCAACGAGTTTTCTGGTGTCAGCGTTAATGACTACGGCAAGAAAACGGTAAGTTGGTTGGCTTACGAACCTTCAGAGATGCTTACCATCTTCGACCATGAGTGGAGCACTCAGGAACGTCTTCTGCTTTGCATCATAGCCACCACAGGTATGCGCTTAAGCGAAGCAGGTATGCTGACTTGGGAGCGTTTTAACGACACTGAGTACGATGGAGTAAGATACTTTACTCTGCTGGATACTGGCGAAGAAATAGTTAGCGTAAAGAACGAAGGTTCTTCTCGACACATCCCTATTCACCCAGACCTGAAACTTCCCGCTAAAGGTACAGGGAGATTGTTTGACTACACCGTAGATGAAAATGGCCTGTGTTCCTCCTCTGCAGGAGACAAAATCAATCCTGAACTAAACAAACTGGTGCCGCATATTAGAAAGTCGGCGCACTCTTTCAGGCGCACACTAAAGATGATGCTACGTGACGTTGGTGTCTCTAAAGAAATCAACGACGAGATCACTGGTCACGGCTCAGGCGATGTCGCTGGCGATGTCTATGGCGGGACAAGCATCCAAACACGTGCTGAAGCGATTTTGAAGCTTGATTTGTCGTGGCTTAAGCAATGACCAACTTTAACAAGATATGTCTCACTATTATTGCCATCGCCTTAGTTGCAAAGGTTTACGTGATTGTGACTTCAGTAGGTTAGCACTTCACTAGAAACTTAACTGGATGATCGCAAAAACCGAGAAACCCGAAGTGTGAACATAAGAATGGCAAAGCAGACTATCGTTCCAAGAGTGTCGCCAATTAGAAAGCCAAGCATAACATTGCGCTCACCAATGGAAATTAGTTGTCCAGAAAAGATAATTGACTGTCCTAGTGAATTAAAGACTGAACTTACAAAACCCACCAGAAGTAGCTGACGCCAAGTGTTTGGTCCGATGCCAGATGCTTTCATCCCGATTTCGATACCAACAAATCGAAATAACGTGATAGCAATTATCGCCACTGTGGAAACGAGAGACCAAGACATGGCTCTTTCAAGATTGAAGTCTAAGTATGGCGTTTCCATGGACAGCAAAGCATAGAAAAGTGCAACAATCACATTGGATGCTAAAAGGTACGGCACAGACCACCAGCCAAACATCCAAGCGGCGATTACCCTGATGCCATGAATCGGGAAGATCAATGCAGCAAAAGCTCCGAGACCTGGTGCAATAATTGTTTGGAGAGGTAGTATTACATGAGTTACCAAAAACATCCCAATGATAGTGAATATTGATATCAAAATGCTATTACTGAGATGATGGTTTACAGTCATTCATTTGCGCTTTCAGAAATTTCTGGGTAGTGCTCAACCCTCTTAAACTTTTAATCACAAAAAGAACATCGTTTAAGTGTCGCACGAAGTACACCGCTGCCTTTTAATAGTGTTTGGTTTTGAGACTATTTGTTGTTTTAACGATATGGCTGCTATATTTCGAAGCTAAGTCAGCCAAAGGGTCTCAATAAATGAGCAAATATCACACCTTCGTTCAGCTTAAAGAGCTAATGTTCGCAATGGAGCAAAACCTTGGCCTGGGAGAGATGTCCGAAGCCGAAAAGTGTGTGTTCTCTTGCATCGTGCAAGCTACTGAAACTGGTGGTTCAATCAGCACTAAAGCTATTGAGAAGCACATACTTACGTCTAACTTATCTCGGCCAACTTTGTTTAGAGCTATTAAGCAGCTACTTATCAAAGACATCATCACACAACCTAGTCACGGTAAGTACATAGCTAACGCTTAGTGCTAGCGGTCAGTTCTTTCACTTATATTTAGACGCTAGATTAGCACATCAGCCAAAGTACAAGACACGTAACGGCTACACCCTTGATGAACGACAACCAATATATCGCATAGTGTGACCAGCCAAGTTTTAGCCGTAGTCGTTCAGCTAGATCGCTGTGCAGTTTAAACGGGTTCATGCTTTCACCTCGTTCTTGATACGGTAGATGCTTTGCCGTGAGACGCCCAGCGCCTTCGCTACTGCTGTCATCCCCTCACCTGCGCCCAGCATCTTCATTACCAGATTACGATCAATAGATTGTTTACGTCCTTTGTACGGGCTGTCCTTCCCTTTGGCCTTTGCAGCGGCAATCCCTTCGGCCTGACGCTGACGGATCATTGAACGCTCAAACTGTGAGAAGGCTCCCATCATCTGCAACATCAACGTAGACATAGCATCGTCTGAGCCTGAGAAGGTTAGATTTTCAGTGAGGAAGGTTACACTGGCACCCTTGCCGTTAACCTCTTTAATGATGCCCTCAAGATCACGAAGGTTGCGAGCAAGTCTGTCGATAGAGTGGACAACTACTTCATCACCTTGACGTATGTATGAGAGCATCTCTTGGAGCGCTGGGCGGTCTGTACTCTTTCCTGAAGCCTTGTCCTCAAAGATACGGATGTCGCCCAACTCTTGACGGTCCGTACTCTGATCTAAGGTCGAAACCCTTGTATAACCAATCTTTGACATCACCAACTCCTCGTAACAATAGGGTATGTAACTCAGAAATATCGTAACTTAATGATAGATACAACCCTATTGTGACGTAAACGGCTAGGTATAGGTGACAGAGAAATCGTTACGCTACGGTATACTTCAATGTGACACTGTTTCGATTAGCAATTCTCTTTGTGAGCAATAGCAGCAGACAATAAAGGCATGACTAGTTGTACCAGCTACAAACGATAAGCCAGATGCACAGACTGTGTCAGATTGAATGGACTAATCGGCTGTGGATACTGAAGCGACTTACCTGAAGGTGGGGCAGGCATGGGCCAGTGGGGGTGCGTGGGTATTATGTATATGCAGAACTACACGCACGGGGTTTTAGAGGTGGAGACTAAACCTCTGAATGAATTTGCAGCTCTTAAAAATATTTGTTAGTATCAAATTGAAATAATTGGATTTTGTACATGCTTCGCTTACTCGCCACCGCCTTCTTTTCCCTGATAACCACGACAGCATATGCACAAGGCGAAGCACATGATGCTCAAGCCATGTTGTCAAGACTGGGATACCAGATCATTGTAGATGGAAGCTGGGGACCCCAAAGCCAAGGTTTGATGGGTCAGTTTTACACTGATCGCGGACTCACGTACGATGGAACACTAAGTGAAAATGAGTTTGCAGATCTACATGCGGCAACGGCTGACTTGCCAGAGCATGTCCATCCAAGAGCAAGACTGGTAGATTACTCACCCCAATATAATTTCTCACCACGCTCTTGGCCGTATGTAAACCTCGATAGCTATCGTTCCAAGTTTAAAGAAACTTATGGATTGCGATCAATATGGCACAATGGAATAAGTAAGGTTTTGTCAAAAGACTGCCGCAAAGAATTTTTTAAATATGATATTTTTCAAAATATTAACTTAGGATCCAACGACGTAAGTGGATTTGATAAAACCTCAAAATTAACGTTCTGTCTTGGTAACTTACCAGACGCAGCGCACCAAGATTTTATTGCAAACGGCAGAAGCAGTAAGGTGCTAAACTTATTCTTTCAAACCTTAGTTCCAGCCTGGGTAGAAAATGACGCGTTCAGCGCAAAGGGCATGCGTTCTGATTTTGATAATACCAGCGCTGGGTACACCTTTGTAATTGACAGGGTGGCCTTTGTTTATACGCGATATGCTGCCGCCTGGGGTGTGAGCGAAGAACTGGATCTTAATTTTCGCATTTGGTGGGATGAAATTTCACAACATGATGCCGCGCGTATTTATCAGCGAGGATACGAAAAGTGTCGTGAATTTCGCGGTCCAGGCATACGCCCTGATGGACTTATGACTGACGAGTGTATGAACGTTGGTACAGATTATGCGTCTGCTCTTGCTCACATGGGTATGTATTATAAAGATAGTGATTATATCAACGAAGCTATTTTTGTTGCGGGCGCATCAGCAAGACGCAGTTCACCTGAGGGTTTTGTGCTAGATGCAATACGTGGCTCTCATGGAGCAGGTTACGCCATGATGGTTGCGCAGAAGCTTGATGAAATAGCACTCATATTAGACGATATCGATGTAAATTTATATGAAATGAGCTTTGCCAATCATGGAAAAACAGTAAGAGACATAATTGAAGTTACCGCGAGAGAATTTATTAAACCTGATAGAATTTTTGATTACGCATGCCCCAATGAAATGTGGTATCGAGGCGAAAGCTGCTATCATCAGGCGAATTACGCCGATAATAAAGGTGAGATAGACTGGCAATACTCACACAAACTAAGAACGGTTGCAGGTGCTGTGTGGAACAATCCAGATTATATGCCTTTTATTGAACTCGTTAATCCGCGAAATCACATAAATGGTTATGGCCATAGTGAAGGTACATTTAATAGACTAATACAACTACGTCACTTCCCACCTAAGAACCGCTACTATGCAAACGATCCAATGCCACAAGATAGAAATGTTTTCCGTGGCAACCTTAGTTCAGCTCAATACATCAAAATGATCGTGGCTGATTTGGAGGCGCAACTAGAAAGATGATGTTTTCACTGGGTCAAAGAAGAACCGTCTAGCTAATCTGAACAAACAGCCCATCCTTGTGGGCTTTGACATGGCGTCCAGCCCAGCGCCTGAACAAAAAAAGGGCCAGGCCATAAAGGCCCAGCCACAAGTGGTACTCTTAGGGAGTGAGAATACATAACAGTTACGTCAAAGCTTTGATGTTGGATCAGTGTGAGATTCAATTAGACCGTGGTGAGGCGCATATTGCACTCATTCAGCACCCCATACTCACCAATACCGCCAATAGCTGTGACACCACGCTTATATCGGCTGTTTAGCCGTACTGAGAGAGCACCAAACGCCTGTTAGTATAGGACGCAATGGCTTCTGCTACGCATGGTAGGTTCAATGCGGGGTAATCACGGAAGATCGTATCTACGTCCGTGCTATAACTACGGCTGCGCCATCGTGACGCTTTAGACAACTGAACAATAAACTGGATGTTGTCCTTGCACCTGATAATGCGAATACCTTCGCCTTGGTTAATCCAGATGATGTCTCTGTAGCTTTCACTGGTTTCTCTGCGATTACTCATGGCGTTCACCAGAACGGTAGGTAGCCAATGCTACTAACATGGCCTTAACAGTTTCATCATCCTCATGCTTGGCTTTAGCCATCAGGCCTGGGGTATTGGCTGTCTTAGCCACAGATTGCGCTGGGCGCTTAAACAAGCCACTCATGCGTCTTCGCCACTGAACTTTTCGTAGTAATCTTGTAAGCTAGTACCTAGCTCATCGGCTGGATTATGCTTCCCGCTAGACTGAACAAACTTAGCCATCCCGCCCTTACCGCCCAAATGAGCAACAGAGCGTAGGCCATTGCGACTATAACCTTTGGCTGCATCACCTAAGTTGTCGATAGCTTTGTCTATGTCAGCAATATGCCAAGCACCAACATCGTCCTGTAGCGCTTCATCAGCTTTGAATTGATCCTGAGTGAACGTCTTGCCAGTAGCGGCTCTGTAGTCCTGCAAACGTGCTTCACCGAATTGCAACTTACCAGAAAACTTGCGTCCGTCTTTGATCGTTATCTCTGCCTTACTATCACCAGAGCTTTCAGACTGAGTCAGACGCTCAATAAACGGGTCGGTGTTGGTTGCGGATGATGTCGCCACAGCTTCTGGTGCAGGTGTTGGCAACGCACTAGCCCATTCGTCTAGCGCAGCATTATTGTAGTCCAACGAAGACTTGATAGGCGTTAGGGCCGTATTCTCAATAGGGTCAGCATCCTGCATCATGGCACCAAGAACTTCACGCTTACTGCTATGAAACCTAGGGTACATCTCACGTATGAGATCGACATAACTACGATTACGGTTAGGCCCAAAACCATGCGCAACCTTAACCATCTTAGCTATTGAAAGTAGATGGTTCAGTTCTTGCTTTGATAGCTGGGCCAAATATTCATCTAGGGATAACGGCCCTTTGCTGGGGCCGAGTTCCTCTTGTATCTGCTTACGTAGCTCTGAGCGCTCTGCAGGAGAGGCGGACATCAAGCCAGACGGATTCGTGGTATTCATGTTGTATTCTTTCTGTTGGGGGATGTGGGGTGTGTACAAACTGTCTGCTTGATCGCTTGATCTACAGAAGTTGTGAGTATTGGTATTAGTCTGAAATAGAACTGATGAAATAGTCGTTATTTATCAACGTATCATGAGATTTTTCCTACGCAGGAATCATCTAAGTCCCTGATATGTATACAGCAATCAGGATGTAGCGGGTCTTGATAGATAGTAGGTGAGGATTTCACCTAGAGCTAAACGCCCATCTGCTTTTTTAGTGGGTGACTGCGAAACAAGAAGATCGTTTTCCACACAGGAGTCTAGCCACTGTGTAAGTCTGGTTGTCACTCCAGCACGATATAGGTTTTCTGAACGGCGGGTTGATACATACAGATCATGTTCGTCTTCGTATGCGACGACTAACGCAGCAGCTAAGAGCGTGTGCCAACGATTTGATTTAGCTTTACGTGTACGGGCTAAGACGTCCTTGGCTCTTAAGATTGCCAAGACAGTCTGCGTCTGATCCCTGAAGGATAGTTCATACCCGTCGTATCGTTTCTGCGCAGTCTCTAAGATTGTGAGGATGTCTTTCATAGGCGAACCTTGCTCTGGTTAAAGGTATCGAAGAACGCAGAACCTAAGGCGACGTAAGAGTCCCTCATTTGGCGTTGTGTCGAGAGTTTGTAGAACACTTCAGGATTATCCCTGCGTAGCGCTTGATAGTGTGAGAATCTTGGCGGAATCTGAGTCATACATATCCTTCTGAGTAAGTTTGGGGGGGTGTAAAAATAGCAGGTATTTGCCTTGGATACGGCAAAGAGAAAGTGTGCTATCTATGGACAATAGTCTTACATATTTCTGTCCATTTGTCAACAGATATGCTAAGATAAAAGCACTTTAAAACACGTATAAACTACTGAAACAAAACGACTAAACAAGAAGCCTGTATGTACTACACGACCAAAATAGACACAGACCATTCGGTCCCGTTCAATTATCATGTGGCTACGACTAGTGAGCCACTTATTAATCTCGCACATCACGTCTGGGCAGGTTTCAGTGACGAAGAACGCGGTGCTGTAGATGGTAAATCAAACAACACGTCTGGAGTGACAGGTTTAGTTTATGTGCAGACGTTGCTTGTTCAACTCTACTATCATTGGTCAGTAGACCCGCGGCTTTGCGTAGCTACTCCAAAGAACAACAACGCAGTTTTGGTTAACGACTTTTACAATACGAACAAAGTGTCGATCAGGAAGCAAACTAAGGTTCTCCACTTATTAGAGAAACACGAACTCATAGATACTACAAAGGGCTTTCATCAAAGATCGAAATCTCCCCAGAAAACGTCGAGTATCGTCTCAAGAATGAGGGCAGCGAAACGCCTCAATGATCTATTCATTAAGCTAGAAGTTGAAGACTTTGACATAGACCTCCACTCAGGTCGCCGCCTTATCGAAATGACAGACTTCGAAGTAGACGAAAACGGTGAACCAATCAAAACGAATGGAAGCAAAGTAAAGCTCAACAAACCCTATGACGAAACACAGCCACACGTAGCGGAGAAGATAAGACTATTAGCAGCGTACAATTCGTTACTGAAGAGAACGCACGTGGACCTAGCGAACACGAATGAGCCTTACATTATTCGCAAGAAGTACAACAAAAAGAAGGAGACAGACGAAGAACAAAGAATACCAATCAACCAGGTTAATAAGTTTACCAAACGAGTATTTAGTCGAGGAAGTTGGAACCATCATGGACGGTTTTATTCAGGATGGTGGCAATCTGTAGGAAGCGCCTACAGAAAACACATACGGATAAACGGTAATGCAACTTTCGAGTTAGACTATTCATCACTTCACCCCAATATCCTACTGGTAGAAGAAGGGTTGGAACCTAAAGATGATGCCTACGCTTTAACTGGGCCAAGGCTGTTCGAACAATACGATCAAAAACAACAGAGGAAGTTGGTCAAAAGGGCAGTGATGATGCTCTTTAACGCTAAAGAAATTACCGCGGGGCACAAAGCTTTCACTAGATCATACAGCAGCAAGAGGAAGGGTGATCCAAGAGCAACGATTACCCTGAAACAGTTCGAACAACTCAAAGATGCGTTTGTTCAAGAGAACCCAGCATTAGAGAAGTATTTAGCAGCAGATCAGGGAATACGTTTGATGAACGTAGACTCACAAATAATGGAACAGCTAATAAACAACTTCACATCACAAGCGATACCGATCCTGTGCGTCCATGATAGTATCGTACTTGAAGAGAAGTATGCGCTCCTTGCCCAAACAGAATTGAAGAGAGCAACCTACAGAGTTTTAGGTACAGCAATTCCTAATGATCAAAACAGAATGACAAACGATACAATACAAGGAACTTATCAATTCAACGATGTACCGTACACATTAACAACAATGAACGAACACGAAGCAGCGTATCCAAACGAAGAAACGAGTAGACACAAACAAAACTTGGAAGCTTTTAAAGCGTGGAAACTTAAAGAAGGTTACGAAGACTAGGTTAAAAAGAGACCATGTCATCCTTTAAACCCATCTTAGCAACCATCTTATGCAATAGAGTATCACTTACGAATACCTGAAAACATGAGTTAGATGATAACTGTTTGTAAGGAACTACTACATTACTAAGACAAGTTGAGACTTGATCCACTTAGGTAGCCAATTAGAGAGCTAGGCACATACTGTTTACCATACCGCTTGACGTACCAATTGACGTACCAACTCGAAGATGGCGGCGCTGAATATCCCTGGGCGATTAAGATGTAAGTATATAATATATATAGATATATAATCTATATATGCGCAGGAAGTAACATCTAACCATTCTTATGAACGGGAGTTCAATCCTCCCCTACAGCACCATACATCCCACCTTGTTTACCACGACAGCCATTCGCAGCAATAACTACGTGGGCGGCGACAACTGTCGTTTTGCGACCTTTGTGGGTGCTTTGGCTGGA
>Ga0257120_1002710_pt1 | contig 10374 bp, 10 predicted proteins | sample SI106_10metaG_FD_190153 | JGI IMG/M metagenome (GOLD analysis project Ga0257120, IMG submission 190153) | Marine microbial communities from Saanich Inlet, British Columbia, Canada - SI106_10 | ecosystem: Environmental > Aquatic > Marine > Inlet | place: Canada: British Columbia | collected... | reverse complement strand
CCGACTTTTTGCATTACTTCCATCACCAAAAAGTAATAGGCGGGGCCGCTGCCGGATACTGCGGTTACTCCATCTATCTGCGCTTCGCTATCCACCCAACAGGCAATACCCACAGCATTAAAGATCGCCTCAATGGACTCTTTCTGCTGGCTGTTAATAAGCGGATTGGCAAATAATCCCGTCGCTCCGGTGCGAACCATGGCGGGGGTGTTGGGCATAGCGCGCACAATCGCCTGGCTGTCGCCGAGCCAGCTTTGCAGATCGGCAATCTGAATTCCTGCGGCAATGGAGACCACTGCTGAGGTGCTGGTTAAAGAGGGTGCCAGCTCTGAAACTATTGGTCCCATCACCTGGGGTTTAACCGCCAGAATAACTATATCTGCACCGACCACGGCGGCGTGATTGTCGGTAGTGGCATCAATGCCATAGTTCTTCTGAATATTGGCTCGCGCCTGTTCGCCGGGATCGCTGACGCGAATCTGCTGGGCAGAAAATCCGTTGGCAAGCATGCCGCCGATAATGCAGGAGGCCATATTGCCGCCGCCGATAAATGCGATATTAGTCATTCTTGTTACTCTCCTTATAGAGAATTCTTTGTATTTCTTTTGCCAAATATATCAGTGCCAACTCTGACTATGGTTGAGCCCTGCGAAATAGCTGCTTCCAGATCGTTGGACATACCCATAGAGAGGGTATCCAGTTTTTCTGAATTGTCCAGAGACTGATTGATTTCATCACGCAATTTATACAGAGCTGAAAAGGCGATCTTTTGTTTTTCCGCTGTCTGCTGTGACTGGGGAATAGCCATCAACCCGCGCAGGCGAAGATTGGGAAGCTTGAGAACCTCGTGAGCAGCGGACAGTGTTTCATCGCTGCTAAAGCCTGACTTGCTGGCTTCATTGTCAATATTGACCTGCAGGCAGATATTTAGCGGCCCCAGTTTGGCAGGGCGCTGTTCGCTGAGGCGCTGGGCGATTTTTAGGCGGTCAACGCTATGTACCCAGTCAAAGTTTTCCGCGACAACACGGGTTTTATTCGATTGCAGTGGGCCGATAAAATGCCAGTGCAGATTTTCTCTGCCCAGCTCTTCAGCCAGCTCTTTATTTAAATTATTCAAAAGGGCGATTTTTTCCAGCGCTTCCTGAACATAGTTTTCACCAAAATTTGTCAGCCCGGCGTCAATTGCACAGCGGATATCCTCTGCGCTGCGAGTTTTGCTTACCGCCAGCAGAAGAACTTCGGCGGGGTCGCGTTGTGCATCCCTTGCCGCCTGTTCGACACGCTGAGTAACGGTGCTAATGTTATTTTCAATCTTTGGCATATACTTATCAGGTCTTTAGGAGTTTTACGCAGCTTCACACGCCGACTTACACGTCGGCTTACACGACGAAAAGGGATAAGCGAGATATAGCATGGATATAACGGAGTTATTGGCTTTCAGTGCCAAAGAGGGCGCATCAGATTTACACATTTCCGCGGGTCTTCCCCCTATTATTAGAATTGATGGTGATGTGCGGCGAATAAACCTGCCGCCCATGGAGCATCGTCAGGTTCACAGTTTGATCTACGAAATAATGAATGACAAGCAGAGAAGGGACTTTGAAGAGTTTCTGGAAACTGACTTTTCGTTCGATGTTCCCGGTATTGCCCGCTTTCGTGTCAATGTGTTCAATCAAAATCGCGGCGCGGCGGCGGTCTTTCGTACCATTCCATCTCAGGTGCTGACCCTCGAGCAGTTGGGTATGGGCGATATCTTTAAAAAGCTTTCGCTGATGCCTCGCGGTCTGGTGCTGGTAACCGGGCCGACCGGTTCGGGTAAGTCTACAACCCTTGCGGCGATGGTCGACTACGTCAATGAAAATCGCTACGACCATATTCTGACTATTGAAGACCCGATTGAATTTGTTCACCAGAGTAAGAAGTGTCTGATCAACCAGCGAGAGGTTCATCGCGATACCCATGGCTTTAGCGAAGCGCTGCGCTCGGCACTGCGTGAAGATCCGGATGTTGTACTGGTCGGTGAATTGCGTGACCTGGAGACCATTCGTCTAGCCCTGACTGCGGCGGAAACCGGCCATTTGGTTTTCGGTACCCTGCATACCACCTCGGCCGCCAAGACTATTGACCGGGTGGTGGATGTGTTCCCCGGCGGTGAGAAGCCAATGATCCGCTCGATGCTCTCTGAGTCATTACAGGCGGTTATCTCGCAAACACTGTTAAAGAAAATTGGCGGTGGGCGGGTAGCAGCTCACGAAATTATGATCGGCACGCCGGCGATACGAAATCTGATCCGTGAAGATAAAGTTGCACAGATGTACTCGGCGATTCAGACCGGCGGTGCGCTGGGTATGCAAACTCTGGATCAATGTTTACACAATCTGGTGGATAAGCGGCTGATCAGTCCGGATGTGGCCCGCGAAAAAGCCAAGATGCCGGATAGCTTTTAGCGCCAAAAAGTAATCGAAAAACCAGTCGAAAAAAAGTGACTAAAAAAATTAAGCACAAAATTGTTTTTAAGGAGAAAAGCGATGTTGGACCAGACTCTCGAAAAGCTGGTTAGGTATATGGCCGAGAAAAAGGCTTCCGATCTATTTATTACTCTGGGTCTGCCCCCCTGTTTAAAGGTCAATGGGGCAGTGATGCCGATTACCAAAAACAAGCTCTCCCAAGCTGAGTGTGAAGCGCTGGTTTTAAGCACCATGGATGAAGATCAGAAGCGTGATTTTAAAAAAAATAAAGAGCTTAATTATGCTCTGGTCAGTGAAAGCGCCGGACGCTTTCGCGCCAGTGCTTTTTATCAGCGCGGTGAAATTGGCATGGTGCTGCGGCGTATCGAGACTGTAATACCAACACCGGAATCACTGCTGTTGCCGCCAATTTTAAAAGAGCTGGTGATGAACAAGCGCGGTATAGTTATTTTTGTCGGCGCCACCGGCACTGGTAAGTCGACATCCCTCGCGGCATTGATTGGTCACCGCAACAAAAACAGCCGCGGCCATATAGTCTCGATTGAAGATCCGATTGAATTTGTTCACGAACATCTGGGATGCATTATTACCCAGCGTGAAGTGGGGGTGGACACGGAGTCTTTCGATGTGGCTCTAAAGAATACGCTGCGCCAGGCGCCGGATGTTATTTTGATTGGTGAGATTCGCACGCCGGAAACCATGCAGCATGCGATTACTTTTGCCGAGACTGGCCATCTGGTTCTGGCAACGCTGCACGCCAACAATGCCAATCAGGCCCTGGATCGAATTGCCCACTTTTTTCCGGCGGAACGTCACGGCCAATTGTGGATGGATTTGTCCCTGAATTTACGGGGTATTGTCGCCCAGCAACTGGTGCCGACCAAAGATGGTAAAGGCCGCCGCGCGGCGATTGAGATTATGCTCAATACACCTTTAGTAGCGGATACCATTCGCAAAGGTGAGGTGCACAAGTTAAAAGAAATTATGACCAACTCCACCGAGCACGGTATGCAGACCTTTGATCAGGCGCTCTACGAACTGTATATCGAAGATCAGATCAGTTACGAAAATGCTATTGCCCACGCAGACTCGAAAAACGATCTGCGCTTGATGATAAAGATGCAGTCAGATACTCATATCAATGAACTTGATGCGGCGGCGGATGACCTCACTATTGAGGAGGATCAGTCGGATAAATTGCGTTGGTAGGCTAAGGTTTTGTTAGGGGGTGGTACCTATATCTGGACAGTCTAGCCAACTCTGTAAAATCAATGATGCGGCGATATGGTCAATTTTTGTCAGATCCTGAGTGCCCTGTTCGCGACCAAGCATTTTTGCCTCACGGCTAGTCAGCCGTTCGTCGACCATCTCCACCTCAACAGCAAAGCGCCCCTGTAGACGACGGGCAAATTTGCGCGCTCGGCTAGAGAGTTCACTTTCACTGTCATCCATATTTAGAGGCAGTCCAACCACCACCAGATCGGGCTTCCACTCATTGAGTAACTTCTCCACCTCAACCCAGTCGGGAATACCATCCACCGCTTTGAGAATGGTTAAACCATTGGCGGAGCTGGTCAGGGTTTGGCCATTGGCAACACCGATCTGCTTTAAACCGTAGTCAAAACCGAGCAAGCTTTTTGGCCGATTTCCATCAGGCATGACCGGCCTCGTGGGAGAGCATGCGCAAATCCAGCCCTATGCTAAAGGCTGCTGCTGAAGCGCGCTCGGCGGAGTTGGTGTTAAAAATAATATCAGCCTCAGCGGGAATGGTAAGCCAGCTGTTTTCGCCGAGCTCCTCTTCTAGTTGTCCCGCATCCCAGCCGGTATAGCCAAGGGTGATCAGTGAATCTTTTGGGCCCACACCCAAAGCAATATCGGAGAGGATATCTCTGGATGCAGTCAGGCTGACATCTTCTGAAATAGCCATGGTCGACTCCCATTGACGATCGCAGCTGGGGTGAAGAATAAACCCGCGGTCGCGCTGAACCGGCCCGCCATCGAACAGCAGCGACCGAGCAAATTCATCCTGATATTCGACATCCAGTTGGTCGAAGATAGCTTTGACCGGAACATCCATCTGGTGATTGATAATCAGGCCCATAGCGCCATCGGAATTGTGCTCGCAGATATAGATCACTGAGTCAGCAAAATTGGGGTCAGTGAGACCGGGCATAGCTAACAGGAAATGATTTTTAAGGCTGCTGATTTTTTTCGGCTTAGTGGGTTTCATAGTTATCAATATGGGGTTTTACACAGACAAACTCAAGCGGTGAATAGGATTAGTTTGTGGTGAGCACATTATTCGATTGATATTGCCAGGTGCGAATAATATGAATTTCGTCGCGATTGCGAAGCTCTGCTGGAAAGGGCTCGTAGGGTGCTGCCAATCGAACAGAGCGTACGGCGGCCTGGTCGAGCAGTCGCGATCCAGAGGTTTTCGAGACTTCAATATATTTGATATTGCCATTGGCAAGAAGTGCCACCACCAACTGCACATGGCCATAGATACGTTGCGTGCGAGCTTCCTTGGGGTAATTAACATTGCCGACCTGTTCAACACGCTTTTCAAAATAGTGCATATAGGCGGCTTCATCTGCAGATTTTGCCGATGCCGAGGTCATGCGCAGTACCCGGGGCAATTTACTGTAAGCGCGCTGCAGGCGGTCGAGCTCAGCGCGGATCGCGCCAATATCGCGATCAGCTATCCGCGCCTGTTGCGAGGTTAAATCATCGGCCTGACTGTCATTAGTCTGGGGATTAGGACTGTCACCAGCGCTGGCCAAAATAGCTTGAGCCTGGGGTTCGCTGCGATCTTGCTGAAGTGCTGGCATCTGACCCTGATCGCGGCCCTCGAATGGCGACAGCTGATCGGTTGTCGGTTGCACGGCCTGAGCCTGATCACCGCTGCCAAGCTGGTTGGCCTGGGCTAAAAAGTCTGCACTGTCCGGCGCCTCTTCAGTTTTGTAATGGGCCAGTGTGACTTCCATGGAGATACTCGGTGAGGATCCGGAGGGCAGGGTAAAGCTAACACCAATCAGCAGAATAAAATGAAAGACAAGCGCCGCCGAAAACGTCTTGCGCAGACGTTCATCGGTTGTGTTCCACTGGCTCTCGATCAAATTTTCCACTAGCGTTCCTGTGAGTTTGCAGGGCTTACATCTGTTCCAGTCGAGCTTGAATCGCGGCGATTAGCTTATCGCCAATCTGAGTATCCTCGGCATTATCAATCTCACGTATACAGGTTGGGCTGGTGACATTTATCTCGGTTAAATAATCACCGATAACATCCAGACCGACAAAAATCAGACCGCGTTCTTTTAATGTCGGTGCAACCTGCTGAGCTATCCACTGGTCGCGTTCACTAAGCGGTTGCACAACCCCGCGACCGCCGGCGGCCAAATTGCCTCTAAAGTCACTGCCGGTTGGTATGCGCGCTAGAGAGAAAGGAATGACCTCGCCGTCGACAACCAGAATGCGTTTATCGCCGAGGGTAATTTGCGGCAGATACTTTTGCGCCATAATAGTCTGTTGACCATAGTTGGTCAGTGTCTCGAGAATCACATTGAGATTTTGATCACCTTCGCTAACGCGAAAAATCGATGTGCCGCCCATCCCGTCCAGTGGTTTGTAAACCACATCTTTATGCTCTTCCAGAAACAGTTTCAATCGTGCCTGATCGCGGCTGACTAAAAGGGGAGGTGTGCACTGGGGAAATTGCGTGGCGAATACTTTTTCATTGCAGTCGCGCAGACTCTGGGGTTTGTTAACCACCAGAGAGCCACGCTGTTCCGCCGCTTCGAGAATATAAGTCGAGTAAATAAACTCACTGTCAAAAGGCGGGTCTTTGCGCATTAGCAGCACATTCATTTCTTCCAGTGCCGCAACGCGACTTTCGCCGAGTTCATACCAGCGATTGGGGTCGTCGTATACGCGCAGCGGAGTCATGCTTGCTCTGGGCTCACCGTTTTCTAAAAACAGATCCTGCTGCTGCATATAGAACAGCTCGAAGCCCTGTTTTTGGGCGGCGAGCAAGATCGCTAGAGTGGAATCTTTTTTGAAAGAGATCAATTGAATCGGGTCCATAACGACCCCAAGAGTAGTGCCCATAAAATGACGACCTTGTGCTGAGTTTTTGCGCTATAACTAAGTGTGGCAACAGCAGTGCATATGCCACAGAAAATTCTGTGACCTATAAATCAATTTTATTAATAAATTTAGAGGCTTGTGGATTATATATTACAAGTGTGTTTAAAATTCCACATCTTAAGTGACATTGACGGTGCTTAAGGCGTTAAGTGGTTTTACAGTGGTGATAAAATGGATGTTCAGGGCCTTAAAGTGCTCGTCATAGACGACAGTAATACAATAAGACGTACGGCAGAAACCCTACTTGCTAAAGCGGGCTGTGCCGTTTCTACCGCGTCAGATGGTTTTGACTCTCTTGCCAAAATCGTCGATATCAATCCCGACATAATTTTCGTCGACATTATGATGCCGCGACTCGACGGCTATCAAACCTGCGCACTTATCAAAAATAATCCCGATTTTAAATCTACACCAGTAATTATGCTCTCAAGCAAAGATGGTCTTTTCGACAAGGCCAAGGGTCGCATTGTTGGCGCTGACGATTATCTGACCAAACCATTTGGTCGGGCAGAGCTACTCGATGTGTTGGACAAATATATTCAAAACTAAAAAGGACTTAGAGGTTGGATCATGGCAAAAATACTAATTGTGGACGACTCCCCCACAGAAACATACAAATTGACAAATATTCTTGAGCGCAATGGATTTTCCGTTCTCTCTGCTGACTCTGGTGAGCAGGGTGTTGATTTGGCAAAAGATGAGCAACCCGATGTGGTGCTGATGGATATAGTTATGCCCGGGCTAAATGGATTTCAGGCCACTCGCCAACTGAGTCGAAGTAAAGAGACCAAACATATCCCGGTGATTATTGTCACCGCCAAAAACCAGCAGGCGGATCAGGTCTGGGGTGAGCGTCAAGGTGCCAAAGCCTATCTGGTAAAGCCGATTGACGAGAAGCAGTTAGTGTCGGCGATCAGCGCTGTGCTGAACTAGGATCAAGCCTGTGGCCAAGGATATATTTTCAGTAATAAGTGACGTAGTCAGCCGTTTTGGGCAGTCCACCTATGGTCTGCCAGCACAGAAGGAGATTGTTGAAACCCGCAAGTTAGTCGGTTTTTCTGTGCTCGGTGATGACTATGTGATGCCGCTCAATGAGCTCAGCGAAGTATTAGATGTTCCCGAATGTACCAAGTTGCCAAGGGTGAAATCCTGGGTTCGCGGACTGGCCAATGTTCGCGGCAGACTGCTGCCAATTATCGATCTCGCTGATTTCCTTGGCGGTTCGCTGGCTGGCTCGGTTCGCGACAGGCGAGTACTGGTGCTGGATATGGATGGCATCTATGTCGGCCTAATTGTCGACGCGGTTCAGGGGATTAAATCTCTGGCAATAGATCATTATAAAGAGGCCCGCAACAACGGGCCTCTGGTTCATTTTATCGACGGTAGTTTTAGCGAAGAAGATAAAAGCTTACCACTATTTTGCGCCCAAAAACTGATTGAGGACAGTCAGTTTATGAGTGTTTCGGTGTAGAGAGTTTGAGTACCGAAACAGCTCGTTAATAAAGCAATAAAGAATCAATCTGGAGGATTATATGAAAGAGAATACAGGTAAAGGATCGCCGTTCCGCACCTTAATAATTATCTTGGGCATTGCCTGCATAATGGTCGGTACCTATAGCGCCATAGAGGTTAGCAGTCAGGTCAAAAATGACCAGAGCAATGTGCAAAGTATCGCAAACCTGCGAGTTAATGCACTGAGAATTACTCAGCTGGCGAATGACGCCAGCGCCGCCAATGAGGATGCATTTGACGCGCTCGGCCAACTGAATAACCAGATGACGCAATCTTGGAGACGTCTGCAAAAACGCCTCTATGATCAGGGCGAAATATCGCGACCACAGGTTCAGTCGGTGGCAGATAGTTGGGGTGAAGTAAGTGATAAATTGAAGCTGTTGGGAGACAACCAGGAAACGGTCTTATTTGTCTCCAGAGTTGCCAGCGAGCTCAATGCAAAACTACCTCAGGTACAGGACAACTCAGGTCAGGTGGTCGACGTATTGATTACCCAGTCGGCGCCAGCCGGGCAGATCGCTATTGCTCAGGAACAGCTGTGGCTTGTCGAGCGAATCGGTCGAAATATTGACAAGATGATTTCCGGAAGCGGCGATGCCAATGTGGCCGCCGATCAGTTTAAAAGTGATTCGAATGTATTTCGCGACACATTGGATTCGATGAAAAATGGTAACTTTATTCTCGGCATCACCAAGGTTACCGACAAAGAGGCGATCGCCAGTATCGATCAGATTCAGGAATCTTTTGATGTGGTTGCTAATGATATCGACCGCATTTATGAGTCCGCAGATGATCTTTCAATTGCGCGAATGTCTGCCGCCGCACTGTTGGGTGATGTGCCAGCACTACTGACAAAATTTGATACTCTGGACAATACAGTAGTAGATCTGAACACCTCTGAAAAACGAATTTTTAATAACTTCACAACCCTAATGGCCGTAGCTGGATTTTTTGCTGCACTGGTTATGTTGGGATTTATTAACTTTAGAAGCACAAGACGCAACCTGCTTGAATCCGAGCAGATCAAAGATAAAAACCAGCAGGCAATTTTGCGACTGCTCGATGATATTTCTGATCTTGCGGATGGTGATCTAACCGTCGAGGCAACGGTGACAGAAGATTTTACCGGAACCATTGCCGACTCGATTAACTTTGCAATTGCCGAGCTGAGAAGTCTGGTAGAAAACGTCGCCAGCTCGTCGGCCAAGGTAACAGGTTCTGCTGATGCGACTCGGGCGACATCGCTACAGTTGGCCGAGAGCGCCGAACACCAGGCTCAGGAAATTGCCGGTGCGTCAGCCGCAATTAATGAAATGGCGATTACTATTGATCAGGTATCTTCAAACTCTGCCGAGTCGGCAGCGGTAGCAGAGCGCTCGGTATCCATTGCAAAAAATGGTGCCCTTCTGGTGCGCAATACTATCGACGGCATGGACACGATTCGCGAACAGATTCAGGACACTGCAAAGCGAATTAAGCGGCTGGGTGAAAGCTCTCAGGAAATTGGCGACATCGTATCGTTAATTAACGAAATTGCCGACCAGACTAATATTCTCGCACTGAACGCGGCAATTCAGGCGGCCATGGCCGGTGAAGCCGGTCGCGGTTTCGCGGTTGTAGCGGATGAGGTTCAGCGACTTGCGGAACGCTCAGCGACAGCGACTAAGCAGATTGCCGGACTGGTAAAAACCATTCAGACCGATACCAACGAAGCGGTTAGTTCCATGGAGCAGACAACCGCAGAGGTTGTTAAAGGTGCTGAGCTGGCTAACAGTGCAGGTACAGCTCTGGAAGAAATTGAAAGTGTATCCACCAACCTGGCGGAGTTGATTCAGGATATTTCCGAGGCGGCAAAACATCAGGCCACCACCTCTGCACATATTTCCAACACGATGAATGTTATTCAGGAAATTACCTCACAAACCCTTTCTGGAACCAATGACACCGCGACGTCGATTGGCGAGTTGGCGGGCATGGCTGTGGAAATGAAAGACTCGGTCAGTGGCTTTATCTTGCCCGGCAAAGATTCCGATCAGGAACCTGTCGATAGCGATGAGCCAGTGGCTCTGGATGAGCTCGACGATGGATCGCTAGGCGCAATGTTTGCCGTGGCAGATGAGCCAGATAATCAAGACAGTGAAGCCGATAATTCCGCAGAGACTGATAACTTCGACAGCGATGAATTTGCTTTCAACGATACCGATGAGAAGCTCAATTTGGACTTTGCATCATCGGTCGATACTGAAAG
>Ga0257120_1002706_pt1 | contig 10381 bp, 8 predicted proteins | sample SI106_10metaG_FD_190153 | JGI IMG/M metagenome (GOLD analysis project Ga0257120, IMG submission 190153) | Marine microbial communities from Saanich Inlet, British Columbia, Canada - SI106_10 | ecosystem: Environmental > Aquatic > Marine > Inlet | place: Canada: British Columbia | collected... | reverse complement strand
CAAAGTACTACAGCCATAAGCGTTAAAGTTATCATCCAATAAATTGAATTGATAAGGGTTAATTTAAAAGGTCTTCTTTCGAATAAATTGTTAATTGCCATCACTGGAAACACTAAAAATATAGACATCAGCATACCATGAGCAGCTCCATGCTTAAAAGTAAGGTATTTATCTCCTGCTAACTCTAAAACTCAATTAACTGCCACTGAAATTTCTGATGAAGCATCTTTCAAATCATCATTTCCGTTAAACAAAGAGAAAAGGTCTGTTTGGTGAGTAGAGAAAATTGCCATTACTGTAGAAATCAAAAAACTTAGTAATAAACTTACTCCGAGTATAATAGCCATATTGCCACCCTTCATTTTTTCCTCAGTTAATCCTGTAGTCTTAATCCAAGGAGTTCCAACAAGTTTTGGGTGGTAATAAATAAATCCAATTACAACTGGGATAAGAGCAGCAAGAAGAATGAATAAAAAATTGGAATTCCATAAGTAATAGTTTTATTGATTAGTATGTATCAATGAACTAAATATTGAAGAATTCAAGAAATAACCTTAACGAAAACACAATCATTATTACTCCAAAAATTTTGAAAGCTAATTTTAAATTAGCTGGATTAATGAAGTAGGATAGCTTATTGGCGAATATAACTTTCAATATATCAGTAACAAAAATAACTACCAATGCAGTTACTAAACAAATAATTACTACGCTTTCATTAGTATATTTAGAACTACTTAATGTATAAAAACCAAACCAAACTGCAAAAACAAAAGGATTAACAAAGTTGATTAAAAATCCATTTAAAAAGTACTTAACTAAGCTTTCTGCTTTGATTTTATCATTTTTGGAAAAAGAAACTGTTGGCTTTATTATATATTTCAATCCATAAAACAAGAGTAATAAACCACCTATTCCTGCAAATGCTTTTTGTACTTCTGGTTGTTCGAAAAAACTTCCAAAACCAAATATTGCAAGTAATACACAAATTATGTCACCTATAATAATTCCAAATGCAACAGACACACCAGGTTTTACTCCATATTCTATAGAAGTTTTAAGTAAGTAAAAGAATACTGGGCCAATGAATAGCAAAGTAGTTAAACCAAGAAATAAACCCGTTAATATTGACATCTCTAATTTTTTATAGCAACTAATGAATATACCATTGGAAGCTTGTCTCCATGATGTTTAAATCGGTATTTACCTTTTTCGAACTCCTCTAAATTTTGAAAACAATTGTATGGAGAGTAATCATATTCATTAAACTCAACCGTTTGCAAGCCATTGTTTTTAAGAGAATTAAAAATTTCTCCTAAGCTGTGGTTCCAAGTAACACAAGTCTCTTTTATATCGGCATTTTTATCTGTGTAGGTTCCCTCCTCGTCTTCAACAATTGGGTCAGAATTAAAATAACGATACGCTACTTTTTCCACAGCATCATCAAACATCCACATAGCTGGATGAAATTCTGCAAATACAAACTTACCTCCTGCTTTTAAAAAATGTGAAATGACTTTAGCCCATTTATTAGAATCGGGCAACCATCCTACTGTTCCGTAACTTGTAAAAACTAGGTCGTATTTCTCGTCATGAATGTTAGGTAAATTATAAACATCTGAACAAATAAAACGAGTCTCAACTCCCATTTCTTTGGCTAAATTATCGGCTTTTTCAATTGCTAAGTCAGATAAATCTACTCCTGTGACTTCTGCTCCTAGTTTGCTTAACGAAATACTATCTTGACCAAAGTGACATTGCAAATGAAGAATTTTCTTGCCTTTTATTTCTTTCAGAAACTCCAACTCTATTTCATTCAAAGAGTTTCCTGTTTTCTTAAAATTATCGTTATCATAAAACTCCGAGTCGTAATGTACTTCGGTTCTTTTATTCCAAGATTCTTTATTGATTTTTAGATAGTCCACTTTTTAAAAAAAATTATGAGTTTTGATTTTTTTTGATTCTTAATTTGTCTTTGAATATCAAAACTAAAATTATTATTTGACCTAATAAGAAAGTTAGAAAACTTAACAAAAAATTAAAATCTAGAAAATAAAATAAATAGCTTAATTAACCCTCCAAAAGTAAGGAGAAAAGAGAACTGCTACAGTAAATAGCTCTAACCTACCAAACAACATAAGGAAAGAAAGCACCCATTTACCAGTATCTGGTAAGTGAGCAAAACTTTGTGATGGATCAACTGTGCTAATTCCTGGCCCTACGTTTCCTAATGAAGTAGCTACAGAACTAATTGCAGTTAACAAATCTACACCTGGAAGTGCTGCCATTACAATACTTCCTAATACAAACATAAACAGATATAAGAACAAGAAAGCAAGGAGGTTGTAAACTACTTTTGTACCTACAGATTTTCCATTTAAATGAACTGGAACAACAGCATTTGGATGGATTCTTCGTTTGAATTCTAGAAAACCATTTTTTATTAGGATAACAATTCTTACAATTTTCATTCCACCACTTGTAGATCCTGCCGAAGCACCTGAGAATAATAATAAGAAAAAGATAAACATAGCAAATACTCCCCAACCTGTGAAAATTGCACTTGCATAACCTGTTGTGGTTATTATACTAACTACCTGGAAAGAAACATATCTAAATGATTCTACAATTGAATAATTATTTACTTCATTAGCTGAATCAAGATATACTGCTGGTGTTAACAGAGCTATAAATCCCATTACAGCAAATAAATACCATTTGAATTCATCATTTCGCCAAAGCTTTTTAAGTTTTCCTTTAAAACCAAAGTAAATAAGTGTGAAGTTAGTTCCTGCAAGGAACATAAACACCACAATAACAGCTTCTATCAGTGGTGAATCAAAATGTGCTATACTGGCTTGTTTTGTAGAGAATCCTCCTGTAGATGTTGTGGTAAGAGCATGGTTAATTGCATCAAAAAAGTTCATTCCGCAAAACATCAAAATAATCATTTCGCAAATGGTAAGAAACAAATAAATTACCCACAGTCGCTTTGCAGTTTCTTTAATTCTTGGGTGAATTTTATCTTTAGTTGGCCCTGGCGCTTCATTTACAAATAGCTCCATTCCTCCGATACCTAGTAATGGTAATATGGCTATTGTAAGAACTATAATTCCCATTCCACCAATCCATTGAGTCATACTTCGCCAAAACAGAATACTGTGAGGCATTTCTTCAATATTATTTAAAATAGATGCGCCAGTTGTAGAAAAACCAGACATAGTCTCGAAAAAAGCATTAGAAATATCAGGGATAGAATTAGACAAAATATAAGGCAAGGTTCCAAAAATTGTCATGGCAACCCAACTGAAGGTTACAATCATAAATCCTTCTCTTCTTTTAATTTCTGCTTCTTTAAATCTTCTTAAAAAATAACGAAGACAAAACCCAATAGCTAAAGTTAAACCACTTGAAAAAAGGAACGCATTGGTAGCTCCATCACTATGGTAAATAGAAAATCCAAGTGGCAAAGCCATCAAAATTCCATTTATAAGTAGCAATGAACCAATCACATAGCCAATTACTCCAAAGTTTATTAGTTTTTTAGTTGCTCCCATTTATTGAAAGTATCTTTCTATCTTATGAATAGATTCAGTTAAACAAAAAACAACAGCTTTGTCTCCTTCATTTAATTGAAAATCTCCAAAAGGAATTAAACTTTCTTCCTCTCTTATTACTCCAGAAATATTAGCGTTTTTAGGAAATTTAAGGTCTTTAATTTTCTTTAGAGTTACCTTAGAATTTGGTTTTACAGTAAACTCAATGATTTCAGCATCAACCCCATGTAAATTAGCAATGGCATCTACATGTCCTTTCCTTATGTGTTTAAAGATATTACTTGCAGCAATTACTTTTTTATTTATTAAAGTATCAACTCCTATGTTTTGAGATAGATGAATGTAATCTATATTCTCTACTCGAGCAATCGTTTTTCGTACACCATGATTCTTTGCGACTAATGAAGAAATAATGTTTGTTTCGGAATTTTTAGTTACAGAAATTAAAGCATCCATATCACCCAAGCCTTCTTCTTTCATTGTTTCTACATCTCTCCCATCAATATTAAGAACTAAGGTATTACTCAGGTTATTGGCTAATAATTCACATCTTTTCTCGTCTCCTTCTACAATTATTACTTTGTAGTTATCCTGAAAAATTCGTGCAGTAAGTTCACCTAATCTATTTCCTCCAAGGATCATTATGTTCTTAATCTCAAAACATTGTTGATCACAAAATGCAGTTATTTTATCTATCGACTCTGGGGTAGAAATAAAATAAACAATATCATTTTCTAGAATTTCAGTCTCTTTATTTACAATTATTGTACTCTCATTCCTGTGAAGGGCAATTGGTTTAAATGATAAATTTGGATTTAAATAAGCGCTCTCCCCTACTGTTTTGTCTCTTAATTCGGATTTATCTCCAATAGCGATTCCAAAAACAGTAAGTTTTCCACCTTCAAATTCAATATTATCTGTAAAAGCAGATTTTTTAACCAATCTTTCAATTTCTTCAGCAGCTAATATGTCTGGAGATATTAAAGTATCAATACCTAAATCCTTAAACATTTGTTGCCTTTCTGTATCCAAGTTTTCTAGAGTACTAACACGTGCAATTGTTTTCTTTGCCCCATACTTTTTTGCCATTATAGAAACCAATAAATTAGTTTCTTCAGATGCAGTTACTGCAATTAACAAATCACACTGACTCACCTTAGCTTCACTCAGTATTTCGAATGATTTAGCATCTCCTAATATTGGTAAAATATCAATGTGTGATTGCACGTAATTAAGACGTGCTTCATCTTCATCAATAACATAAATATCCTGCAATTCACTGGAAAGCATTTTTGCCAAATGGTATCCAACATCACCAGCTCCGGTTATTATTATTTTCATTAAGTAGTATGTAAATTAAATGAATACAGAAGCAAAGTTAATTTTTTTTGAAATTAAAATAAATAATATCTCATACCAAAACAAAAAAATAGAAAATCCATGTATCTTTGGTAGAAATCAAAAACACCCAATACCTCCGTTAAATTATGAATAATAGCAGTTTTGAAAGCAGGAGAATAGTTCTACTTGTTATCGTGCTTTCCATAGGAATTATCTTCGCTATTAGACTTTTTTACGTTCAGATACTTGATGACAAATGGAAAGATGAGTCTATAAAGATTTCGGAAACTAATTTGGTTATTGAACCCGAAAGAGGAATTATTTTTGATAGAAATGGAAAACTACTTGCTGCAAACAAAGTAAATTTTGAGCTAAGGCTTACTCCCAACAAAATTCGAGATTTTGACACCACTCAATTATGCGAATTAATTCATATTCCTAAAGATTCGTTAAAAAGAAAAATTAATAAGCTAAAAAGATATTGGAGGAGTAAACAAGTTTTAATTAAGACTGTTCCTGAGAAAAATCTTTCTAAGTTAACCTTAGTAATGTACAAATATCCAGGGTTTGAATTAGCTGAAAAATCTTTAAGAACTTATCCAGAATCTGTAGCAGCTCATATTTTAGGTTATGTAAGAGAAGTTGATGGCGATATAATAAATAAGAAGCCTTATTACCGAGGAGGAGATAGAATTGGTATTTCTGGATTAGAAAAATATTACGAAGATGAACTAAGAGGAAGCCGAGGAAAGAATCAATTTTTACGTGATGCTTATGGAAATCTTAAAGAGATGACAGCATCAGACACAGCACAAACTGGAAATAACTTATGGAGCACAATAGACAGTGAGTTACAAAAGTATGGTGAACAGTTAATGCAGAATAAAATTGGTTGTGTTGTTGCTATAGAGCCTTCTACAGGTGAAATTTTAGCAATGGTATCATCCCCAACTTTTGACCCCAATCTATTATCTGGTGACACTATGAGTAGAAACTGGAGAAGACTTTTCAGAAATGATTCTCTTAGACCTTTGTTCAATAGAGGGTTTTCTTCTAGAACATCACCTGGTTCAGTTTTTAAAATGGTTCAAGGATTAACCGCTTGGGAGCTAGGAGCCATTAATTATGATACTAAAATATATTGCGACAAAAATTTGGTTGGATGTCATAATCATCCTGTTGTTGGAGGATTAGCTGATGCAATAAAATTCTCATGCAACCCCTATTTTTATGAAACTTTAAAACGAATTAGCACTATTCAGGAAGGAGAAGATGTTTTTGTGAAGTCAAGAAAAGGACTTAAAATATGGAACGAGTATGTTACTTCTTTTGGTTTAGGTGTTGATTTAGAGTTGGATTTCCCTTCCTATTCAAAAGGAAATATTCCGCTCCCTGATACTTATGATAAGATTTATAAGAAAACCATGAAATGGAATTACAGAACCTATAATGCCCTCGCAATTGGACAAGGTGAAATGCTTGTAACTCCTTATCAAATAGCAAACTTAGCTTGTATTATTGCAAACAGAGGTTACTACTATTACCCTCATATGATCAAAAAAATTGGAGACGGCCCAATAGATGACAAATACACCAAAAGAAACTATACAAAAGTGAATAGCGATAAATTTGAGTTTATCACTTTAGCTATGCAACAAGTTGTAGAAGGTGCTGGAGGAACTGCATCTGGAGCCAGAATTGAGGGAATAGAAATTTGCGGAAAAACAGGTACGGTAGAAAACTCCAGAGGAAGAGATCATTCAGTATTTATTTCATTTGCACCAAGAGTTGAACCAAAAATTGCTATTGCCGTTTATATAGAAAATGCTGGATATGGTGGGACTTGGGCTGCACCAGTTGCAAGTTTAATGACCGAAAAATACTTGACTGATACCATCCAAAATTCTTGGAAAGAAAAACGAATATTGGACGCCAATTTAATACCAAAAAGTAAATGACAAATTGGTTAAAAAATATTGACCTGCAGTTATTTGCAATTTATGTAGTATTGGTATTACTTGGTATAAGCACAATATATTCAACTTCATTTAGTGAAGATTATCCTTCTATATTTTCTTTAAATAAGTCTTACGGAAAACAAATCATGTGGTTTGGAATAAGCTTAGCGATTGGTGTTATAATCCTTTTATTGGAAATTGAGTTTATCCGTAAATACATAGAAGTCTTTTATGGCTTTACCATACTATTATTGATTTTAGTATTGTTATTTGGTACTGTTAGAGGTGGAGCCAGAGCTTGGTTTGGAATTGGTGGCTTTGGAATACAGCCAGCAGAGTTTGCTAAGATATCGGTAAGTTTATTTATAGCTAAATACCTCTCTAATGTTAATCTGGGACTACATAAAATTGAATCTAAAATTTGGGCTGGACTCATATTATTAGTTCCAATATTTTTAATTCTTCAACAACCCGACTTAGGAACCGTACTAGTCTTTTTGGGGTTTATACTTGTATTATATCGCGAAGGAATGATTGGAAACATCCTGTTATTTGGAATTTTACTCCTTGCTGTATCAGTAGTTTCTTTGGCACTAAAAGACAGTACAAACATCTTTTTTGGGCTTGAAATTCATTCGCATTATGTATTTGGTTTTATAGTAATTGTTATCGCATTTTTAGTAGCATTAGGTGTAAACGTAACAACATACAAAAGATACCGAAGAGCCAAGCATTTAAGAATTGTAGCTGTAACTTTAATAGGACTTGTATTAATCCCTTTGATGAAAATTGGGCTAGAAAAAATCCCTGAAAATCATTATCAAAGAGTTCGTGTTGAAATAATTCTTGGATTAAAAGAGGATCCAAGAGGTGTTGGTTACAACTCTCATCAAGCATTATCTGCTATTGGTTCTGGAGAGTTTTTGGGTAAAGGATACAAAAATGCCACATTAGCAAACGATACATACAACCAAGTACCAGAACAAAGTACCGATTTTATATTTTGTACAGTAGCGGAAGAATGGGGTTTTTTGGGAAGTTTTGTACTCTTTAGTTTGTATATGATATTGATAATAAAAATAATATCAATGGCCGAAAGACAGAGGTCAGCATTTGGTCGAATCTTTTCCTACTCTATTGCTAGCATATTTTTTATTCATTTTACAATAAATATAGGAATGGTACTAGGACTAGCTCCAATTATCGGAATACCTCTACCTTTCTTTAGTTACGGGGGCTCATCTCTACTTTCGTTTAGTATTATGATCTTTATTTTACTGAAAATAGATTCTGATCGATTGGCTTCTTTCAGATAAAAAATTAATAAATACAATCTTGGCACAATTTTGTTACTAGATAAAATGTTAATTAATATGCTCATAAATATTATAGTAAACTGCTGGAGGTTTATTGAGGATTTTTAATTTTGACATACACTTATGAAATCACTATTCTATATATCCGTAGCAGCTATATCAAGCTTTTTGCTCAATACAAATTCTACAAGCGAATCTGTACCTGCAAATAAAATTGAGAACCAGAAAACTGAACCAGAATTTTTAACAAATTCACACACTTGGGCAGATTCTGTTTTCGATACACTTACCGAGGATCAAAGAATTGCTCAACTCTTTATGGTTGCTGCTTATTCTAATAAAGATGCAGCTCACGAAAATTCGATTTCGAACCTCATTAGCAATTATAACTTGGGAGGATTAATATTTATGCAAGGGAAACCTGAAAAGGAAATAGCTCTTACAAATAGATATCAATCTAAAGCCAAAACACCATTAATGATTGCTATTGATGGAGAATGGGGATTACCAATGAGGTTACAAAATACTTTTAAGTTCCCTAAACAAATGACTTTGGGAGCAATTCAGTACGATTCTCTTATTTATGATATGGGGAAAGAAATGGCTCTTCATTGCAAGCGAATGGGAATTCATGTAAATTTTGCTCCAGTAATTGATGTAAATAATAACCGTAAGAATCCTGTAATAAACTACAGATCTTTTGGTGAAGAACGTGAAAACGTTACAAGAAAAGGAATTGCTTACATGAATGGAATGCAAGACTATGGTGTGTTAGCTTGTGCTAAACATTTCCCAGGTCATGGCGATACAGATAAAGATTCGCACAAAGCATTACCAATTATTACTCACAATTATGCTCGATTAGATTCTATTGAATTTTATCCTTTCAAAAAATTAATAAAAGAAGGTATTGGAAGTATGATGGTTGCTCATTTATTTATTCCATCACTGGATAGTACACCTAACAGAGCTACAACTTTATCTAAAAGAGTAGTTACAGATTTACTTCAAGATGAGATGGGATTTGAAGGATTGATTTTTACTGATGCATTAAACATGAAAGGTGTGAGTTCATTTTACAAACCTGGTGTTGTAGATGTAAAAGCACTTATTGCTGGAAATGATGTATTATTATTTTCTGAAGATGTTCCTACAGCAATTGCCGAAATTAAAAAAGCAATAGCAACTGGAGAGATAACAAAAGAAAGAGTGTGGAAAAGTGTAAAGAAAATTCTTTATGCTAAAGAGTGGATGAACATTAGCCAAGCTAAAATTTCTACTAAAAATTTATCTAAAGATCTAAATCCAACTTCTTCGGATTTAACTAATAGATTATTATTTGAGAATGCACTTACTATAGTTAAGAATGAAAATAACTTACTTCCTTTGATGAGGTTGGATACAACTAAAATTGCTTCTTTAGTAATTGGTGGAAAGAGTAATAATAAATTTCAACAAGGGTTAAGTAGATACACAAATGTGAATCACTTTGTGATATCTAAAAAGGCATCTCAAGAAAAACTAAATTCATTATTAGATAAATTAAAAAAGTACAATAAAGTAATTGTGAGTATCCATGGAACTAAGATGAATGGAACTTATGGAATATATAAAAATGACATTAAAATAGTTCAATCCATTGCTAAAAAGCACCAAGTAATATTAAACTATCCTACTAATGCTTATGCACTTGCAAAGCTTGATAGCGCAAAAAACATTGAAGCCATTATTGTTTCTTACGAAGAAAATAAATACACAGATGACCTTGTTGGTCAACTGATTTTTGGAGGAATTGGAGCAAAAGGAAAATTACCTGTTACTGGTTCTCCATATTTTAAAGTAGGAACAGGAATACAAACTCAACCAACCAGACTTAAATATTCTATTCCTGAAGAAGTAGGAATCGCATCAAGTAAATTAAACGGAATTGGTTGGATTGCTCGTGAAGCAATAAAAGATGAAGCTTTCCCTGGCTGTCAGGTTTTGGTAGCAAAAAATGGAAAGGTCATTTACAATCAAAATTTTGGTCACTATACTTATGCTAAAAAACGAACTGTAAAGAGTAATACTATGTACGATTTAGCATCAATTACTAAAGTAGCTGTAACAACAGCAATAGTAATGCAAATGGTAGATAACAATGAGATAGACTTAAACAAAACACTTGGAGATTACCTACCAGAGTATGTAAAAGGTACTCCTTATCAAA
>Ga0257120_1002702_pt1 | contig 10387 bp, 10 predicted proteins | sample SI106_10metaG_FD_190153 | JGI IMG/M metagenome (GOLD analysis project Ga0257120, IMG submission 190153) | Marine microbial communities from Saanich Inlet, British Columbia, Canada - SI106_10 | ecosystem: Environmental > Aquatic > Marine > Inlet | place: Canada: British Columbia | collected... | reverse complement strand
TCGCAGAAAGAGTTTGGCTTCCGAGCCAAGAACATCAATGACCGTCATGTGGGAGACATCAAACATCCCTGCAGACTCTCGGACCCATTGATGCTCATCCAACTGGGAGCCATAGTGAATGGGCATTTCCCAACCCCCAAAATCCACCATTTTTCCGCCAGCATCAATATGGCATGAATTGAGACACGTTTTCTTAAGCATAGGGCGTCCTTGAGTGACGCCGAATTATAACCAGATTCAATCGGTCTTGCGCCGAAACTAAATCAGCTTCACCCGGAATTTTCTTCATGTCGGCAAGCGTTACAGATGGCCTGCTGCCGCCAAGCTGAGCGCTTGTTTCAAGCGAGGCTGATCCTGCAACCATCGCATGCCCGTGCTTCGAGCCAGTCTCAATAAAGGACTTGGGGGATCAAACACGCGTTTGAGCAGATCCGTCGCGGCGGTCATCCTTAAGTTGATAGGGCGTCGTTGCGCCTCGTAGCGCCGCAGCACCGCGCTTAATGGCCGTCTTTGATCGAGTCTAAGGTTTTCGATGACTTGTGACAGGGCAGCAACATCTGCAAACCCTAAATTTAACCCCTGCCCAGCCAGTGGGTGAATACTATGAGCGGCATCACCCACTAAGACCGATCGACCTTTTGTGTAGCGGATCGCATGCTGCTGCTGGAGCGGGAACACGGCGCGCGCGCCGATCGCCGTCACGGGACCTAAAGGGCGAGCACTGTGCGCCGAAACCATGGCCGAAAATTCTTTGTCGCTGCAATGCAACTGCGCTTGCGCTTGGGTCGACGACCAAACGAGCACACTATGATTCGGCTCCGGTAACGGTAAAAAGGCCAATGGCCCCTCTGACGTAAAACTTTGCCGGGCAACGCCCTGATGGGGCAGGGCCGTTTCCGAAACGCACACCAACGCCGATTGATCATAGCGCCAGGCAACGCTTCGAATTCCCAGCAAGTCGCGCGTGCGTGATGCACTGCCATCCGCACCAATCAAAAGAGAACTTTCAATTGTCTCACCAGTCGTCAGCGTGATCGACACCGTCGCGTCATCCTGCTGAAGATCAACAATGCCAACTCCAAACTGTTGCGTGAGCATATCGGCAATCGATGGCTGGCAGATCGCGTTGGATAATGCGTCCTGTATCCGATAATTTTCAAGGATATAACCTGCAGACGGCAGCGACAGTTCGCCACTGCCATCACCGTCCCAAACCGTCATACCCGAAACAGGGCAACCGGCTTGATCAAAAAATGTCGGCTCAACTCCCAATTGAATGAGAAAGTCGACCGATACGGGATTGATGGCGCTTACCCTAGGAGAGCGATCAAGTCCCAAAACCTTGGTTGTTGTACTGGCACGCCTCGGCGCTGTTCCGTGATCAAAGATGAGGCCCTTTAATCCTTGGCGCGTTAACGCTAAGGCCGCCGAGAGTCCTACTAGGCCCGCGCCAGCAATGACAAAATCATATTGCGCCATGGGAAGGCTCCTGACCAACTGGGCAGCTCACAAGCTCGACTTCATGCTAGGCGGGCCTGCTTGGGCTGGGTTCCGCGTCCATCGCGATCGTCAAAACCACCACGCGAATATATTCAAGGATTTCCATAAAATCGCTTTCATTGTCTTCCGAATCCGGGACTGGGGCCAATGACCGAGCGATTGTGGCAAGATCTTCAAGCATTTCTCGAATATCGGGCTGCGCCAACAAGCCTTCGGCATGTTGCACCAAACCAAGGCCGTGTAAGAACCCGCTACACCAGCAGGTTAATTCCGAAAACCGCTCATCCATTGGTGCATTGTCATCCGGCAAGAGCAGCGTCAAATCAAAGTCCGAGAACTCGTCTAAACTTTCGACCGCCGCCTGATGCAGCTCATCTGTTACCTGCATCAAATTTTCGCTGACGGATGTCAGCGCTAGCCAGACTGCAACGGTCTGTTGCGTGAGTTTTTTTGTGCGCCCATCAGACAGCGCGGCGTGCGCGACGATTTGACCATGGAATTCTGCGGGCCCGCAATCACTGCCTGCGGCTTTCAATAAATCTGTAATAGTGTCGGTCACCGTAGATTGTCCCAATATTAACGCCCCTATTGTATGAGAAAGTCTTGTCCCAGGCGAGGTTCAGCTATCACAGTGTCCGCTTTGAATTGACCTTAGTCCTAGCCGACCTATATATTAACGGATTCGCTAAGGAGCCGATTTTGAGCCCGACTGATCTGGAAACCAAACTCGACGAACTGACGCAACTCTGCGAGGCTTTGCTTTCGAAGCAACAACAGCTCAGTTCAGACAATCAACGTCTCACCCAGGAACGCGCCCAGCTTCTTGAACGGAATGTGGCTGTTAAAAGTAAAGTTGAAGGCATGATTCTTCGACTTAAATCTCTGGAGCAAGACTAAAATGGCGACGTCTGAAACCATAACCGTTTCGATTTTTGATAAAGACTACCAGGTCAGCTGCCCTGCCGATGAGGTCCAAGCCCTTAGAGATTCGGCTTTCTACCTAGATCAAAAGATGCGCGAGATTAAGAAATCAGGCAGCGTCCTCGGCTTAGATCGTCTTGCCGTCATGGCCGCATTGAACATTACGAACGATTTCTTGTCCGTTGACCGAGAACATCAAAACTCACGACAATCGCTTGTGGATAGTGATGACGTGCTTAAACACAGCGAGCAGCGTGTTGACGCCTTGATCCAGACCTTAAAGGCCAGCAACCTCTAACCCGTATTGGCGGACAATCCGTCGCGCCTTTTATCCCTAGACTGTTATACTAATCGAGCGCCCTGGGTTGTTTGCCAGTCGATATGTCCTCGACCCTTTAAGCGACCGCTAGGGGGTCTTTTTTCGATACTTGTGCGCATATCCGTTTTGCGGGGAGCCTTCGGGTCGTTGGAGACCACCGTCTTGAACCGCAGGGTTCAAGGGCCTTTCAGACAGCGGCAATTTGGGGCGTCATCCGTTCGAGCGCAGTCATGGTTATCAGGACCATTAAAACCTTAAGCACCTGATGTATCCGTGACAACAAGGAGATTGGGCACCTTGGTCCACGTGAATAGAAAGACCTTACGCAGTCACCGCCGCGGTCTAACCCAGGCCGAACAGCATTGGGCGGCAGAGGCAGTTGCAAAGGCGGCAGGACTGCTGATTGCGCGTCTTAATCTTCGAATCCTCGGCGCTTACTGGCCAAATGACGGCGAGCTATCCGGCTTACCAATCCTACAAGACGCCTTGGTTCTCGGGCTCACCTGCACGTTGCCCATTATTTCGAACCAATTTTTAACGTTTTCTCGCATCGGCCCAACCACCCGCTTTCATCAAAATCACTACAAGATCCTAGAACCCATTCAGGACACCCAGAGCGAGGTCCCCGTACTGGACCATGATGTCCTCTTTATGCCCTTGGTCGGCTTTGATCAAAACGGCGCGCGATTGGGCATGGGTGGCGGCTACTACGACCGGACACTTGCGGACTGTTTAACCGAGTCCAAAAGGCCGATCTTAATTGGCCTCGCCCACGGCTTTCAGCAGTGTTCATTTTCCACCAACCCATGGGATATCCCGCTAGATTATGTTTTAACACCGGAAGAAACCTTTCAGATCAAACCGGGGTAAACCGCACGAAGTGCCGTATTGCAGACCCTTGCCTCTAAACCCTCTGGAGCTACTATGACCATTAGAACCATTATACGTATGGGCCATCCCAGCCTACGAACCAGTGCTTCGCAATTTCCTGAAAAAGATATCAACACGCCCCGCTTTCGCACCTTGATCCAAGATATGCGTGACACGCTTCACGCTGCTGGCGGCATCGGCTTAGCCGCGCCGCAAATAAATGAAATGGTTCAGGTGGCCATCATCGAAATCGACGAGGGCCCTTCGCGATATGGAGATTTAGGCGCCGTTGAATTCAGTGTTTTTGTTAACCCCCGAGTGACGGTTTTAAAGTCAGAAACGAAAGGTTATTGGGAGGGATGCTTGTCTGTGCCGGGCTTACGCGGGTTCGTCAATCGGCCCCAGGCAATTCAGGTAGACTATTTAGATGCCGAGGGTTGTGCCCAGCAGCGCCGTTTTAGTGGCTTTGCCGCAACCGTTGTCCAGCACGAGTTCGATCATCTCATCGGAAAACTCTATATCGATCATATTGAAGACCCCGCCCTACTATCTTTTGAAGCAGAGTTTGAGCAGTTCCACCTCAGCGCGCAGGATTAGACCCACTTTTAATATTTTCGCTTGCCTGCGGGCGTCCGAAACTATCTGTAACTATTTGCAACTGTGTGCAACGCTCGGAAAAGGCGCTGAATCCAAAAGCGGCCCAGCAGCGGTCAGTGGTTCAGGAACCGTTCTCTACCTCAAACTTTTAATAACGGCTGAGCTTTGACCCGTACGACGCGAAGACGGCGGCCGTCATCGCAATACGCGCTACAGCCTCTTCCTGGGCACGGCTCAGATCAGGTAACCTTCACACTTCATATTAACCAACAGTGATCGGGGCTCTAATCATGAATCAAGATGAAATAAAACGTCTTCTTGGGATCGCCGCGGCCGACTATATCGATCCCTGGTTGCAAGTTGATGCCTATATTGGCGTTGGGACCGGCTCCACAGCGAACCATTTTATTGACGCCCTGGCCGCCATGCAGCATCGGTTTGCGGGCGCGGTCGCAAGCTCGGTTGCGTCTGCTGATCGACTGAAATCCCACGGAATTCGCGTCGTTGAGCTCAATGAGGTTTCTTCTCTGGCGGTATACGTCGATGGCGCAGACGAAATCAACCCAGCCTTCAGCATGATCAAAGGCGGGGGCGCCGCCCTCACGCGTGAAAAAATTGTGGCCAGTGCAGCAGATCAATTCGTGTGCATTGCCGACCGCAGTAAATGGGTCGAGCAGCTCGGCACGTTCCCCCTGCCCATCGAAGTCATTCCGATGGCACGTTCATTGGTTGCTCGAAAGTTAGTCGGCCTGGGTGGCACACCTGTGCTGCGGGAAAACACCCGAACCGACAATGGCAACGAAATATTAGATGTGCACGATCTCAACATCAAAGACCCTGCTCACTTGGAATCACAAATTAATCAGATTGCCGGCGTCGTGACCAACGGCTTGTTTGCCGCGCGGCGGGCTGATGTTTTGTTGATGGATCTCGACGGCGAAGTACACACCCAACAACGCCGTGCAAGCGACTAAATATCTGCCACTTACACCTTCATCATCGGCTCATCAATGGCGCGTTCAAATCTACGCGCTCAGTGCGTCATCAAGCTCCGCCGCACTAGGGGTAGTGACCGGCCATCGCTTCAAGAGAAATCGGCTTAATTTTTGAAGCATTCCCCGCAGTGCCAAAGTCCTCATACCGCGCTTTTACGATACGCTTCATCGCGACCATCGATGCGGCTAGATATTTCCTGGGATCAAACTCAGCAGGATGTTCCGCTAAGAACTGCCGGATTGCACCGGTTGACGCGAGCCGCAGATCGGTGTCGATGTTGATTTTACGAACCCCATGTCGAATCCCTTCTTGGATCTCAGAGACTGGCACACCATAGGTTTCTGGGATTTCGCCGCCGAAGGCATTGATCACCTTCAACCACTCCTGAGGCACACTGGAAGAGCCATGCATCACCAAGTGGGTGTTTGGGATTTTTTGATGGATCGCTTTTATCCGCTCAATCGCCAAAATATCGCCCGTCGGGGGACGGGAAAACTTATAAGCACCATGGCTTGTGCCAATGGCAATCGCGAGCGCGTCACAATCGGTTTGTTGAATAAAATCCGCGGCTTGGTCTGGATCCGTTAACATTTGCGCCATCGATAAGGTGCCGCTCGCGCCAACGCCGTCTTCCTCACCAGCCTCACCCGTTTCAAGCGAGCCCAGGCACCCGAGCTCTCCTTCAACGGTTACGCCGCACGCATGAGCCATCGCAACGGTCTGTTGGGTCACCAGTACATTGTACTCATAGCTTGCCGGCGTTTTTTGATCCTCCAAGAGCGAGCCATCCATCATGACCGATGAAAAACCCAGTTGAATAGAGCGCTGGCATGCCGCAGGAGAGGCACCGTGATCCTGATGCATCACCACGGGAATATGCGGAAATTCCTCAATGGCGGCCAAAATCAAATGCCGTAAAAAATTACTGCCCGCATACTTTCTTGCGCCCGCCGAGGCCTGCACGATCACTGGGCTATCGGTTTCATCCGCGCTCTCCATAATTGCGCGGATCTGTTCCAAGTTATTCACGTTAAATGCTGGCACGCCATACTGGTGCTCGGCTGCGTGATCCAATAGTTGCCGCATGCTGACTAAAGCCATTGCTTTACTCCTGTTCTGACGAATGGATGACCAATTGGTCCTGCCGGACCCTCGCTTCAAGTGCGGCGATGGCGGGTAGGGTTTTACCTTCGATAAATTCAAGAAATGCGCCACCTCCGGTTGAGATATAGCTGATATTCTCAGCCACCTCAAATGCATCAATGGCTGCCAAGGTGTCACCACCGCCCGCCAAAGAAAAAGCCGAGCTTGCCGCAATCGCCTCGGTCAGTGCACGGGTGCCCCCAGCAAAGGCTTCAAACTCAAAAACACCCAATGGACCATTCCAGACGATGGTCGCGGCGCCTTCAATTATCGGCAAAAAGCCCGCCATGGTTTGCGGCCCGAGATCCAAAATCATATCCGTCTCGGTGACGTCTTCAACCATCTTTACTTCTGCTTGCGCATCGGCATGTAATTGATCGCTCACGACAACATCAACGACCTCTGGCATCTGAACCCGCGTGCCGATCCGCTTGGCAGCATCTACCAATCCGGGCTCATACAAGGAACACCCAACGTCAAAGTCGGCCGCCGCTATAAAGGTGTTAGCAATGCCGCCTCCGACAATCAAGGTATCGACTTTTTGACTGAGCGCCTCAAGCACTTCAAGCTTGGTTGAGACTTTACTGCCTCCAACAATGGCAACCACCGGCGCCTTCGGCTGATCTAATGCCTTAGACAATGCCGACAACTCGGCGGCCAGCAAAGGCCCAACACAGATAGCAGGCGCATATTGAGCAACCCCCGCGGTCGACGCCTGAGCGCGATGTGCCGTACCAAAAGCGTCCATTACAAAAATATCGCACAACGCGCCCAATTGTTTGGACAAACCTGCATCATTGGCTTTTTCGCCAACATTGATTCGAATATTTTCCAGCAATACGATTTTCGCTTCAGTGACTGGCAAACCATCCAAATATTGATCAACCAGCTGCACCGACTGGCCCAGAAGTTGCTCGAGCGCGCGCCCTACCGGCGCCAAACTGACCTCAGGCTGATCCGCTAATGCAACGCCTTCTTTCGGGCGACCCAAATGCGACATGACAATCACCTGCGCGCCTTGGGCCAAGGCATACTGCAAAGTTGGCAGAGCCGCGCGAAGGCGAGCATCGCTGGTCACCCGCCCATCCTTCATGGGCACATTTAAGTCCTGGCGGATGAGAAGTCGCTTCCCAGTGAGTTCAAAATCTGAAAGGCTGGGCAACCGCATCTCAGAGCAAGCCCTTGACCGTCGCCACAATATGCTCCGCGCTAAAGCCAAAATGGGCGAGCACATCCGGACCAGGGCCAGACTCACCAAAACGATCTATGCTTACTACCGCGCCGTCTAGGCCCACCCACTTACGCCAGTAGTCGCCATGGCCTGCTTCGACGGCCACGCGAACGCGGAGGTCTTTTGGTAACACCTGCTGCTGATAGCTTTCGGATTGCACCGCAAACACTTCGGCGCAGGGCATCGAAACCAACCGCGTCGGCTGGCCACCCGCCGATAAGGTCAGCGCGGCTTGACGTGCGATTTCAACTTCTGAACCCGTTGCAATCAGAATTGCGACAGGCCTCGAGGCTGGTTCAAATAAGATGTAGCCGCCTTGATCAATGGTATTGAGCTGCTCAGCATCCCGATCTTGATGCGCGAGATTCTGCCTGGAGAACACGAGTGCCGTTGGTCCTGTCCGGCGCTCAATCGCCGCTTGCCAGGCGCTCACGGTCTCGACCGTGTCGCAAGGTCGCCATACTTGTAGGTTGGGTGTTGTTCGCAAATTGGTCAGCTGCTCGACCGGCTGGTGCGTCGGGCCATCTTCGCCTTGCCCAATACTGTCGTGGGTATACACGTGGATATTCTGCAGCCCCATCAAAGCCGACATCCGCACCGCATTGCGGGCATATTCCATAAACATCAAGAAGGTTCCAGTAAACGGCGTCAACCCACCATGTAAGGCCATGCCATTGGCGATCGCCGTCATACCAAATTCGCGCACGCCATAATAGACATAGTTGCCACTGGCGTCCTCGGCAGTGATCGGCGCCGCAGCCGGCCAATTGGTATTGTTCGATCCGGATAAATCAGCAGACCCTCCAAGGAGTTCCGGTAGTAGCGCTGAAAGCTGGGCAATGACTTCGCCAGAAGCTTGCCGGCTAGCCAGTACTTTGCCGGTTTCCTGCGCATCACGTCGCAAGGTAGCCATCGCCTCGGGCCATATTGCGGGCAATTCGCCCTGCATCCGGCGCGTCAAGTCTTGCGCTAATTCGGGAAATGCCTCGGTATAGACTGCAAAGGTCTCCTGCCAGGCTGCTTCCGCGACCGCCCCGTTTTTAAGGGCATCCCAATCACTCTTAAGCGCCTCAGGAATGACAAAGGGTGCATGAGGCCAATCCAGCGCCGCCCGGGTCAACGCAATCTCATCATCACCCAAGGGCGATCCGTGACTGCCCGCGGTGCCACCCTTGTTGGGCGAACCAAACCCGATCGTGGTTTTACAACAGATCAAGGTTGGCTGGCAAAGATTGGCTTTCGCCTCACGAAGAGCTTGGTTGACCGCATCCGCATCATGACCATCCACCGCTGGAATGACTTGCCAGCCATAGGCTTCAAATCTGGCAGCGGTATCATCGGTAAACCAACCGGCTACCGGGCCGTCGATCGAGATGCCATTGTCATCATACAAACAAATCAGCTTGCCCAACCCAAGCGTGCCCGCTAACGAGCAGGCTTCGTGAGAGACCCCTTCCATCAAACAACCATCGCCCGCGAAGACATAGGTATGATGATCAATGATGTCGATGGTTTGACCATCCGCAGTCGCCTGATTAAAGGTGCTCGCAAGCGATTTCTCCGCCAACGCGAGACCTACCGCATTGGCAAGCCCCTGACCCAAAGGGCCAGTGGTAGTCTCAACGCCAGGTGTATAGCCTAATTCAGGATGCCCTGGTGTTTTAGAGCCAAGCTGGCGAAATGCTTTTAAGTCATCAAGACTCACGTCATAGCCCGTTAGGTGCAGCAAACTATAAATCAGCATGGACCCGTGGCCATTGGAGAGGACAAATCGGTCTCGATTCCACCAATTGGGATTGCCCGGGTTATGCTTTAAGAATTGCCCCCAAAGCACTTCAGCCATGTCGGCCATGCCCATGGGCGCGCCAGGATGACCTGATTTTGCGGCTTGAACCGCATCCATTGCCAGTGCTCGAATGGCATTAGCGCGCTCTCTTGAAGTGCTCATAGCAGACCTTTTTAGGGAAAACATCTATTGTCGCGCACAAGGGATCATTGGGCAATTATTAGTGGTTGGGCCCGGCCCCGTACGCCGTTTTAACCACCATTATTACCATCTTGCATGAAATCTAGCCCGATTGATCTTGACTCACTTTCAAGGCAAAAACTGGCTTACAAAGATCAGTCACGGTAACATTTCGCCCTCAATTTTTGACGAGGGATGCACCGTGGCGAATAACAGCGTTTTCACTTCAGAATCGGTCTCAGAAGGCCACCCCGATAAAATGTCAGATCAAATCTCGGACGCGATCCTAGACGCGCTGCTCACTCAGGATCCAAACGCCCGAGTTGCCTGCGAGACCCTTGTGAAAACCGGCATGGTTGTACTCGCCGGCGAGATCACAACAACTGCTGAAATCGATTACGAGCAGGTGACCCGCAATGTCATTTTAGACATTGGTTACGACAGTTCAGATGTTGGCTTTGACGGTGCGTCTTGTGCGGTCCTCAATGCACTCGGCAAACAATCGCCCGACATCGCCATGGGGGTTGATGAATTTGACGACCATGAACAAGGCGCGGGCGACCAAGGCTTGATGTTCGGTTATGCCAGTAACGAAACCGACGTTTTAATGCCGGCGCCGATCACCTACTCGCATTTGCTCGTTAGAAAACAGGCCGAAGTTCGAAAAAGCGGACAACTCAAGTTCTTGCGCCCCGATGCTAAGAGCCAAGTGACCTTTCGATACGACCAAAACGGCGCTGCACAAGGCATTGAGGCGGTCGTTTTGTCTACCCAACACGACCCCGATATCAGCTTGAAAGATCTTCAAGAGGCGGTCATGGAGGAGATCATCAAGCCCGTTTTG
>Ga0257120_1002700_pt1 | contig 10397 bp, 10 predicted proteins | sample SI106_10metaG_FD_190153 | JGI IMG/M metagenome (GOLD analysis project Ga0257120, IMG submission 190153) | Marine microbial communities from Saanich Inlet, British Columbia, Canada - SI106_10 | ecosystem: Environmental > Aquatic > Marine > Inlet | place: Canada: British Columbia | collected... | reverse complement strand
CAAATTAATTCAGTTATTTGTATAATAGACAGACTGCGTTAATCAGTGAGTTGAACTTGATCTGGCGCAATCTGAATCCTTGTGCTTTGGCCCATGAAGTCCATTAAAAGCCAGGCACGCTGCTGTGCATCAATTATTTCGACAGTCGCGGCAAAGTGAGCAAATGGTCCGTTTAAAACTTCAACATTATCGCCGGGGTTCAGAGCTGCAGGCGGCAATATCGTTCCCTCTTCATCGCAACGAAGCATGAGGCTTGAGATCAGCTGTGATGGCAAAGGCTTGGGAGTGCCATCAAAACTTACGAGCCGGGAAACACCCAAAGTGCTGTTAATTTTGCTCCAAGGCAAGGAATTCATATCGATGCCAACAAACATGTACCCAGGGAACAGGGGTTTGAGATCTGTGATGAAGCGAGATCTCTTTCGACTTGCGACTTCATGTAATGGGAGGAATGTTTTAAAACCTTGGCGTTGAAGGTTTCGCTCTGCCAAGCGATGTGAATTGGGTTTGAATTGAATGAAATACCATTGTGTCATTTCAGTATTACCGCCATTTGCTCATATGCGAACAATAGTTGAGGTGAGAGCAACCTACAATCGGACTAAACATTGAAAAAAAGTTTCAGTTCGATTAGGTGCGCCTTAAGTGGTGAAGGTTAATATTGTCTAAATATATAAATAGGTTAATAAAAAAAATTATCAGAAGTGAATTAAAGTATCAAAAGCAAACTGATATCTTGCAACTTTCTAGGATGTGAAGTAACGCTCAATATTGAACGGTAATGAATAATTCGGATCAATATTGTACAATTTTAAAACCTGAGCATTGCAACGCAGCGACGCTCGGTGCGGTAGCCGTAGTGATGTGTCACAATGGCTAGCCAGCGCGACGTACAGCAGCGTGAGGTGCGCCTCAAGGTCATGCGATTGATCTCGTCAAACCCCGAATTATCTACGCGTGTCGTTGCACGTGAAGTCGGTATTTCAAACGGTTCTGCATACTATGTCCTGGCGGCTTTGGTTGAAAAAGGTTTCGTCAAGCTTGAGAATTTTACACAAAGCCCACGCAGAAGGCAGTATGCATATCTATTGACCCCGAGTGGAATCAGAGAAAAATCATTACTGAGCCACAGCTTTATCAAACGCAAGCGGCAAGAATTTGAGGATCTAAAGGTCGAAATTCAAGCACTAGAAGAAGATGTGAGGCTTGGTGAAGCAACAGCTGCCATCCAAAGTGAAGAGAAGAAAACGTGATCGATCTGACGTGTTTCAAGGCCTATGATATTCACGGCGAAATTTGTGTTAATATCGTTTCAAATAGATCTGCCTAATACTCCTGATTAGGTGGTACCATTCTTGCAGGCTTCGACAGTGCAGATGATCGCTTATTTTGCTGCTTTGGAAAAAGGGACAGATGTGGATCAATTAAAGAATTTGGTAAAGTCAGTAACAGTTGAATAAATAAGGTTAATTAAATTGAAAAAGATAGTAATAATTGGTTTAGGGTATGTTGGATTGCCGCTTGCGGTAGAATTCGGAAAAACGCACCAAGTGACAGGGTTTGACATAAATGCGACGCGTGTTGAGCAGTTGAAATCTGGATTGGATGTTACTCATGAGTGCAGTGGTGAACAACTACAGGCGGCAAAAAATTTGAGCTACAGTTCATCAATTGATGATATTAAAAACGCGCAAATTTATATTGTAACTGTCCCAACTCCCATAGATAACGTAAACCGACCAAATTTAAGCCCCCTTCATTCTGCCTCAAAAACTGTAGGCAGTGTTTTAAGTGAGGGTGACATTGTAATTTTTGAATCTACTGTATTTCCCGGAGCAACTGAAGAAATCTGTGTCCCAATTTTGGAACAAGAAAGCGGCTTAGAGTTTAATAAAGACTTTTTTTGCGGTTACAGTCCGGAACGGATCAATCCTGGCGATAAGGTAAACACTCTCACGAAGATCAAAAAAATTACAAGTGGGAGTAATACAGAGGCTGCAGACGAGATAGATGAACTTTATTGTTCCATCATTACTGCTGGAACCTGGAAAGCCCCATCAATAAAAGTGGCGGAAGCTGCAAAGGTTATCGAAAACTCCCAACGTGATTTGAACATTGCTTTCGTAAATGAATTATCTGTTATTTTTGACCGATTGGGCTTGGATACATTAGAAGTGCTTGAAGCAGCTGGCTCAAAGTGGAACTTTCTACCGTTTCGACCCGGATTGGTTGGTGGGCATTGTATAGGTGTTGACCCTTACTATCTCACACATAAAGCGGAGCAGGTCGGATATAACCCTCAAGTTATTCTCGCAGGTCGGCGTATTAACGATAACATGGCAAGCTATGCCGCCAAATCTATTGTTAAACGAATGCTGCGAAATGGGATAGATGTTGCTCGTTCCCACGTGGGAGTCTTGGGATTAACTTTCAAAGAGAATTGCCCCGACATCCGCAATAGTAAAGTTGTGGATTTAATCCGAGAATTAGAAAGTTGGAACGTGACAGTAAGCGTTGTAGATCCCTGGGCTGATCCGGCTGAAGTTGAAAATGAGTATGGGTTCGAATTGATTGAAGTAGGGCATTTAAGTGAGCTTTCAGCAGTCATCGTAGCAGTTGGTCACGATCAGTTCCGACAAATGGCTGTGGATGACTTTAGCAAAATTTGTGCCGGAGTCGGGTCTGTATTTGGTGATTTGAAATCAATATATGATAGGCAGAGTTTGTGTGATGCCGGCTTTGAAGTATTTAGATTGTGAGGAAAGATGAAACTCAATAATTATCCTGTAATAAAAGACCGTCGATTGAAGGTGGGCCTCGTAGGATGTGGGCGGATATCACAAAACCATTTTGGCTCAATTTTGCAGTATCCTGATGATTTGGAGCTTACTGCAGTCTGTGATATTGATGATGAAGCGCTAAACCAAGCAACTGCTGAGTATGATGTTCAGGGGTATACCGAATTAAAAGACATGCTTGTTTGTGAGGCGCTGGATCTGGTTGTGTTGTGCACGCCAAGTGGGCTGCATCCTTCGCAAGCTATTTTAGCTGCGGGGCATGGCGTGCACGTTGTCTCTGAGAAACCAATGGCGACCCGTTATAATGAGGGTTTAAGAATGGTTGAGGCATGCGATGAGGCAGGCGTGAGACTTTTTGTTGTAAAGCAAAATAGACGAAACGCGACATTACAACTTCTTAAGCGTGCAATAAATGAGAAGCGCTTCGGTGCCATTAAAATGGTACATTTAAACGTATTTTGGACGCGTCCTCAAGAATACTATGACCATGGTCAGGGATGGCGTGGGACTTGGGAATTTGATGGTGGTGCATTTATGAACCAGGCGAGTCATTACGTGGATTTGGTTGAGTGGCTTATTGGGCCTGTGGACCGTGTGCAGGCAATGATGAGCACTACCCGCGATATTGAGGCAGAAGACACTGGTGTTATCAATATTAAGTGGCGAAACGGCGCTCTAGGCTCAATGGCTGTGACGATGCTTACATATCCCAAAAATTTAGAAGGTAGCATCACTATTTTGGGTGAGACAGGGTCTGTCAAGATTGGTGGCGTTGCTGTTAATGAAATTCAAACTTGGGATTTTGCTGAGCAGCGGGACTATGACGATGAAGTGAAATCTGCCAATTATGAAACTACCTCGGTATATGGGTTTGGCCATCCATTGTATTACAAAAATGTAATCGAGGTCATGCGTGGAAACGCTGAACCAGAGACCGACGGTAGGGAGGGGTTAAAGTCACTGGAATTTTTGACTGCCGCATACCTAGCTGCGCGGGATGGTGGCTCTGTTGGGCTGCCACTCCATTTTTAGAGAGATAAGGTTTTGAAAGAGTACACAGTTCATAACACAGCTATAGTTGATCCTGGTGCAAATATTGGCGCTGGCTCACGCATTTGGCATTGGGTTCATGTATGTAGTGGCGCAGAAATTGGGCAGAATGTTTCACTGGGACAGAATGTGTTTGTTGGGAACAAAGTTTACATAGGTGACAACTGTAAAATCCAAAATAACGTAAGTGTTTACGACAACATTGAACTTGAGGAGGGTGTGTTTTGTGGGCCCAGCATGGTGTTTACCAATGTTTATAATCCTCGGTCCCTAATTGAGCGCAAGGATGAATATCGGAGTACTCGGGTTGGACGTGGAACGACATTGGGCGCGAATTGCACAGTGGTGTGTGGCGTTGATATCGGTGTCTTTGCTTTCGTCGGTGCAGGGGCAGTGATAACCAAAAGTGTCAAATCCTACGCGCTCATGGTCGGTGTCCCAGCAAAGCAAATCGGATGGATGAGTGAATTTGGTGAGCAATTGGAATTACCATTGGAAGGTAACGCCAATTGTGTTTGTGAACATACTGGCGATAGATACCGATTGATTGATGGATCTGTTTTCAAGGAGAGCAAATGATACCTTTTTTTGACTTAGCCGCCCAGCAAGCGGTGATAAAGCATCAGATTGATGAGAATATCGCGAAGGTTTTGTCGCATGGTAAATATATTTTAGGTCCAGAAGTAACAGAACTTGAAGAAAGGTTATGTCAATATACGGGTGCCAAGTATTGTATAACCTGCGCTAACGGCACAGACGCCTTACAAATTGCCCTCATGGCTATCGGCGTTGGGCCGGGTGATGAAGTTATAACACCTGCATTTTCGTATATAGCAACAGCCGAGGCGACCGCCTTACTTGGAGCTAAGCCTATTTACGTCGATGTTGATCCGATATCTTTCAACATCAACCCGGCGCTAATTGAAGAAAAAATTACCAAAAAGACGAAGGCAATTATTCCAGTTTCACTTTATGGGCAGCCAGCTGATTTTCTAACAATTAACAAAATTGCACAGAAACATAATCTTATTGTGATAGAAGATGGCGCGCAAAGTTTTGGGGCGACGCAACTAGGTCAAAAGTCTTGTAACTTATCCGATATTGGATGTACGTCTTTCTTTCCGACTAAGCCGCTCGGATGTTACGGTGATGGCGGAGCAATTTTCACTTCTGACGAGAATTTAGCCAAGTCGCTTCGGCAAATCGCACGGCATGGACAGGAGAGAAGATACTTTCATACCAGGGTGGGTATCAACAGCAGATTAGATACTTTGCAAGCTGCTATTCTCTTGCCCAAATTAAACATATTGGATGCCGAGATTGTACGGAGGGATGAGCTTGCGGACAGATATTCCAATTACTTGGCTTCAGAAAAAGGTTTGACGTGCCCGTCAATACTAAGCGGGAACTCTTCCGCTTGGGCACAATACACATTAAAAGTAAGAGATCGCGATGCGTTTCAACAAAGGTTGGAAAAGGCTGACGTACCAACGGCTGTCCACTACCCTATGCCGTTAAACAAGCAACCTGCCGTACAAGACCGTAATGCTGTACTGAAGCAGGGCGACATAATGTCTAACGAGGTGGTGAGCCTGCCAATGCATGCTTATATGGACGAAACGGATTTTGACCAAATAGCCAATGCAATAATAGGATAATACATTGAAAATCCTTTCTATTATTGGCGCTAGGCCTCAATTCGTAAAAGCAGCAGTCTTCCGAAAGTATTGTGATGAAAATGGTGTTGAGGAAATACTTCTACACACTGGTCAACACTATGACCCGGAGATGTCCATTAAAATATTTAAAGACCTGGACGTTCGGAAGCCAGATATTTCTCATAGCTTAAAAGCTCGATCACACGGTGGCATGACGGGAGAAATTTTGGAGCATGTGGAGGCGGCAATAATCAACACCAAGCCAGATTTTGTAAACGTATACGGGGACACTAATTCAACATTGGCAGGCGCGCTTGCAGCAAGTAAACTTCACGTACCGGTCATTCATATTGAGGCAGGACTAAGGTCATTTAATAAGAAAATGCCTGAAGAGATCAATAGGATATTAACAGATCACGTCTCGGATTATCTCTTTTGCCCGACCACTGATGCTGTAAAAAATCTACGCTCTGAGAATATAACTGAAGGTGTGCATCATGTGGGAGATATCATGTATGATGCCATTAAGATCTTTGCAGATAAATTTGATTTACCCCATGATATAAAATTGAAGGGCGATAAAAAGTTAGCTGTGATGACTGTTCATCGAGCTGATACGACTTCGGACCCTGAACTACTGAGCCGAGTTATCGCATTTTGTAACTCATACTCAGAAGAATATCAGATTATTTTTCCGGTACACCCAAATACGAAAAAAAAATTGACAGAGTTTTCCATTACGACCGGCGCCATAACGCTGGTTGACCCTCTATCATATATCGATATGCAAGGACTTCTGAAGGAGGCTGAGTTAGTGCTGACTGACTCTGGAGGCCTTCAAAAGGAAGCTTACTTTCACAATTGTCAGTGTATTACACTTCGAAGTGAAACTGAATGGACCGAGACCATAAATTCAGGTTGGAACAAGCTGTGGACACAACCAGAGTCAGAAAATTTAGAAACTAAAAAAGTCATAAAAGACTATGGCGTTGGAAATACCTCTAATCAAATAATGTCAATATTGAGAAATATATAATGTTGCTAACTTTATTTTCTAGTTTTGGTTCGCGTGACAAATTCAAACTAATTATTTTATCACTAATTGTTGTTATTTCGTCATTCTTAGAAGTTATAAGCATCGGCTTAATTATACCGTTCCTTGCTATTTTAACCGGCCAGAGTAGTGAAATATTTAATTTCATCTCTAGTAATTCCAATGGGCTTCAAGAAGAGCAAACTGATGCGGTGAAAATAACTTACATATTTGTAACTTCGATAATTGTTTCTAACCTATTTCGCGTTTTCTCAAACTATTATCAAATTTATGCTATAAAAGATATTGGGCTAAATTTTTCGAGTAGAATAATAGCTAACATGCTAAGGTCCAACAATAGCATACTCTCAGAAGATACGGTGGCTCAAAAAGTTACGTCCGCAACATCAAAAATTACGATTTTGATAGGTAACGGCATTAAGCCAATTATCACTTTGTTATCTAATACAATATCATCAATTATTATTTTTACTTACTTAATGTATTTAGAGCCAAAAATGACTATTTTAGTCACAGCAAGCCTCTTATTTTTTTATTTTCTTGCCTCAATTTTAACACGGCAATCTGCCCAAAATGCATCGAAACAGATGGATCTCGCGCAAGTTGCAGTTACTCGTAAGCTTAAGGATATGTTTACAGGCCAAAAAGAAATTCAGGCATATCAGAGTCATGGTTGGTTTGAAGAAAAATTCATACATGAGGAAAATAATTTCCGGTCTTCATTAGCGGCGGTTCATGTTTTAAGTCAGCTCCCACGATATCTGATTGAAACTATTTTGATATCAGTCCTAGCTATTTATATCCTGTTTACCTTTTCAACTTTAGAAAATGATACGCAAGCGTTTGTCGGCCGGCTTGGGGCCTTTATTTTCGGTATGCAAAGATTAGCGCCGTTGGCACAGGGTATTTACGCAGCATTCGCTACTTTTAAGGGCTCCAAGCACACCCTGGAAGATCTTGTGCAGCAACTGAATCAAAAAGAAGAATTCAGAATTGAGTACGCGCGCGGAGAACATACAGAAATTTGCATGACCGATGTGAGTTGTGGGCATTGGACACAAGGTAACAAAATACTTCTCCGAGACATTAATTGTACACTACAGTCATCACACGTTTATGAATTAGCAGGTCCGTCTGGATCCGGAAAATCAACGATTATAAATTTGATTATGGGCAGATTAGAACCGTCAAATGGACACATAGTAGGGTATTTTCCAAGTGATCCAAAAATTGGATACGCACCGCAGGATATTACTATCTTGGATGCAACCGTAAAAGAAAATTTAATGTTTGGTCGAGATGAGGATACTTTTGACGATCAACAAATGTGGGATACCCTTAAATCTGTACGACTATTAGAAAAAGTTGAACAGTTGGGTGGACTCAATGCATCAGTTGGTGAAATGGGTAGGAACCTATCCGGAGGTGAAAGACAACGACTAGCTATTGCACGCACTATATTAGTACCGCCAAACATTTTGATACTAGATGAAACCACTTCAGGAATTGATCAAGACACAGAAGCCAAAATTTTGGAAAAATTAAAAAAAATAATGAACCAGGGAATAATCGTTATAGTATCGCATAGATCTCTACCGTCTGGTTTTGTGGATACCAAATTAAAGATCGAAAACGGCGCTCTTCTAACCGAATATTGTCAGCGTGTTAAATGAGAATTCTTATCCTTAGCAGCGAACATTTTGTTTTCGAAGATGAAAACCACCCCAGTGGCATGTTTCAGAGAGATTTGGCCAAATCATATAAAGCACTTGGTCATGAGGTGGCAGTCATTTCGTTTAGATGTGATCCCCTTCGAAAGAACAGACCACCAGAACTGACAGTTAACGAGTGGGGTAATATTATTGTTGCTCGTGGCGTAAATCGTAAGGTTTTCCCCGAAAGATATCTGCCGTTTTTCATTGTACGAAAAATTTACGAAAGAGGTTATTTGAAATTATTTCGTCGTATTGAAAACCTTTTCGGAGAACCTGATCTCATTCATGCACATAACTTTGAGTATGCTGGCTTTTCATCGATAAAATTAGCATCCCAAACAGGAGCAAACTTATTAATTACCGAACATAGCTCGAGATTCTTAGAAAGTGGCACAGATGTTTTCAACGCCGCTAATCGCTTTTTAAGTAGGTACCCTCAATTAAAGGTAACTGCGGTTTCTAAATCTTTAAACAAAGCTTTATCAAAAACATTAGCAGTTAAATCAGAGGTGATTCCAAATCCATTGGATCCGTTGTTTCTATCTGAGACGCGAGCGACGCATGTTCCTGGACGGTTTATAAGTATCGGTTCGCTTCGGCCAATAAAAAACCATAAATTATTGATTGTAGCATTTTGTAAATTTAGAAAAATTAGTAAAACAGCTACATTGACAATAATAGGTGCAGGTGAATTATCAAAGGAATTAAATTGCTTGATCCGAGAAAATAATGCGAGTGACTTTATAGAAATAATTGGTCCAACTAGTAGAGAGAAATTAAAAAAAATTTACAATCAAGCAGATGCATTATTGATTAGCAGCAAATTTGAAACTTTTGGTGTCGTAGCAATTGAGGCAATGAGTTGTGGCTTACCAGTTTTGTCAACTAGAAATGGTGGTGTGGAATCTATCATTACTAGCCGAAAATTAGGTCGTACTTGTAGACAAGATGTTGAAGGGTTCTTTGAAATGTTAAAAGATTACGACTCGGGAAAATTTGACCGCCAACAAATTAAAAGACATGTTTGTTCAATGTACGATCCCCACAAGATTTCTTCACAATATCTGACATTTGCAAAGAAAGGATAAAGGGTTTGATAAGTATAATTGATGTTGGAATCGGTAATTGTGGATCAATTCAAAATGCATTCGATTATTTAGAGGTCGACGCTGTTCGAACTTGTGATCCATTAACCATTAGACGCTCTTCAATGTTAATTTTACCTGGTGTCGGCCATTATGATGCGTTCATGGATAAGATTGCTCCAATACAAGGGGTGCTAAACGACGTCGTTTTAAATCAAAAAGTACCAATACTCGGTATCTGTTTGGGATCACAAATAATAGGGTCGGGGTCAGAAGAAGGTAATAAAGAAGGGCTTGGGTGGTTACCGTTTAAGGTTAAAAGATTTTCTAATAGCCAGGTTGGAAAAGTTCCAAATATGGGTTGGTTAATCCATTCTCCGGGAGAGCGGTACTATTATGCTCATTCATACTATATCGATAATGCATATGCTAATATAATGGATCATTGTGAAATCGTATCCTACGGTGGAAAAAAATTTATTTCTAATTATAATGTTGGTAATATTTATGCTACCCAATTCCACCCCGAGAAAAGCGGAAAATGTGGACTTCAGTTTTTAAAAAAACTTGTGGGCAAATTGAATGTATAAAAGGCTAATTCCGGTAATACAGCTTATAGAAGAAGATGCAGTAAAAACTTGCGGCTTCAGGGATCCGGTTTACGTCGGTGATCCCATCAATATTTTAAAAATATTTAATGAGAAGGATGCTGATGAAATCTGCTTCCTAGACATTAGTGCCACATCGCATGGGCGCCCTCCAGATGTCGATTTCATAGCGGATTTAACATCAGAGTCTTTCATTCCTGTCTCTTATGGCGGTGGGATTTGCGATATCGAACAAGCCTCAAGTATTTTAGCCGCGGGTGTCGAAAAAGTAGTGCTACAGACCGCTCTTTTCAATCATTCTTTGTGCACTGAAATTACTGATAGTTTTGGTCAACAGGCACTAGTAGGATCAGTCGACGTAGTAGACCAAGACACATTCCTGATTGGCGAACAGAAATTATCATTTGATGAAGTTCAAAGTATAGTATC
>Ga0257120_1002695_pt1 | contig 10402 bp, 5 predicted proteins | sample SI106_10metaG_FD_190153 | JGI IMG/M metagenome (GOLD analysis project Ga0257120, IMG submission 190153) | Marine microbial communities from Saanich Inlet, British Columbia, Canada - SI106_10 | ecosystem: Environmental > Aquatic > Marine > Inlet | place: Canada: British Columbia | collected... | reverse complement strand
CTGCGCAGTAATCCAAAACTTGCACCGCTTCAGGAAGGTCAGCAACGATCGCTTGGCTCGACGCGTCTTGCAGTTCAACCCAACCCTCAAGATATGCAGGGCTGTTGCGCAGTTTGCGTTCGCCTGACGTAATTGTCAGCGCTGTCGGACAGACCGGATTGGCCTGCGTTTCGATACCGATCTCTGCCAAATCCGCGGCCGCTTGATTTACGTTACATTTGCCAACATTGACCCGCAACGTGATGGGCGCGCGTGATTGCAGCAGTGCCGCAGTATCAGCAGCCGCTTCACCGAGAGACCGTTCAAATTCGGGCAAAATCCACTCTGGCATGTTCCAAACGTCTGCTTGGTCTGTCGGTGCCTGCCCTGCGATGTTTTCTTCCTCGCTTAATGGAGCTGGCGCATGGCCTTCACCATGGAACAACGCTTCAATGTCCATATTAAGGGCGCGCAAACGGCCAATCATGCGGCCACGCCCTGTTCCACTGCCCCCACGCACTGCGTCTGCACGCCAGTTACGAACCGTATCGAACACGTGATCGCGAACCGCGGCACGGTCCTTGGACCCTGCAAAACGGCTGCGACGCGCCCACGCGGTCAATGATTTTTCAACCGCTTGTCCGTCGTGGATCATATCCAAGATTTCAATGGCTGCTGCCACGCGTGCGCCAGGTGTCATGATACGTTTCCTAAATATTGGCCAACGACGGCAAGAAGAAGTGGATCAACCGATCCGGTAATTTGGGCTTTCACGGGTAATACGCACATCGTGGACGTGGCTTTCGCTTAAACCAGCTCCTGTGATTTTCACAAAGCTACAGCCTTTGCGCATCTCAGCGATTGTCGCGTTGCCCGTGTAGCCCATTGAGGCACGTAGCCCGCCAACAAGTTGGTGGATAACAGCGCCTGCACTGCCTTTGTATGGCACTTGGCCTTCGATCCCTTCAGGAACCAACTTGTCACTCGCCGCATCCTTTTGGAAATACCGGTCCGCAGAACCACGCGCCATTGCACCCAATGACCCCATGCCACGGTAGCTCTTAAAACTTCGGCCTTGGTAAAGAATTACATCGCCCGGGGACTCATCCGTACCCGCGATCATTGACCCAACCATGGCACATGAAGCACCTGCCGCGATTGCCTTAGCAAAATCGCCTGAGAACTTGATACCACCGTCTGCAATCACTGGGATGTCGCCAGCCGCAGCCGCGCAATCCATAACAGCAGTCAATTGCGGAACGCCAACACCAGCAACCATGCGGGTTGTACAGATCGAACCGGGTCCAACACCAACCTTGATTGCATCGGCCCCTGCCTCGATCAGGGCGCGGGTCGCCGCACCTGTCACAACGTTACCAACAACAATTTGAATATCGCTAGAAATGGTTTTGGCACGGCGGACAGCCTCGGCAACTCCAGCAGAGTGACCATGGGCCGTGTCGATCACAACCATATCCACACCGGCTTCAACCAGCGCCATCGTACGTTCAAAACCAGCGTCACCCACAGTTGATGCAGCAGAAACGCGCAAACGTCCCAACTCATCTTTACAGGCCGTCGGGTTCAAAACAGCTTGCTCAGTGTCTTTCAGCGTCAACAGTCCAGTCAGCTTACCTGATCCATCGGTGATCAACAGCTTTTCGATACGACGGGCCTTCATCAAGCTAATCGCCTCTTCGCGATCGGCAGGTTCGTGCAAGACCGCCAAGTTTTCTGTGCTCATCATAACAGAAACTGGGGTCGCATCATCATTAGCAAAACGCATATCGCGATTGGTAACAATTCCAACGACGCGATCGTTTTCATCAACCACAGGGAAACCCGTTACGCGGTAACGCTCCTGCAGTGCTTTTGCATCAGCGAGTGTTTGATTGGGGCGCAACGTGATTGGGTTATAAACAATCCCACTCTCAAACCGTTTTACGCGGCGCACCTCACGGGCTTGCTCTTCAATCGTAAGATTGCGGTGAACAACACCAATCCCACCCGCTTGGGCCATGGCAATCGCCATACGTCCCTCGGTAACGGTATCCATTGCTGAACTCAGCAAAGGAATATTCATCGCTATCGATTTGGTTACAAATGTCCGCGTATCAGCCGTCGAAGGCAACACATCGGATGCCCCCGGAACAAGCAAAACATCATCAAAGGTCAGAGCCTCACGAATCTCCATATCGCACCTCGCATGCAGAGTGTTCATTTGGCGGTTTCCTTTCTCATGGTTTTGCCCAAATGAAAAGAGGACATCGCACAAACCTGCCTTCATCTTACCCAATAAACTCCCGCCGGAGGCTCAAAGCCGCTCAAACAGACCCAAATGTCGAAAATGACGCGCAGCAGGCAGGTTTTGCCGCTCTTTGGCTTTCCCTTTGAAAACGCCGCTCTATGCTATGTTCAAACACTGCAAAGGGCACGTAAATGAGCACTGATCCTCTCGTCGTTTTCACCCCATCCGGTAAACGCGGAAATTTCCCTGTTGGCACACCAATTTTAACAGCTGCACGAAAGTTAGGCGTTGATTTGGACTCGGTCTGTGGAGGACGAGGCATTTGTTCAAAATGTCAGATCACGCCCAGCTACGGCGAATTTTCCAAACACGGTGTCACTGTTCAAGATGGTGCTTTGAGTGAATGGAACAGCGTTGAGCAAAGATATCAGGATAAACGCGGCTTAATTGAGGGCCGTCGTTTGGGGTGCCAAGCGACTGTGCAAGGCGACATCGTGATCGATGTTCCACCAGAAAGCCAAGTGCACAAACAAGTCGTGCGAAAACGTGCTGAGGCGCGTGACATTGTAATGAACCCGTCAACCAAACTTTATTACGTCGAAGTCCAAGAACCCGATATGCACGACCCTACGGGTGATCTTGAACGATTGCGCATTGCACTCAATGAGCAATGGCAGCTTGAGAATGTACACGCCGATCTGCATATCTTGCAAAAGATGCAGCCAATCCTGCGCAAAGGTGGGTGGAAAGTCACCTGTGCTGTGCACTTGGGTGATGATGAAAACGCGCCGCGCATTATGCACATATGGCCGGGCTATTATGAGGGTACGGTTTACGGCCTTGCTGTCGATCTGGGCTCTACCACGATTGCCGCGCACTTGTGTGATTTGCAAACTGGTGACGTTGTCGCCTCCTCTGGTGTCATGAACCCACAAATCCGCTTCGGCGAAGATTTAATGAGCCGCGTCAGCTATTCAATGATGAACGCCGGTGGTGCAGCAGAAATGACAGCAGCTGTGCGCGAGGGAATGAACGCCTTGTTCAGCCAAGTCAGCACAGAAGCCGAAATCGACAAAGTATTGATCGTAGACGCTGTGTTCGTCTGCAATCCAGTTATGCACCATCTGTTCCTTGGCATTGACCCCTTTGAATTGGGCCAAGCCCCCTTCGCACTGACCACATCGGATTCGCTGCGCCTGCGTGCTGATGACTTGGACCTAAACATCCATCCCTCTGCCCGCATTTACATCCTGCCATGCATCGCAGGCCACGTTGGCGCGGATGCAGCGGCTGTGGCGCTCTCTGAGGCACCAGACAAGTCTGAAGACCTTGTTTTGGTAGTGGACGTAGGCACAAACGCTGAAATCCTTCTGGGCAACAAAGAAAAGGTCCTTGCCTGCTCATCCCCGACAGGCCCCGCTTTTGAAGGTGCTCAAATCAGTTCAGGTCAACGCGCTGCACCCGGTGCGATAGAGCGAGTAGAAATTGATCCTGTCACCAAGGTTCCGCGTTTCCGTGTGATCGGGTCAGATATCTGGTCAGACGAGGACGGTTTCGATGAAGCCATCGCAGGCTCAGGTGTCACCGGCATCTGTGGTTCCGGCATTATCGAGATGGTCGCTGAAATGCGCCTTGCGGGCATTGTTGATGGCCCGGGTTTAATTGGATCACCAGAACAAACCGGCGCAGCCAATTGCTTCTTGGACGGGCGAACCTACTCATTCCTCGTTTATGATGCGACGGAAAGCGGTGGCCCCAAAATAACAGTCACAAACCGCGACATCCGTGAAATCCAAATGGCCAAAGCAGCGCTTTATTCAGGTGCGCGCTTGTTGATGGACAAATTCAACGTCGACAAAGTGGACCGTGTGGTTCTGGCCGGCGCTTTTGGTGCGCATATTTCCCCCAAACACGCGATGGTGCTGGGCATGATCCCAGATGCGCCTTTGGACAAGGTGACATCCGCTGGCAACGCTGCAGGCACAGGGGCACGTATTGCGCTGCTAAACCGCGAAGCACGCACAGAAATCGAAGCGACTGTACGTGCGATTCACAAAATCGAAACGGCAATTGAACCGCGTTTTCAAGAGCACTTTGTAAACGCCTCTGCTATTCCGAACTCAGCAGAACCGTTTCCGATCCTAAATGCAATCGTCACGATACCCGATGTGAACTTCAACACAGGCGGTGGAGACAAAGACGGTGGTGGGCGCCGCAGACGACGCCGAGGATAGGTTGACCGCCCTACCCCAATCGCCTATCGCAACACCGAGTGGCGGGTATGGTGAAAAGGTATCACGGCAGCTTCCCAAGCTTTAGTTACGAGTTCGATTCTCGTTACCCGCTCCAACAAACCTCTATCAATGTGTTTAACCACTTGATTTGTAAGTATTTAATGTTTTGCAAATGATGTGGAGTAGACAATATGGTAGACAAATTTACTCATTATTTGATGTGCAAAGGTGGAGTTTATTATTTCACCAGACATGTCCCAAATGACATTCAAAAGCATTATGAGAAGCCTCGTATCGTCATGTGCCTGAAGACCCGCAGTAAAAGCGCAGCGATGAAGGCTAGTCACTCATTAGCTAGTAAACTGGATGATTTCTGGTTGAAATTGCGCATCTCCAATATTGATGTCCCAGCTTCAAATTTATTGATTAAAGGGCAACCCGCTAATTGCTTCACTTCAAATTTGCCAAAACTGTCTGGTGCTTTAAAGAAATACTGCCTGCTGAAAGGTATTGGTAAAAGTGATCAATTCTGCACCGTAGCCAAGAGGAATATTGGAAATGTGATCGACCATCTTGGTGATCGTCCTCTGGATACGTATTCAACATCTGATGCTTCGTCTTTCCGAGATGAATTGTTCAGACGTAAGCTCAGTTCGACATCAGTTCAGCGGATTTTTTCAACCATTCGAGCAGCAATCAATATCACCATTCAAGAAGATGGTTTGTCTTGTATTAACGCATTTGCAAAAACATATTTGCCGAGTGAGGAACGACCTAAGCGTCCGTCTCTATCACCTCAAGACATTAAGCGTGTTCAAAAGGTTTGTTTTGATGTTGCTGATGAACGCAGACTGCTCATTGCTCTGATATCAGGTACCGGAATGCGCTTATCAGAAGCTCTAGGCCTTGTATGGAATGATATTCAGTTAAAGGATGAATACCCACATATAAAGCTTGTTCCGCATCCGTGGCGTCAATTGAAGACCACTGGCAGTAAACGACTTTTACCCCTCGTTGGTGAAGCTCTTAGAGCAGTTAAAATCATGCATGAGCAGTCACTTAACACCAAGTTTCTATTCCCAACGTATACGAATGAAACCAAGTGTATGAGCAACTCAGCATCAGCAGCTCTTAACAAATGGATGAAGGCTTATATTGATGAGGGAGTAGTGCATTCATTTAGGCACAGCTTTAGAGATCGATTGCGTTCGGCTGGGGTCGATACAGAGCTTACAGATCAGCTAGGCGGCTGGGCAATATCGTCAGTTGGTCAAGGGTATGGAGCAGGTCATTCGTTGGAGAGGAAACATGCAGCAATGATCAAAATTGTATTTTAAACACATCATTTGCAAAACATTAAATGATACTACAGCAGCTCGATTGATGGAGTATATGGGCCACGGACTGAAACAGGTGTGAGAAATTATGCTCGTTCAAAGGATATCAATTCTGGCTATCCTAATAGTGTTTATAAGCGCATTGTGTCTGAGGTGAATGTTCCTAATTCGTTTGTCGTCGCAAGGAAATCAGCACCAAAGAAAAAAAATCATCGTCTGGCTGTCGAAGTATATTGAGTATTCTGACTGGAATTGACGAATTTTGCATCGACGCTCCTAGCAGAAGCAATTCTCCTTGGGACAAACGCACACAAAGCCCGTCTGGAAGCAGCTCTTCCAATACTTTTGAATCATTTAATAGCTGTACATCCGATTGGAGCTGCGGCACCGGAGAAGTCTGTGTGAAAAAGGCGGGGAGAGGCAGCCAATGTATGAAGGTATCAGGTAACTTTAATTACAACCGTGGTAATGTTTCTCCTGTTCAATGTAGCCCCTCAACAGCAATATCAGTCTGTGGAATTGGATATAAGTGTGACAGAAGGTTCAATATCTGTGTTGAACGATAACCAACCACCCCCCCCTAAAACCCTGATCTGTTGCAGAGCTTATACATAGTAACGTAGCCACCCCCATGGCCCATGCATCCCCCCATGTAACGGTCCAACACATGAGCATACTCACTTGCGGGTAGGGTCACAGTAAGTATTCCAAACTTACAGTATGTACTGACATGGCTAAGAACATACAGATGCTTAACGACAGGCATATGTTTATCACCATCACCCCATCACCTCCCCTGTACTAGTAACGATAAGGATTACTCGTCGTTCACCCGATATGATTGGGCCACTACAAACGTACAGTGATTTACACGTACAGTGCAGGAAACAGCAAATGACCCTGACCATTGAAGTGATAACTACGAAAGTCCGACATCGGACCTAACGGCACGTACAGTGAGTACGGATAGCTGTGGTACGACACAGTAGACACATACTGTGCCTTGCATTTGATGATGGAAGACATAAAGTACTGATATTGCTTACTTAGATGTTGCATTGGTGCAGGGCAAAGGAAACAAGTCTCGTTACCCGCTCCACTATCTTTACAGCGATCTACAATAGAAAACGGCGCGCCCAAATTTTGGCCGCGCCGTTTCTCTTTTTTCAATTTGTTTCAACCCATTAGAACGTCGCCAAATTCATCCCTCAGGTTTCGCTTAAGAACCTTACCAGTCGCATTACGAGGCAAAACATCAGTAAAGACTACGCAGTCAGGGATTTGCCACTTCGCAATCTTACCCTCAAATATTGCGAGCACGTCTGCCTCTGAAGGTGTTTCGCCTTCGACAACAACAGCAATCAAGATTGGGCGTTCATCCCATTTGGCATGGGTTGCTCCAATCACCGCAGCATCCGCAAGCTGTGGGTGACCAATCGCGATATTTTCCAGATCAACAGACGAAATCCATTCCCCGCCCGACTTGATAATGTCCTTTGAACGGTCCTTGATACTAAGATATCCATCTGGATCTAGCGTCGCGACATCACCGGTATGAAACCAATCATCGGTCAAAGTTTCATCACGGGTTTTCTGGAAATAGCTGTCTAAAATCCAATGGCCACGCACCATCAAATTGCCTTGCGTTTGCGCATCGTTTGCCAACTCGCCCCCCTCTTCGTCAACAACCTTCAATTCGACGCCCCACATTGGGCGGCCTTGGTTTTCGCGAAGTTTGTGTTGCTCTTCAATCGGTAAATCAAGATGTTTGGCCAATGGCTGATTGGCGGAGCCCAGCGGAGACATTTCCGTCATGCCCCATGCGTGAATGGTTTCAACATCGTATTTCTCACGGAACGCCGTGATCATCGAGGGTGGGCAAGCAGAGCCACCAACAACCGTTCGCTTCAAGGACGCAAGTTGCGAGCCCGCTTTTTCCGCTTCACCTAGAAGACCCAACCAAATCGTCGGAACGCCCAGGGCGGTCGTAACGTTATACTTGTCGATCAAGGCAACCAGTGAAGCACCGTCTAAGCCAGGCCCCGGCATCACCATCCGCGCGCCTGTCATCGCACAGGCATAGGGCGTGCCCCAGGCGTTGACGTGGAACATCGGCACGACTGGCAGCACAACGTCCATTGCAGAATATCCGATACAGTCGGTCAAATTAGACGCCAAAGCATGCAATACGGTAGAGCGATGGGAATATAAAACTCCCTTTGGGTTTCCTGTGGTTCCTGAGGTATAACAAAGACTTGAAGCCGTGTTCTCATCAAACTCAGGCCATACATATACTGGATCACAATCCGCAATCAGCTCATCATAAAAAACCAACCCGCCAATAACTTCTGCGGCACTTTCATCGCGACCTTCCATCAAAACGATGTGCTCAAGATTGGGTAGTTTGTCACGGATCGCAGCCACAAGCGGGATAAAGGTACGGTCCACAAACAGCACTTTGTCATCCGCATGGTTCAAAATGTAGACCAATTGTTCGGGGAAAAGACGCGGATTGATTGTATGGCAGACAAACCCAGCACCTGAGACGCCAAAGTAAATTTCCAAATGGCGGCGATTGTTCCACGCAATCGTGCCACACCGGGCCTGTGGTTCCAGACCCAGCTTGGACAATGCGTGCCCAAGGCGGTGTGCATTGGCTCCAACTTGGCCCCAAGTGGTCTCCTCCACCCCACCACCGGTGTTGACAGAATACACCTCCGTCCCCGTGTGATAACGAGCGGCATGATCCACTAGGGATTGTATTGTCAAAGCGGACGTCATCATTTGGCCAAGCATCGGCACCTCCATATTTGATATGTAAAGGCGCGTCATAGGCTGCGCGTCCTCTGATAAGAGAACCCTGCCAAGCGTAAGTTGATCTGGCAAGCCCTGCGCGCAAGGCTTGCCAAATTACGTTATGTAAAAGTGATTAAGCGCGATGGCGCTGTACGTAATCCACCAGACAGCGGGTCGATCCATCTTTATCATCGGCTGACTGCGTACCAGCGACGACTGGTTCAAGTGCTGTTGCCAGCTCTTTACCCAGTTCAACACCCCATTGGTCATATGAATTCAGACCTAAAATGACGCCTTCAACAAAGACACGGTGCTCATAAAGCGAGATGATCTGCCCTAAAACGAACGGATCCAGTTTTGGATACGCAATCGTCACCGACGGTCGGTTACCAGCAAAGACGCGATGTGCGGCTTGGCGTTCAAGCTCGTCACCTGTCAGGCCTTTGGCAGCCATGATTTCACGTGCTTCATCCAATGACCGGCCACGCATCAATGCCTCTGATTGCGCTAAACAGTTCGCGACCAGCAATTGGTGGTGATGCGCTAGGTCCGGCTCATGCCCTTCCGCCGCAACCATGAACTCACATGGAATGACACGGGTGCCTTGATGGATCAACTGATAAAATGCGTGTTGGCCATTCGTGCCGGGCTCACCCCAAACGACAGGCCCACTGTGGCGCTGCAACTGCGTGCCATCCATTGCGACGCTCTTACCGTTACTTTCCATCTCAAGCTGTTGGAAATACGCAGGAAGTAGGCCAAGGCGTTGGTCGTATGGCAAAACAGCACGTGTCGCGTGGCCGCAAATTTGGTTGTGCCAAATACCAACAAGCGCATGCATCAACGGCATGTTCTCTGCACCCTTTGCAGCACAGAAATGTGTGTCCATAGCTTGGCCACCACGCAAGAAAGCTGTGAACGCTTCACGACCGATGCCAATCATCAGGCTAAGGCCAATTGGGCCCCACATGGAATAGCGACCACCTACCCAGTCTTCAAAACCAAACACACGTTCTGTTGGAATACCAAATGCTGCTGTGCGTTCTTCTGACGTGCTGAGGGCCGCAAACTGTTCATCCGGCTTACCACCGTTCTCAAGCATCCAAGCGCGCGCAGTACGGGCGTTTGTCATCGTCTCGATTGTGCCAAACGTTTTTGAGGCAACAATGACCAAAGTTGTTTTAGCATCCAGCCCCCGCAACGTGTCAGACACATCTGCGCCGTCTACGTTTGATACGAAATGAACGCATGGACCATCGTGGTATGGGCTCAGCGCCATAACTGCCATCGCCGGACCAAGGTCAGATCCACCGATACCGATGTTGATCACGTCGGTAATTCCGCTTGAGCGGACCAGATCCGCGTAATCGCCCATGCGGTTCAAGGTTGCTTGCACCTCTGGCATGACATCAGCGCCGTCTACCAAAACCGGATCGCCATCAAGGTTGCGCAGTGCGGTATGAAGAACAGCACGCCCTTCTGTTTCGTTGATGACAGCACCACCAAACATCGCCGCGCGGCGTTCAGTTACGTTGGCCGCTTCGGCCAATGCCAATAGCGCCGTCTTGGCTGCGCCATCAATGTTGGTTTTGGAGTAATCCAACAACATATCGCCAGCGGTGCATTGGAAAGTATCCGCACGTGACGCGTCGGCTTCAAACAAACTAAGCATATGGCGATCGTTAACGCCGGTTTCTAAAGTTTCGAGTGCAGACCAAGCAGCGTTCATTTTATCAGTCATTTATACAGCCCAGTGAATTGTTGCACCGTCCAGAACGGCCGCAACGGGTGCAACCTCTGGCAAAGAT
>Ga0257120_1002688_pt1 | contig 10415 bp, 10 predicted proteins | sample SI106_10metaG_FD_190153 | JGI IMG/M metagenome (GOLD analysis project Ga0257120, IMG submission 190153) | Marine microbial communities from Saanich Inlet, British Columbia, Canada - SI106_10 | ecosystem: Environmental > Aquatic > Marine > Inlet | place: Canada: British Columbia | collected... | reverse complement strand
ATTCACGGCCGGTCAAAAAGTCCATTGCGGCAAAGCGAATTTTGGCTGGTGTGATAATGGGGTCTTTTTCTTTCATTGCACCAGTATTAGCAAATTAGACAACATTTCAATAGGTTCGACTTGCAATAAAAAAAGCGCCTCGGGGGCGCTTTTCTAGATTGTAATCCAAGTAGCGGCCTATTCTTCCGCTAGGTTTTCGTCTGGTTCCGCTGACGTTTGTGCCTCATCTATTGGTCCACCTAGCTCTTTGTCACGAATAAACCCTTCAATCTCAGCCGCTATTTTTGGATTTTCTGTCAAGAAAATACCCACATTGGCCTTACCTTGCCCAATCTTGTTACCCTGATAGGCATACCAGGCACCAGATTTATCTATCAGTCCATGCTTAACACCCAGATCAACCAACTCACCATTGCGGTTGATACCTTTACCATAAAGTATCTGAAACTCAGTCTGTTTAAAGGGCGGTGCTACCTTATTTTTGACTACCTTGACCCGAGTTTCATTACCAATAATTTCGTCTCCATCTTTTACCGCCCCGATACGACGAATATCCAGTCTTACTGATGAGTAGAACTTCAATGCATTACCACCGGTGGTGGTTTCTGGGTTACCAAACATAACGCCAATTTTCATACGAATCTGGTTGATAAAAATCACCAAACAGTTGGCATTTTTGATATTACCTGTCAACTTGCGAAGTGCCTGAGACATAAGACGAGCCTGCAGACCAACGTGGTGATCGCCCATCTCACCTTCAATTTCAGCTCGTGGCGTAAGGGCCGCTACTGAGTCAACCACCAGTACATCACAGGCACCGGAGCGAACTAGCATGTCAGTTACTTCGAGAGCTTGCTCGCCGGTATCTGGCTGGGAGACAATAAGATCATCAACTACAACTCCCAGTTTTTCGGCATAAACAGGATCTAACGCGTGTTCAGCATCAATAAATGCACAGGTACCGCCAGCTTTCTGAGCTTCGGCAATCACTTGTAGCGTTAGGGTAGTTTTACCTGAGGATTCAGGTCCATAGATCTCAACAACCCGGCCCTTGGGCAGACCACCTATGCCCAGCGCGATATCCAAACCCAATGAACCTGTCGAAATAGCCGGCACTGCCTGGCGACCATTCTCGCCCATACGCATCACCGTGCCCTTACCAAACTGCCTCTCAATTTGACCCAGCGCTGCCTCTAATGCTTTTGATTTGTTGGCGTCCATTAATCTGTCCTCGATATAAATTTTGCGGTTGTGCCCGACTACTGTTTACTTAATCAGTAGCTGTATGGTTGTACAGTATTACATCCAGTGACTAGATGCAACAGTTCTGCAAGAGAAATTTTAACCGCCTGCTCTCTAACTGCGGACCGGTCTCCCTTTAGCCTGTGTACCTGGCTGGTAATACCCTCGGGGCCCAGCCACGCAAACCATACGGTGCCCACGGGCTTGTCATCTGTACCACCCCCTGGTCCAGCAATGCCACTAATCGCGACAGCATAATCTGCTTCAGCCGCCTCAGCTGCCCCCTGAACCATGGCTCGGACCACTGCCTCGCTCACCGCACCTTGGTGACTGAGCACCGTTGCGGGCACTTGCAGCATGTCATGTTTGGCCTGATTGGCATAGGTGATAAAGCCGCGACCAAACCATTGAGAGCTTCCTGCCACCTCAGTGATGGCGCACGCCACTCCCCCACCAGTGCAAGACTCGGCGGTGGTAACCGTGGCGTTATTTTGCAACAGGGCTTGGCCCAACTGCTGAGCAAGATTATAGAGTTCCGTATTCATTGCGAAAGTGTATCCGGCTTTGATTGCAGTCGATAGTGCTTTCATCAACTATCTCATCCAGTATCTACGCACCTCTAAAGAAGTCGGTTTTATGGCCAGAGAAGCGGTAAAGGGCTGCCCCGAATGGGCAGCCTGTATAAATATTGAGCGCTAGACTGAGGGTGGTATTAGATCAAGCTCAATACAGTGATCAAGTAACTCGAGCACCCCTTTGCGAGACTTATTCTTGGTACCATTAAATGCATTCATATCCAACTGTGAGAACATCTCGGCAGCCATCGCTGCACCCTGATCTAGGGAGTCTAGCGGAGCGGTGCGGTCATAAAATCCGGCAGGTACTGCATCGTCGGGAGACCATATCTCAGCATTGATAACACAGCGATTAAAGTAATTTAGAGGCAACCGATAGCGGGCCAGCTCTATGCCAAAGTTATGCATAGTCATACCGATTATGGTTTCATTTAGCCCCACTTTAAAGTCACCTGCCGCACCAATCCTGTAATCGCAGGCCAGCATTAAAAAAGCACCCATCGCTATACAGTGGCCCGTAGACACACCGATAACTGGGGTTGGAAAGGACAGAATTCGCCGCGCCATCTTCGAGCCACGAGAAGTAAGAAGCAAAGCATTTTCAGGGCCTTTGCCCATCTCTTTAAGATCAAAGCCACCGGAAAAAATACCTGCTCGGCCTTTCAGCACTACAATCGCTTTTGCCTCCTCTGCCTGATCAAAGGCTCCCTCTAGCTCATCCCACATAGCATGGGAGAGTACATTAGCCTTACCATCGTCCATTACTATAGTGGCGATGCCGCCATCAATTGTGACTGATACTAAACTACTCATTCTTTGTGCTTCCTGTTTTAATTGATGATGCTATTTATTTCCATTGTGCTTTAGTGTCACTCCAGACCGCATTAATTGCCAGAGTCTCAATATAATAACGTTTATTTAGCTTATTAATAGTCAAACCAGCCCTCTGCCTTAGAAACCATCCTCGAATTATCTTAAATCTAAGAATCAGAATTAAGACGTAGGGTCGGTGTGGTTTGAAGGCTAGAAATCGAAAGATTATCGTTGATATAAGATTAGCCAAATATAGACACTGTGGCTACTGCGAATGGCCGTTTTACGTTACCATTAGTGGCGAGCACACAAGGGTCCGCGACAGCGAAAAAAAATGGACGGAAGTTACTCTAAGGCATCTATGGAATCTACCTCTTCACAGCACACACCAATGATGCAGCAATATCTTCGCATCAAAGCCGAGCACCCGAATGATATTGTTTTTTATCGCATGGGCGACTTTTATGAGCTGTTCTTTGACGACGCCAAACGTGCCAGCCAAATCCTTGATATAACTCTGACTGCAAGGGGTAAAGCCAACGGCAATCCTATACCCATGTGTGGCGTACCCTATCATGCCGCTGAGAGTTACCTAGCCAAGCTCGTTAAACAGGGCATCTCAGTTGCGATCTGCGAGCAAATTGGTAACCCTGAAACTAGTAAAGGTCCAGTAGAGCGAGCTGTAATGCGTGTATTAACGCCAGGCACACTCACCGACGAAGCACTACTCGATGACCGTAGCGATAGCTTACTAGCGGCTATTGATTGCCGTGACAATCAGTTTGGTGTGGCAACCCTAGACATGAGTAGCGGTCGCTTTCAGTTGATACAGGTCTCAACGGTTGAAGAGTTGGAAAATGAACTTCAGCGGGTAAATCCTGTTGAAGTTCTTATCTCGGAAGATCTGATCAATATCGCGGCCCTCGATCAGCGTACAGACGTGCGTCGACGTCCGCCCTGGGAGTTTGAAATAGACAGCGCCCAACGTCTGCTCAATCAACAGTTTGGGACTCGCGACCTGAGTGGCTTTGGCTGTGACCATTTACCTATCGGTATCAGCGCCGCAGGCTGTCTGTTGCAATATGCGAAGGATACCCAACGCAACGCCCTACCCCATATCCGCAGTATCAGCGCAGAGAACCGAGAGGATAGCGTGGCCCTCGATGCAGCCAGTCGCCGCAACCTTGAATTAGACACCAATCTAACTGGCGGACAAGAAAATACCCTATTTGATGTTTTAGACAACACTGCAACTACCATGGCGAGCCGCTTACTGCGTCGCTGGCTCAATCGACCACTGCGAAATCTGTGTACATTACAAGCGCGCCAGCGAGCTATTGCAGGGCTGCAAAATAACTACCTCTACGAATCACTCAGTGGTTATCTTAAACAGGTCGGCGATATGGAGCGGATTCTTACCCGCGTAGCATTGCGCTCTGCGCGACCCCGCGACCTTTCCCGACTCTTAGATAGTCTGGCCGTATTGCCACAAATCGCCAGCGCTCTCGATGGCTGTGCTGTCGACCACCTAGCAGAGCTTACCAAGGGCGCCAAGCCCCTACCCCATCTGGTTGAATTACTCGCTTGCGCCATCAGAGAAAATCCTCCAGTAATAATTCGTGATGGTGGTGTAATCGCGGACGGCTATGACCAAGAGTTAGACGAACTTCGCGCCCTAAATACCAATGCTGGTGAATTTTTACTCGCTATGGAAGAGCGAGAGAAAGCCAATACGGGAATTTCGACACTCAAGGTTGGCTATAACCGCGTGCATGGGTACTACATAGAAATCTCTCGAGGCCAGAGCGACAAGGCACCAGTTGAATATATTCGCCGCCAAACTCTCAAAAATGCCGAGCGCTTTATTACTCCGGAGCTAAAAGAATTTGAAGACAAGGCCCTCAGCGCCAAGAGCCGGTCGCTAAGTCGCGAAAAATATCTCTATGAAGAGCTACTCGACACCCTCAATCAAGATTTAAAGCAGTTACAAATCTGCTCCAGCGCCATTGCTCAGCTAGATGTATTAGCAACACTAGCGGAACGCGCCCACAGCCTAGATTTTTGCAAGCCAGAACTACTCCTGCAACCGGGCATAGATATTCGCGGGGGCCGCCATCCAGTCGTTGAGCAGGTAACCAGCGACCCCTTTGTTGCCAATGACCTAGCCATGAATGCTGGGCGCAAAATGCTGGTTATCACCGGCCCTAATATGGGTGGTAAATCCACCTATATGCGCCAAGCGGCGTTGATTGTTCTATTGGCACAAATAGGCAGCTATGTGCCAGCCGCAGCAGCGCAGATAGGGTTAGTAGATCGCATATTTACCCGTATTGGCTCTTCCGATGATCTAGCCGGAGGCCGCTCAACCTTTATGGTAGAAATGACCGAAACCGCTAATATCTTGCACAATGCCAGTGATCGCAGTCTAGTATTAATGGATGAAGTAGGTCGAGGCACCAGCACCTTTGATGGCCTCTCACTGGCTTGGGCATGTGCTTTTCATCTAGCGGGAAAAGTCAAAGCTTTCACCCTTTTCGCAACTCATTACTTTGAGCTGACTGCACTGCCCGACAAAGTCGAGGGTGCCGTCAATGTGCATTTAGATGCCACCGAACACAATGACAGCATCGTGTTTTTACACAGTGTGCAAGATGGCCCAGCTAGTCAGAGCTATGGTATTCAGGTCGCAAAACTTGCCGGCATTCCTACTGAAGTCATTCAGCGGGCTCGTCAGGAGCTCGCACTTTTAGAGGCGGGGGGTAATGGTGGTGTCAATCCAGATACATCATCGCCACCCAGTCAGACGGAACTATTTTTGCCACCAGTAACTACTGAACTAAAAGAGCGCCTAGACAAATTGCGTCCAGATGAGCTGTCACCTAAACAGGCATTGGACCTAATTTACGAACTCAAAACATTGCTATAAAGCAATAGAGGCCCACCTTATCAGAGGCTAAATTAGCCTTTGGCACAGGTTATGCTGCAAATAACATTAACGAGGCATTCACAGGGCAAATCTTCCTGTTATAATGCCGCGCTATTACGAGGCCGGACTACCCTAAAAGAGACAGATATGACCTTTATCGTTGGTGACAACTGCATCAAATGCAAACATACAGACTGCGTTGAAGTATGCCCCGTAGACTGCTTTTATGAAGGTCCTAATTTTTTAGTTATTCACCCGGATGAGTGCATTGATTGTGCGCTGTGTGAACCTGAGTGCCCAGTAGATGCAATCTTTGCAGAAGATGAAATCCCGGTAGGCCAAGAGGTCTTCCTTGAGTTAAATGCTGAACTGGCCGATGTATGGCCGAACATTACCGCCCAAAAAGAAGCACCTGCCGATGCAGAAGAATGGGATGGTGTAGAGAACAAATTGCAGTATCTAGAGCGCTAGGAAACTATTCATCATCATAAAAGTGCTTCTAGAAGTAATCAGTTACAGATTTCGCGTGGAATAACGCACCCGTAGCTCAGCTGGATAGAGTAGGTGGCTTCGAACCACTTGGTCGGGGGTTCGAATCCCTCCGGGTGCACCAAATAAGATTGCAGAATCCAGTAAAATAGAGGGTTCTAGCCGCAAAAGCCTTTAGTAATGTACACACAGTTGTACACGCACTAGAGGTTTTTTACGTTATGATGCAGTTCGCTATCGGCACATACACCATATCAATGAAATATCTGTTTAAAAGAAGCAACAGAAATACCTACTACTATAGAAGGCGTGTTCCTGCCGATCTAGCAGACCAGTATCCCAAGCCGTTTATTGAAATCTCCCTCAAGCAAAATGATAAGAGTGTTGCTGCTGCGCTTGTGGCAGTTTTATCTGGATGCAGAGCAGCCTATTGAAGGGCCGTGCATAACGATAAACAAAGGCACAGACGCCGCTAAAGATGCCATATATAACCTGCCAGATGACCATCCCGAGCAAATTATCCAAGGTCATCATTATCTCCCATTATTAAAAGCGAATGATCCAAGAAGTAATTGGGCTGAAAAGTTATTTTGATCTGAGATCTTATGACGGGCCTGACACTGCTCATTTATGTATTTTGGATATGAGTTTTAATCAGCAATAATTTAATGTCTTGTAAATATATTATCGATTGGACAATATCTATTCCGTGTAGTATTTTGAAGCTCGCTATCCGCGGATGGTAACCAAGCGACAAATAATATCACCAACAAAGAAATAACTAGGACATGCGGGCCCAGTCTAATCAACCCGTTCAAATTTGGCTTGGCCGCTAAAATAATAAAATGAATAATAATTCTAAACCTACGCAAAAATTTCCCCCCATATACCGGGGTGTATCGACGGTATTAGCTACGCTTGGGTTAATCTTCGTACATCAGAATATCTTTGCTCTCCCTATAGGCGCCAATTTCTCTGTATCGATGAAACCGGCTTCGGGCGGAATGTCTGGTGCCGCATTTGCCATGCCCCAAGAAGTCTCCGCGGCTGTTTTCGGCAACCCGGCAACACTCACTCAATTTCCAGGTACGCAATTTGGTTTGGGTGCATCGATGTTAAAAATTAAACTTGAGAATACTCAAACTGGCGCAGGGGGAACAAACCTGTCAGACAGTGCGGCCGACAATTATGTAATTCCTGATGCTGCGTTTTCCCGCCAAATCGGAGAGAGCTGGGTTATCGGTGCAGGTATTCAGGTGGGTGCTGGGCTGGGTGCAGATTTTCGTGATGACCCGGTTCGGGTGGGAGCAGTTCCCGGAACGGAACTCCCATTTAATTCAGAATTGCTTTCATTTAATGCCAACTTATCGACCGCGAAGCAGATTACGCCTTCATTATCTATTGGAGTAGCAGCGACGGTAGGCTTTGGTCTGCTGCAAATGGGCACTGTTGGACAATCGGGGCCAGACATACCCACAGGGCAGTTTGGTGGAACCACATCCAGTGTCCATGACACTGGAGTCCGCTTTTCCCTGGGAATCACACAGCAGGTTTCCGACAATATTATTCTGAGTGCGCTTTACAAAAGTAAACTCAAATATGAATTTACAGATGTGACCTCTACCTCTGTCGCACCAGAGGGCCTCCAGACATTAACGGTGGAACAGCCCTCTGAATATGTGCTGGGGGCAGCTATGAACTTAAGTCCTTCATGGTTGATTGAGATCGATATAATGCGCAATTTGTGGGGCGGCGCCAGTACCTATGAGGATATCTACAAGGATCAGACCGCATTTGTACTTGGCACTCAATACAAGCTGGGCGACTGGAGTTTTCGGCTTGGCTACAGCCATCAATCAGACCAGTTCAGGGATGAGCCCAATGACAGTATAAATTCGCTTCATGGAATCGGTAGTATACCTCTGCCATTTATTGGCAGTGATTTGATAAAGATCGTTCAAACGGCATCAACGCCAGTTGTAAGCAGTGATAGTGTTTCCCTGGGTATCGGCTACGACATCGCACCATCGACCCGCATTGACGCTTTTGGCGCTTATTCCTTCAAGGAAAGTCTGACGAGAAATACGCCCAATGTTGACGCAGCTCTTGAGTTGCCAGTGAGCTCTTCCTATCGCGCAGATGTGACTTTATGGGTAATTGGTGTGGGAGTTAACTTCAAGTATTGATCAGCTTTGAGGCCCCCACTTCACCAGATGGGACTCCCCTTTTAAGGAAGTAGCAGTAATTCGGACAAACAGATTGCAGTTAAGCAATGAACCGTCGACAAAGCCCTCCCTGAATACTGCCCTCTTTTCCCCTAAAGAAAGATGAATTTTAACGGGGTAACGCGGAGGTTTATCTGAGGAACTGGTGCCCGGGACCTCCCGTCATTACCAACCGGTCCCCCCCTAACCCCGCGGTACCGTCAGAAATCTTGTATCCGAGAGGCTTTGAATGCTTTTTATTGCCCCCTACCACGCGGTGCAGAGAACTGCCCTGCAACTCTCGACCATCCGGCACAGTTATCATTACCGTACGATTTTCGACAGGCGGACCAAATGAGAACTTAGGCTTTTTAGAGGGTAACACTACTAAGACCGCTGTTTGATCTCCACTTTGCATAACACATTGATAGTCAATTGCGCCCTGGCGCTCAAATGTCATCCCGTATATGTCAGTTAGTCCCTTTTTTAACCCAGAGCAAAATATGCTCTAAGTAATAAATGTAAACAAGCCCTCGGCGGCGGCGCCAAGGGCGAGGGGTTTACAACATTACAGGGCCAGAAATATACCTACTGCCGTCAAGGTTAGGCAGACATTAACAAATGCTGCTGCGCAGTATTTGCCACTTGCCACCTGGAAAGACCCCAATAATAGGTTTCCAATGCCATCGTAGAAAACAAGGTTTCGAGTAATAGCGGCGTAATCTGGCCGAGCTTAGATGAGCAATTTTGGCGATGTAACTCGATAGTTCTATGACTTATAGCTAAATATTCACCAATTTTCTTACTCGAAAAACCCTGATACACAAGACGTAAAATCTCTAACTCTCGCAATGTCAAAATAGACTCCACCGGCATCCAAAAATCGTCTGGAAGACGCAGATCCGGCAGACCTAATGCGATGATTAAAGAACTGAACGCCTCAAAATTATCGAGATGGCTAGCATTGCAATGAGCTATTTTAGTCCCCGCTATTTCAGACACCGGCTCAACTGTTATTTGGTCATCTACTGCTGGATCGAAAACTAGGTTTATAGCGAGTGGTCCTAAACTACAGGTTTCAGCAAATTGCTGAGACAACGTCTTACGCCTAATCAAATCAAAGTCAGGCCGAAGTGTTAGCACTGCGACATTGTCATTCACATTATAAAATGGTAACGCTAGATCTTTAATTAGATGTGCCGGCGCGCCGAGTAATTTAACAACTAAAATTTTTGTTTCAGACCTTAGATCATTCCTTTCTCTCATGATTTTATCTTCCTTTGATATCCGTTTAACAATAATCATACAAACCAAAAAAACGCATGCCGCTCATATTCTTAGCTGGGAATGCTGCCCCATAAGCTAATTAATTAGGTCATATGTGTTTTCACTAGCCATTTGGCATGGTTTATATATAGCACACTAAAAGTAATGTATTTGGAAAAATCGGTTGTTTTTGGGGAATTAAATATATATTTACCATAGGTAATAATAACTTTTTTTACGTATGTAAATATTCTGACGTGAACAGTATCGTTCACTAGTGAGTTGAGTTATTCACAGAGTCACTTGAAACGTAAACCAAGCTGGATTTTTTAATATATACAGCCATAGAAGGCATCAGGAGAAAAGCATGAAATTTACAAGGAAGATGAAATTTAAAAGAAATATCTTAGGCATTGGAGTTTTGTTGGCTATATCAGAAACAGCTATTTCTTCGGGAGAAATAAATGCTCCGCGAGCATATCAAGATTTTTCTGCTAAATGGGGCATCTGTGTTGCGCGCGATTGCGAGCCTAAGCAAAACGCTAAAGCAAAGATTGAAGATTTAAAAGCAATCAAGAACAAAAATGATAATTTATCAACCGCATTAACAAACGCGTATGAAGGAGGCTTGGTTGAGATACGCAAGCAAAAGGACACCACTGACAAAATGCGCAGTGAACTTCTCGATCTGCTGACTGCGGGGACAAGACAAGGAGTAGATATGGCTAAAAATCTAGAATATGTCCAAAAACAAGATTTACTGTCGCTAGCCAATGCCAAAGAAAGTGAACTTTTCAACCTCAATATTACAAACTATTTATATATGCAAGCCGCAAAAGTAGCTGCAAATACATCAAATCTTGACCTTGATAAGTTTAAGGCCGGCAATATCAATAAGCT
>Ga0257120_1002687_pt1 | contig 10422 bp, 8 predicted proteins | sample SI106_10metaG_FD_190153 | JGI IMG/M metagenome (GOLD analysis project Ga0257120, IMG submission 190153) | Marine microbial communities from Saanich Inlet, British Columbia, Canada - SI106_10 | ecosystem: Environmental > Aquatic > Marine > Inlet | place: Canada: British Columbia | collected... | reverse complement strand
TCACAGGTGCCAATGTCATCGTTGCCATCTTTGCCGAACGTGAATCAAACGCAGCCTTCTTCCTGCAAGAGCAGGACATGACACGTTATGACGCTGTCAATTTTATCGCCCACGGCGTGGCCAAAGACCCAGAGTACGGTGAAGAACGTGCCGTTTCAGGAACACCTGATGGTCTGGACGATGATCTGAGTGTCACGGACGGCGAAAAGAAAGAAAGCGCACTCGAAAAATACTGCGTAGACTTGAACGTGAAATCGCGCGAAGGCGACATTGATCCGTTGATCGGCCGCGACAGCGAAGTTGAACGCTGTATCCAAGTGCTTTGCCGTCGCCGTAAAAATAACCCGCTTTTGGTTGGTGATCCAGGCGTAGGCAAAACCGCTATCGCAGAGGGACTTGCCCGTAAGATCGTTGCGGGAGAGACACCTGAAGTGCTGTCTGAAACCACCATCTTCTCGCTCGATATGGGCGCATTGCTTGCAGGCACGCGTTACCGCGGTGACTTTGAAGAGCGTCTAAAAGCAGTTGTGACTGAGCTAGAAGCACATGACGACGCTGTCCTGTTCATCGATGAAATCCACACGGTTATCGGCGCTGGTGCCACATCGGGTGGGGCAATGGACGCCTCTAATTTGCTCAAGCCTGCTCTTGCCGGTGGTAAACTACGCACGATGGGTTCAACGACCTATCAAGAGTTCCGCCAGCACTTTGAGAAGGATCGCGCCTTAAGCCGTCGTTTCCAAAAGATCGACGTGAACGAGCCATCCGTTGAGGATGCCGTGAAAATTCTGCGTGGTATCAAGTCGTATTTTGAGGACCATCACTCGGTCAAATACACTGCTGATGCGATCAAATCCTCTGTTGAATTGGCTGCCCGTTATATCAACGATCGCAAATTGCCAGACAGCGCAATTGACGTGATCGACGAGGCAGGTGCTGCACAGCATTTGATCCCCGCAGCAAAGCGCCGCAAGACAATTGGTATCAAAGAGGTCGAAGCCGTTGTGGCCAAGATCGCGCGCATCCCGCCAAAAAGCGTCTCCAAAGACGATGCCGTTGTATTGCGCGATCTAGAGACATCGTTAAAACGCGTTGTCTTTGGTCAGGACAAGGCAATCGAAGCACTGTCCAGCGCGATCAAACTTGCCCGTGCAGGACTGCGTGAACCAGAAAAGCCAATTGGTAATTATCTTTTTGCTGGCCCTACAGGTGTTGGTAAAACTGAAGTCGCCAAACAGCTTGCAGATACGCTTGGCGTTGAACTTCTGCGCTTTGACATGTCGGAATATATGGAAAAGCACGCCGTTTCACGTTTGATTGGCGCCCCTCCCGGCTATGTCGGCTTTGACCAAGGCGGCATGTTAACGGACGGTATCGATCAACATCCGCATTGCGTGCTGTTGCTTGATGAAATGGAAAAAGCGCACCCCGATGTTTACAATATCCTGCTCCAAGTTATGGACCACGGTAAGCTGACGGATCACAACGGCCGAACCGTTGATTTCCGTAATGTGGTGTTGATCATGACATCAAATGCCGGTGCTGCAGAGCAAGCGAAAGAAGCCATCGGCTTTGGTCGCGACAGCCGCGTTGGCGAAGACACTGCAGCTATCGAGCGGACATTTACGCCAGAGTTCCGCAACCGCCTGGATGCAGTCATCAGCTTCTCCCGTCTTCCGAAGGAAGTCATCAATCAGGTTGTTGAAAAGTTTGTTCTGCAGCTTGAAGCGCAGTTGATGGATCGCAACGTGACGATTGAACTGACCAAAGCAGCCGCTGCTTGGTTGGGTGATCGCGGCTATGATGAGAAAATGGGTGCGCGGCCACTTGGGCGCGTCATTCAAGAACACATTAAGAAACCACTGGCCGAGGAGCTATTGTTTGGCAAATTGACAAAAGGTGGCGTTGTCAGAGTTGGCGTTAAAGGCGGAGAGTTGGACATCAAGATCGAAGGTTTGGCCAAACCGCGCATTTCCGGTGACAAACCACCTTTGCTTACTGCAGAATGATCCGCGCCAGCCTAACAGCCGTCGTAGCCCTTTGTGCCGCGACCACGTATGTTGGTGCACAATAGTTGGTTCTATCGTCCCCCATTGATTGTTCACTGGGGGACGATTGCTACATCCAGCAATATGTTGATCACACAGATGGTGAAGGTGTATCCGATTTTCGCTGCTCCAGCCTCAGCTATGACGGCCATAAAGGCACCGATTTTGCCTCCGTACATTGGAACAGATGCGTGCTGGAGTAGACGTGATTGCATCCGCTAAAGGGACCGTAATGGGAACCCGCAATAGTGTTGATGACGTCCTTTACACAGCTGCAAATGCCGCCAATGTTAAAGGAAAAGAATGTGGAAACGGCCTAGTTCTCCGTCACGACGATGGCTGGGAAACCCAATACTGCCATATGAAAAAGAGATTGGTGCAGGTCAAAACCGGTGAGATTGTTGAGGCTGGCACAGTACTGGGGCAAATTGGTCTAAGTGGCCGCACACAGTTCCCGCATGTTCACCTTTCTGTCCGCAAAGACGGTAAAGTGGTTGATCCGTTCGATCCTGATGGCAGCGTTACATGCGGCGAACCTGACGAGACACCCTTTGGAGCGAACCACTGCCGTACCGCGCGGGTGCAGTTCTATATGCCGCGTTTGCAGATAACATTCCAGCATTTGAAGATGTGAAATCGGGACGCGCCGCCGCAAAAAGCCTGCCCGTTGACGCGCCTGAAATCGTTGTTTTTGGCTTTGGTTTTGGTGCTAAGAAAGGCGATCAAATGCGCCTTATCTTAGAAGGGCCGACTGGGATCATGTTGGACAAAACGGTTCTCATCAAAAAGAACAAGGCGCAATTATTTCGCGCTATTGGTAGGAAGCTGCCCAAAGACGGGTGGCCAGTAGGCACTTATTTCGGGTCTGTGTCTTTGCTGCGTGATGGCAAAGTCATCAGCACAGAAAAGACCAAAATCGCAGTCGAATAGCCCAGTTATTTTTCAGTAAACTTCAACTCAATCCGGCGATTTTGCGCGCGCGCTTCAGGCGTGTCTGCGCGATTGATTGGTTGATACTGACCAAAACCGTTTGCAGCCAATCGGCTGGGTGGGATGGCCAAGAAATTCGCCATGTATTTCACAACAGACAATGCACGTGCTTGGCTAAGTTCCCAGTTGTCTGCAAACTCGCCTAACCCGGACAGGGGAACATTGTCGGTGTGTCCATCAACGCGGATGACCCAATCGATTTCAGGTGGAATTTCATCTGCTATACCGCGCAAAATTGCCGCAATTTTTGCGATTTCTCCCTCACCCAATGCGGAGAGTTGTGCACCGCCAGGTGGGAACAATACTTCGGATGAGAACACAAATCGGTCCCCTTCGATCCGTATGCCTTCCTGAGTTCCCAACAGATCACGCAAACGTCCAAAAAATTCAGACCGGTACTGGGCCAAGTCTTTTGTTTCCGCCTCAAGCCGCTTGCGCTCTTCTTCTTCGAGCACACGACGCCGGCGCTCCTCTGCGACGGCGCGTGCCAACGCTGTGTTCAGATCTGAACCCAGTGATTGCAACTGAACCTGCGCCTCTTGGTCGCGTTCCTCTGCTAAGTTGAGAAGACCACTGAGTTCCTTGAGCTGCGTGCGCAATGCTGCCACTTGCTGGTTCAACAGTTCCGTTTGGCGCTGTGCCGCTGCGCTGGTCACACGCTCCTGAGATAGGGTGGTTTTAGCATTCTCGAGCAGCAGTGCCTGTTGTTCTGTGGCCGACAGCAGATCGCGCGATGTTTGCTCGGACTGCAATTTGGCAGCCAACGCCGCGGCAAGCTGCTTGCGAACCTCATCCTCATTTATGGCCGCAGTATTCAACGACTGTTCCGCAACTAGTTTGGCAGCCAACGCCGCAGTTAGGCGCGCCTGAACCTCCTCAGAGGTTTCATCCCGTGACGCCACTTGTGCTTGCAAAGCCGCAACTTGCTTACCGGCTTCCGCCAATTGCACTTTAAGCTCTGCTGCACTTTGGTCTGTTAGGCCAAGTTGGGTCCGCAAATTATCAGCATCGCTTTGCGCCGCGCGTAACTCAGCTTGTAGGGTTTGACTTTGTGATGTGCCCGCCTCAACTTGGGACAACAAAGCAACCAACTGGGCGTTAAGATCGCCTTCGGCAGCGCGCGCAGCAGCAAGTAATGTCAGGGTTTCCTCAGCTTCTCGGCGCTTTGCTTCGAGCGACAGTGTCATTGCTGTCAATTCAGCATCCGCATTTTCCAGGCGATTTCGCAGTGCTTCGGCAGCGGCGGCCTCAACCAACTTAGCGGCTTCTTCTTCGCTCAGCGCGTCTGCAGTCGTCGCAAGCTGTTGTTCAAGCGCAATCACGCGATCTCCAGCCTGTGCACTTTGCAATTGAAGGTCTGCAATCAATGCCTCTAAAGCTTCACGTTTACTTGCCGCCAATCTTGCCGCTTCGCTTTGAGCGTCGATTTCGCTTCGGTTTGAGGCCAAAGCGAGGTTTAGCGCCTCTTGCTCAGATAGAAGGCGGGTTTGTTCCGTTTCAAGGCGCGATCGTTCCGTTTCGAGTGCGGCAATAGTTCCAAGCGCGTCTTCACGTTGCGCCAAAAGGCCCGCCACCTGCGCTTCAAATGCGGTGATCTGATTGCCAGCTTCAGCTAGTTTTTGGGCTTGAGTGTCACGCTCGGCCATCAACGTCGCAATAACATTCGCCTGAACATTGGCTTGGTCGCGTTCTTCATTGAGCGTCGCATTAAGCGCATTTACACGCGCGTCCAATTGATTGCCGCGCCGTTCTTCCAATCCTAAGGCTTGCGCCAATGCGGCGACTTCGCCAGCAAGATCATTCAATTCAACTTCTTGGCCCGAAATAGTCTCACGCAGAACAAATTGAACCACCATAAAGATGGTCAAAACGAACATCAGGACCAACAAAAGGCCTGTCATTGCATCCACAAAGCCCGGCCAAATCGACGCCTGGAACCGTGCGCCCGTGCGTCGTGATAAGGCCATTACTCAGCCTCGTCTTGTGATCTAGATCTTGCCAATCTGCGTGCTTGTCCACGTGGTTGTGAAAGCGCTTGGGCAAGTGCAGAAATATCAGTACGCAGCTCTGCCATGCTTTCCTGACGGCCGGCAGAAATTTCTTCGAGAATACGCAACATTTGGACATCTATAGACCGCAATCGCATCCGACTTTCCGCGTCCATACCACCTTCGCCCCCACCTTGGCTTTCAAAATGCGCGATAAGGCGTTCTTGACCAGCAGCAACACGTTCAAGTGCTGAATTCTCAGCATCGCCATGTTGCATCTGGTATGTCATGCGCTCGATTGAATCGCTTAGTTGACCAAGGCGTTCATCCACCATTGAGCGGCTGACATCAGACTGAACAAACATCTGCTGCATTGCTTCCATCTGTTCCGCCATGTGGTCAAGAACACTTGTCATCGCTGCTTGTTCAGAGGATGCATCTTCACCGGACGAGAAACCAACACGTGTGATTGAGCTAAGCCATTCTTCAAGTTCACGATAGAAACGGTTCTGACCGTGCCCTGCAAACAGCTCCAAGATACCAACAACCAAAGACCCAGCTAGGCCAAGCAATGATGAGGCAAAGGCAACGCCCATGCCGCTCAGTTGGGATTCCAGCCCCGTCATCAAGCGGCCAAACACGGCGACGCTGGCCTCGCCATCTTTTGGGGCTAGACTGCGGATTGTGTCGACCAATGCAGGAACTGTGGTTGCCAAACCATAAAACGTGCCCAGCAATCCCAAGAAAATCAGAGTGTTGACGATATAACGCGTGATCTCACGGGCTTCATCAATCCGCGTTGCAACGGAGTCCAAGATGGAGCGCGTTGACGACGTGTTGATCTGCATCCGCGCACCACGTGTGCGCAATAGTGATGCCAAAGGCGCAAGTAACTGCGGTGCTTTTGAATTCACTTCAGAAGTATCAGAGGCAAACCGTTTAAGCCAAATGACGGATCCGATCAGTTGGAACACTTGCCAAAAACAGGCAACGACACCAATCAAAAACACCAAAAAGATAAAGCTGTTGAGCTGCGGGTTGGCTTCGAACACAGGCAACACCTGTGGAAGCGCAACAAATGCGCCAAATGTGGTCAAGCCAATCACCGTCAACATCAGTACGATCTGGCGTACTGGTTGCGTAAAATGTGGCTGTGCCTCGTTGTCTGCCTGCGCCATGCGCCATGCTCCGGGCTTTGTGTCTGCTCTGGCTTACAACTTAGACAAAAATCACCTAAAGAGCCAAGGAATTATGCAACCAACTCACGGACCCGTGCTGTAAGCCACTCTAAATCAGGGTCGCGCAGGTCAATATCGCTTAAATGATTGGCTGTGTTGTACAAATATTCCCAATTTGGCCCACGCCCACCGACCGCATTGGCGATAATTTGCGCCTGCTCTTCCAGTGGCAGATCACTGCAATATTGCTCATGGCTTTCATCAATGACGTAGGTCACGGCTTCAACTCTACGCCCATCAGTCAGATTTAGTGGTAGGGTTTTCTCTAAATACGCAGATGATACCAACTCGCGCTCACGCAAATATTGAAGTGTTTCGTCTTCTTTACCCGCAGCAACGGCAAAAGCCACACCGGCACATTGTGCCCCACTGCGTTCATCGAGTGCCAGAACCAAACCAGGATCGTCGACCGTCCCGCGATGGTGAATTGAACGCATGCAAAAAGAACGTGCGTAGTTTGGCAATGTTGCAACGGCCCGCTCTGCAATCTCAAAACCAGGGTTCCACAAAAGGCTGCCATAGCCAAACACCCACATCGTCATTCTCAACACCACTCTGGTTCTTTTCACTGACCTTGGATAAACCCGATTTCGAACCAAAGCGAAAGGGTCTGTTATGCGCTGGCTATTGTGGATCATCTTACTTGTGACTGTGGTGTGGTGTGCGTGGTGGGCTATTTTTGGGTTCGGCATGAAAACAGCACTTGATACATGGTTCGAAGACCGCCGCGCGGATGGATGGCAAGCCGACTATGCGTCACTTGATCTGCGTGGCTTCCCTGCCCGTGTTGACGCCGATATGACAGATATTGTGTTGGCTGATACTGACGGCGGCGTGATGATCAATTTGCCAGCGCTCCAGATTGGTGCACCGACCTATTGGCCTGGTGATCTAACTCTTGTGCTTCCCAGCGACCCAATTTCGTTTGTCACCGCTGAGGGGCGATCATCCCTAGAGTTCGCCCAAGGCGCTGCCGATCTAAAGTTGCACCCAGGTGCTGCACTGGAGCTTGAACAAATAGCAGCACTGACGGGCCCTTGGTCACTGAACACAAACGAACAAACCGTGTTAAGTGCGGACAATTTACGTTTGACGATGGACCAAAATCAAACAACGCCTACGCGGTACAAGATTGACGCTGAGGCCACGAATTTACGACCTGGCGATGCGCCGCGCGCGGCCCTTCGCCTGCCAGTCGATTGGCCCTTAACCTTTGATACTTTCACGCTTGATGCCGACATCATTTTCGACAAACCGTGGGATATCAGCGCAGTTGAGGCCGCGCGACCACAGCCGCGTCAGATCAAACTAAAGCTGGCCGAAGCGGTGTGGGCTGATCTGCGATTATTTTTCGCGGCTGACTTGGAGGTCGACGCAACAGGCACACCTACAGGCACGCTAAATATTCAGGCCGAAAATTGGCAGGTGATGTTGGATTTGGCTGAGCGATCTGGTGCCCTTAGCAGCAGTTTACGCCAACAAGCTGAAAGCGGGTTAAGTACCCTTGCCCGCTTTTCGGGTGATCCCAATGCTTTAGATATTCAACTGAATTTGCGGGGTGGCATGATGTTAATTGGCTTTATTCCAATCGGGCCGGCCCCAAAAATCGTCTTGCGTTAACGGCAATATGGGCCACTGCGGTAACGGGCCGTATCAAAATGGAAATGGTCCTGATGATAGCGATCAGCATTAGGGCCAAGGACAGTTCCAAACGGCCCACATGCTTTTTTATGCGCACTTCGCATCGTTTTGCGATCCGCGTTGTGCCAGCCCTTAAGGACGCTGATGGTACGGCCATCGTTCAAAACCAAACCGGAGATATCAATAGCGCGGCCTTTTCCATGTTCTGAAATCTTAGCACCCGCATTATTGTTGCGGGTGCGGCAAGAATAGTGTGCCGCAACTTTGAGACCAGACAACCCGCCGCCCTTGCTGCCAACAGCAGGTTTGGCCCCTTTGTTGATCCATTTTTCAACGCTTTTGCGGTCCCACAATCCATCACTGATTGTTGGCTCAGGGTAATGCCGGCAACGCTGCGCACACGCACCGCGTTTTCAACGCCGCAGCCATTAAGCTTGCCGCAATGAAAGTGAGACGGATCACTCGGCGTCCTTTGCGCCACGGCCAAAGTTTGGTGCAGCCGTGTCCTGCCCCGCTTCAATGATACCACGGCGAATGGCACGCGTGCGGGTGAAGTAATCAAACAAGTGGTCGCCGTCACCTGTTCGAATAGCACGTTGCAACGCAAACAGCTCCTCGGTGAAACGCCCAAGAATTTCCAAGGTCGCTTCTTTGTTACTTAGGAATACATCGCGCCACATCGTTGGGTCGCTTGCTGCAATCCGGGTAAAGTCGCGAAATCCAGCAGCAGAGTACTTGATGACTTCGCCATCCGTCACACGGCCTAAGTCATCTGCGACACCAACCATTGTGTAGGCGATGAGATGGGGCGCGTGGCTGGTGACCGCAAGAACAAGATCGTGGTGTTCTGCGTCCATTTCCTCAACATTTGAACCCATACCTTCCCAAAGCGCACGCAACTGAGCGATCGCATCGGTTGATGTGTTTTCCGCAGGAACCAATAGGCACCAACGGTTGTCAAACAGTTCTGCAAATCCGGCTTGGGGGCCTGAGTGTTCGGTACCAGCAAGCGGATGCGCAGGGATAAAATGCACGTTGTCAGGCAGATGTGGTCCAACAGATTGGATAACATCTTGCTTAACTGAACCAACATCAGAAACCGTTGCTCCCGCTTTCAATGACCCTGCGATTTCTGCCGCAACTGTCCCCATCACGCCCACGGGTACGCACAACACAACCAAATCGGCGTCTTTTACGGCTTCTTTGACGTCATCATATACGTGGTCGCACAGTCCGATTTTACGGGCCGTGTCACGTGTCTCCGCACTGCGTGCAAAACCGACAACTTCGCCTGCTAAGCCAGAACGTTTCATCGCCCAAAACATGGAGGATGCAATCAGCCCAAGGCCAATCAAAGCGACGCGATCATATACTTTGGTCATTGTTTGCCTGCTTTAAAATTTTGAACTGCTGATAGGACAAGACGACATGCGCTTTCGTCACCAACCGTAATACGAAGTGCGTTGGGCAACTTATAGCCCGCAACACGGCGAACAACCAAACCTTGGGCTTGCAGATAAGTATCGCAGTTCTCTGCCTCAGCCTGATTGGCGAAACGTGCCAAAATAAAGTTGGCTTGGCTCACATCCGATGGGACGCCGATCTCGGACAACCCATTCGCCAACCACGTGCGCCACTTTTCGTTCTCGTGGCGGCAGTAGTTTGTGTATTCCAAGTCACGCATTGCGGCCTCTGCTGCGTCCAATGCTGATTGGCTAAGGTTGAAGGGGCCACGGATTCGATTCAAGACATTGACCAATGCCGCAGGACCATATCCCCAGCCAACACGTAGGCTGCCCAATCCATACAGTTTGGAAAATGTGCGCGTCATAAAGACATTTTCGCGCTGATCGACCAAAGCGGCACCGCCATCATACCCCTCAACGAATTCCGCGTAGGCGCCATCAAGGACAAGGATCGCTTGGGTCGGTAAAGCATCAGCGAGACGGGCAATCTCGGCCTCGCCGATCATCGTACCCGTTGGGTTGTTGGGATTGGCAATAAACACCAACTTGGTCTTGGGGGTACAAGCTTCGAGAATTGCATCCACGTCAGTCACGCGTTCGTTCTCACGCACCTCAACAGGGGTCGCGCCCGCAGACAAGGCAGAAATGCGATACATCGCAAAGCCGTGTTCGGTGTGGATCACCTCATCACCTGGTCCCGCAAAGGCCTGGCACAAAAATGCGATGATTTCATCGGAGCCCGCGCCACAAATAATGCGATCAGCATCGAGTGATAGAACCTCACCAATCGCGCTGCGTAACCCAATCTGATCCGAGGACGGGTAACGGTGCAGATTGTTGGCTGCCCGCTGATATGCCTCAATTGCTTTAGGGCTTGGGCCTAATGGATTTTCATTAGAGCTAAGTTTGATGACATTATCCACACCTTCAATATGGGCTGCACCGCTTTGGTACAGCTCAATATCCATAATGCCTGGTTGCGCCTTGATAGATGTCATTTCATCAGCCCTCATTTGTCAGGACAGACATATCGTTCTGAACACCACAATAA
>Ga0257120_1002681_pt1 | contig 10440 bp, 7 predicted proteins | sample SI106_10metaG_FD_190153 | JGI IMG/M metagenome (GOLD analysis project Ga0257120, IMG submission 190153) | Marine microbial communities from Saanich Inlet, British Columbia, Canada - SI106_10 | ecosystem: Environmental > Aquatic > Marine > Inlet | place: Canada: British Columbia | collected... | reverse complement strand
CCCTAAATGTTGATAACTAACCTCCTCCTCAGTGAACCATGCACATTGCCAGTAAAATCACCCTCATTCTTGGCGCCCTAATCTTTGTGGGGAGCATTGCCGGCGTTGTGATTGCTGGAATGGCATTAAGTGATGCTGGCTTCAAAGAGGAAGTGTACGTTGATCGCTCGATGAGCCAGACGTTCACGATTCAAGAAAATAAATCATGGGATGTGTCCATCTATGTCATCCACCCTGCAGACTGCGACACGCTCGAACTCAGCATCGTCGACAGCGATGGAGAAGAAGTCGTACCTGTCCTCTGCTTGCTGGATGGAGGTCAAGGCAATGAAGAATTCTACCCTGACGGAAGTGAAGAATTCTATGGCTCTCTTAACCATGACATCGAAGGCATGGAGTACACCCTTGAGAGCAATGTAGAAGTCAGTATACGCGGTGATTATTGTGACCAAGCATGCGAAGAAGCAATTGGCGGAGGTATCGTTGCCGGAGCAGGGGGTTTCTTTGGATTCTGCTGCTCTGTCCCTCTCCTTGTTCTCGGCATCATTCTTGCCTTGGTTCTTGACGACCCCAAGCAAAACATCGTGATGCCGACCGGGCAAATGCTACCTGGCCAAGCGGTCTACCAAGCCCCGGTCCAAACACAGGTGCCAGTTGGCCAAAACCTCCAGCAAGGATATGGGCAACCAATGCAGCAAATGGGTGGACAACAACCACAAATCACGCCTCCGCTTACCCAACAACCCCAACAGGCACAACAACCACAACAGCCACAAATCACGCCTCCAATCTCTGAGCAGCCTGCTCAGAATCCTTGGGACAACCTCTGAAAACGGTTCAAACCTGTACTTCGGGTGCGACCCATGCCTCAGTGGCTTCAAGCCGTTGCTGTGCAATCTCGCAGTATGAGTCTGAGAGGTCAACACCCACGTAGGTTCGCCCAGTGGCTTTTGCTGCAACACATGTTGTGCCCGAACCATTGAACGGATCGAGAACGACATCGCCAACGAAACTGTACATTTCGATGCACCGCTTTGGTAGTTCAACGGGGAATGGAGCTGGATGATTGACTCGTGATGCACGCTCTGTGGCAAAGGACCAGATCGATTTCGTATGTTTGATAAAATCGTCACGAGGAATGGTGTCGATGCGCCCTTCAGCGCGTTGTTTCTTATCTCGCTTGAGTTTGTAGTCGCCCTTTGAGAACACCAAGAGGTATTCGTGAACATCACGCAGGCAAGGGTTGCTAGCACTCTGGAATGAACCCCATGCGCATGAAGAGCCTGCGCTTGCTGATTTGTCCCAAATGATCTCGCCTCGCATCAAAAAGCCAATTTCGGCCATCATCACGTTGATGTGACTCGATAGAGGGATGTACGGCTTTCGACCAAGGTTGGCGACATTGACAACCATTCGCCCTCCCGGTGCAAGCACCCTGTAACACTCAGCAAAAACACCGTGCAAGAGATTGAGGTATTCCCCGAGCGAGAGATCTTCGTCGTATTCCTTGCTGGCGTTGTAAGGCGGGGAAGTCACCACGAGGTGAACGCAATTATCTGGCAAGTCAAGGTTCCTTGAATCACCTGAAATGATGCTGTTGGCCATGGTAGGTGGGAGTGGTTGCTCTTCACCGACCTCACGGCTTGAGACAAGGCCCTCGTTGACCCGGCTGCCGTAGTAGGTCGAAGCGTCGTGGCCTTCACGGCGAGAGACGCCAAACGCAGAGGTGCTGGTGCTGGCGCGACGCCGTGCTCCCTCCATCGATGTGTCCCTTTCGGGTGCTTCGCGCGCCATCCTTCGGAAGCGGTGTTCGCGGCTTTATCACCTTTCGGCCCCGCAACCACCCGAAGACGCGCGGTTTGCGAGGGCAAAGCGATGCCCAACAAATACTGACTTGATGCGTGGGGATGAAAAACCGACGGCACTTGGACAGACTGATGGCGAGTGTTCTCACCCTCGGGCATGTCAACGTAGAAGGGCGCACTGTCATCGTTCGAGTCGATGTTAATTCCCCGATGGCGCCCGACCAATCTTTCTTGGACGATACACGGATCAAAGCCATTGTACCAACCCTCAACCGACTTTCAAAAGCCAAGGTGGTGCTTCTTGCCCACCAATCAAGGCCGGGGAAGAAGGACTTCACAAGCACCCTTGGTCATTCTCGTGAACTTGGACGGATCATCGGACGGCCTGTGAAATGGGTTGAGGACCTCGCAGGAGACAAGGCGATGGCCGCCATTGAGAACCTTGAAATCGGTGATATTTTGATGCTCAACAACGTTCGGATGTATGATGAAGAAATCCATACAAAAGGCACCATAGACACCATGGCAGAAACGCAGATGGTCCAAAAACTGGCCAGCGTCGCTGACCTCTACGTCTATGACGCATTTGCTTGCGCACACCGAGCCACCCCCTCGGGTGTTGGGTTCACCAACCTCATACCGTGCGTTGCTGGCGAACTCATGGCCAATGAAATTCGTAAATTAGACCAAGCACTCGAGAGCCCTGCTAGGCCATGCATCGCCGTGCTTGGTGGGGTCAAGGTGGACGACTCAATCGCTGTCGCCGACAACATGCTTCGAAACAACATCTGCGATGAAGTGTGGGTCACAGGAGGTGTTGCGAACTTGATGCTCGAGTTGGCGGGCCATGAGATTGGCCTCGTAAACCATGACTTCCTTGTCGGAGAACTGGGGAAGCAATGGAACCCGACCGTGGAGAAAGCCAAGTCACTCTTGCTCGATTTCCCAGAAAAGATTCGCTTGCCTGTGGATGTGGCTGCCAACGTCGAAGACAACCGAGTTGATCTTACCGTCGAACAACTTCCAATTTCTGCACCAATCTTTGATTTGGGCATTCAATCCGTTCGAAACCTCTCCGTGGCCATCAAACAGGCTGGAACGGTCCACCTCAACGGTCCTGCCGGCGTCTTTGAGTTGCCTGATTTCGCTCTTGGAACAATTGAGATGCTGAACGCATGTGCAGAATCGAATGCCTATGTTGTTGTCGGCGGAGGCCACACTGCGACCTTGATCATGAAGCGTAATCTCGCCTCCAAGATGGGTCACGTCTCGACAGGTGGGGGGGCTTGCCTCGACTACATATCAGGCCGAAGTCTACCAGCAGTTGCAAGCCTTGAAGCAAGCGCTAAGGCGTTCTCAATGCAATCGGAATCGACGATTAACACGCGTTGAGAAGGAGCCACTGGGGAGGTTCGAACTCCCGACCTCCTGATTACGAATCAGGTGCTATACCAGCTAAGCCACAGTGGCGCATGTCACGGGCGGTGGCTCGTGAACATAAGCAACACGGTTGAGAACCCAGCGTTGATGAGGGGGGGGCACCACCATCATCCATGGGCGACGATGGTACGGTGAGGTATCGCAACACCGTCCTTATCGATGAACTTGGCAAGAAGCACACCGGCGATGTGTTGCTGCTCGAAGACGGTTCATGGGCCAACTCGAACGGAGATGAAGACGTCAAACAGGATGTTGACGGTTCCAATCGCCTCATCACTCGAAGCCTGCAAAACTGGCACACCCATTTGGCCATGCAACTGAACGCGAGGGACTTCAGCGATGGGTTTCCGCTTCACCGATGGCTCAACGAAGCCATCTTTCCTACCGAAGCAAAAATCACACCAGAATTTGTTCGCATTGGGGCACAGGCCGCTGCTGCTGAAATGATCAAAACGGGCACCTCCTTCGCTGCAGACATGTACTTTTATCCAGCTATCACGGGTCAAGTCCTCGAAGACGCTGGTCTTCGTGGCTTGATTGGAGGCCCTGTCAGTGACGCTGCACTTCCTTCACATGACGATGCGGCCTCGGCGCTTGAGGAACTTGACTCCATGCTCAAGAACCAATCACCTCTTGACAGGATTCAATACGCCATCGCGACCCATTCAGTGTACTTGTGCAGCGAAGACACGTTGCGAAGGGCTTCGGAACTTGCTGAAAAGCGAAACGCCCGCCTCCACATTCACGTCAGTGAAACTCGAAAAGAGATCGCAGATTGCCATGACAAAACTGGAATGTACCCTGTCGAATACTTGGACAGCATCGATTTCTTTCAGCCTGGAACCATTTGTGCTCACGCCTCATGGGTGAAGAAAAACGAAATTCGAATGTTGGCAAAGCACCAAGCCACAGCAGTCCATTGCCCTTCGTCAAACATGAAACTCGCATGCGGTGGAACCCTTTCACTTCCTGCGTTCAATGAGGCTGGTGTCGATGTTCGCCTCGGAACCGACGGGGCAGCCTCTTCTGGAAGCGGACTTAACTTGCTAGCAGAAGCACGATTGGCCGCCTTGGTTCAACGCCACGATCACTGGGACCCGACGTTGATGACGGCAAATGATGCCTTCCAAATGGCAACAAAGGGAAGCCAAGACTGGGCGGTTTGGGACATCGATGACGTTCGCATGCGCCCCGTTGGCCGTTCAAACAATCGCCATATTACGAACCTCTTGTTCAACGGAGCCACATGCCTCGACCTTTGGGTCGGTGGCGAAGCGTTGCGGTTCGATGGAACAACACATTCACTCGATGAGCGGCAATCCTGGATGGCGCTCGATGAGGCTGTTCAGACGTACTATGATGGCGTTGAATAAGCCTCATTTCTGGCGGAACAGCAGAACACCTGCACCTTCAGCGATGATGAGGAACATGTACCCCGTGGCGCTAAGTTTGAGATCAACTGAATAATTCAAATTCAATTCCGTCCCTTCTGGGAGCAACCCCTCTTTTGTTCCAATGCCTGCGTAGAAATCCCCTGATTCAACGCGCCAGTCGACGCCGGTGTCGCCTTTGTCGCCTGCAGCAACATAGCCTGCATCGCCGTATGTACAGGTCTTGCTTGTGGTGTCGAATCCACCAAGTGCCCCACCGTTCTTTGCGATGTCATCACATTGCTTTTTCTTACCACCATCAGCGATGACCAAGAAAATATCCTCTCGATCCCATGTGATGGTTGTATCGGCGTTGATGATGAGCGAGGCTGGATTGCCCGGAAGAGGGTCGTCTGAGAAGAACACCATGCCTTGGACATTCGGCGTTGGCACATCATCAACAGCCCCTTCCATTGTGTAACCAACTGTGCCGCCAAGGAGCAGCAGGGTCGAGATGGCGATCAATACAAAACCGGTCTTCTTCATCATTCCACCTCGCTCAAATCAAGAAGAATGCCGCTCCAAGAATAATGTAACTGCCGAGCAGCATGGTGCCTTCAAGCCAGTTCGTTTTTCCATCTGAGAGGATTGAATTGGCAACAAGAACTGAGATGAACGTTGCTGCGGTTTCAAGAATTCCGAATTCAAGCGTGAGAGGGACGCCGAGTAACCATCCAAGAATGACCATCACGGGTGCAACGAACAAAGCAATCTGGACGCTTGAACCAATTGCGATGGCAATAGCCAAATCCATCTTGTCTTTTCCAGCAACAATGACCGCAGCAAAATGCTCTGCTGCGTTGCCAAAGAACGGAAGCAGAATCACGCCAACGAACAGTTCTGGAATACCAAATTCATGGACTGCATCCTCAAGATTGTGAACCAAAATGTGTGCCATCCAACCGACAAGGGCTGTGGAAAGAATGAGCAACACCCAAGCATCTTTGATGCTCATGGAAGGATGTTCGTGGGTTCCATGGCCTGCTTCAACTGCAAAAACATCAACGTGGGTTTTCAATTGGAAGAGAAGAGCCAATCCATAGATAGCGAGCATAATGAGCGCAACAAAATGCGAGAGATCTTTGATGGCGCTTGGGTCACCGCCCGCCATATGAACGGCGCTGGGAGTGATGAACGCAACAATAGCAAGCAGCAACAAGGAGCCATTCATTTGACCTGACTCGTGCTTGAAGTGCTGAACTTTGTGATTCACACCACCCCAAACCATTGCCAAACCAAGCACCAACAATAGATTGCCAAGAATAGAGCCGATGAGGGAGGCTTGGGTGACTGTGATCATTGTCTCGATTGTATCTGGATCGACTGATTTTGACGCAGCGTACAGTGCAAGCCCAGCGATAATCATCTCGACCGCATTTCCGAAGGTGGCATTGAGCAAGCCCCCGACCGTCTCCCCGGTTCGAAGGGCGATCTCTTCCGTGGCTTTCCCCATGAGGAATGCGAGTGGCATAATGGCCACCATGGAGAAGACAAAGGCAAGACCGATGTTGTGTTGCTGATTCATGAACAGAGCAACTGGGAGTGCTAATAACAGCCAGTTGAGCTTATTTTTCATCGGATTCACTGAATCAAGAAGATGCTCAAAGGCTTCCTCGATGTGTTCAGAAAGTTCTTCCATGCTGTCCTCGGTGGGAGCAGGATTCTCGCCCATACACGGTTGCAGCCAGCGTGAGACCTTGAGTGCACCGCTTGTGGGATTGCATCAATCATCCTTTTTGCTACGACCAACCTTTCGGCGGGTTGGAGCCTTACGAGGGGCTGCACGGCGGCCGACTGTTCGCTTCTTTGCGACTGGAGCAGGTTCTTCTTCCTCCTCATCTTCATCGTCATTCCAGTTGAACATATCATCATCGTCGTCGTCGTCATCTTCTGGAAGATCAACAACCGCCTTCTTACCGCGAGTCTTTCGCTGAACGACGTTGACGGCAAACGGATCTTCTTCCTCCTTTTGCTCGACAGGAGCAGATTCTTTCTTCTCCTCTTCCTTCTTTTCGCCGCCACTTGTGTCAGTGACTGCACCCATGTCGAGTTCTTGTGAAGTACCGATAAATTCAGACATCCAGTCATCATCCTCTTCATCATCATCACCCTTCGACTTCTTCTTCTTAGGACCAGACATGCTTGTTTTGAGGATGAGTGCCATGACGATTAGCGACATGACAAAGACACCAATGAGAACCCAGACCAACACATACGGTGGGTCGGACATCGATGGCTTGATGGTGATTGGTTCAGGTTCTGGCTGAAGGGATTCTACATAGTTGCACGATGTTGTGCCGTCGAGTCGGTTTCGACATTGGTCAACGACAAACACGACGTTCTTCGACACTTCATTTCCTGCGGAGTCAACCGCACGAACATAAACAGCATGTTGGCCTGGCTCAAAGTTTCCTGCGGAGAACTCCATGTCGAGCACCATCGAGCGGTTGTCGCCTTCAAGATCGGTCACATAGGTTGATTCAGACCATGGAGTGGATTGCGAGTTGCCAGTTCCGTAATTGTACGTGAATTTGTATTGGAACGACGTGATCATAACGTCATCGGTTGCGCCTGCCAGAAGTTGGATTGAATTCCCATAGAGGTATTTCGAACCATCGTTGCCGGAAGATGGGGCATAAATCTCCACGGTTGGTCGCATTGCATCCACAGCACGGTCGCTCCATGTTTGGCTGATGAGGTTGCCAGATTCGTCTTCCATAATGAGTTCAATCAACATTTCACCAGCAATGGTGTTCTGGCTGACAAAGAATTCGAAGGCATAGACTGGACCGCGGTCTGGATCGTTGTTGTTGTCCGCAATCATGTTCATTTCGATATCACCGCCCGAGATATCACCGCCAGCCAATGTGGTGATGTTCACTGAAGGGTTGCCTTGCAGGTATTCATCAATCTCCATCTGGAGCACGTAGGTGCCTGAAACCAACGAGGGGCTTAGGAACGCGGAGCCTGCATCATCGAGAAGCATCATGGTGGCCACTGGGAACTTCGTGTCCTCATTGATTTTCACAGCGTTTCCACCAATACCATTGAACATCTCTGGATTCTGATTGCCCCATTGGTCTTCGATGATGACAGCATACCACACGTCTCGATCGACGCCGGAAGGGATTGGAAGTTGACGAACAAGAGTGCTTGCGGTGCTTTCACCAGGTGAAATATCACCAAGGACGAACTCCCAACCTTGGTCGGCGATGTTGCCGATTTGGTCTTCGTTTTCACCGAACGGTGCTCCGTAGTGTCGCCAAATTTCGTACCCTTCGTTGAAATCGGGTTCGTTGAACCATTCGAGGGTGATTTGTTCGAGGGCACCAAGCGAGGATGCTTCCTTTATTCTCGCTGGATTTGGTGCGCGGGTGTCTTCTGAAATCGGACCGAAATGATTCTGATTCAATCGAGTGTCCATGTAGGTCCCGTTGATGTGGCCGTACAGTGCTTCTGTTGTGACATAGTAGTGGGCGTTGTCACGAAGGAGGTTGACATCAAGAAGAACATCGAATGTACCGACACCATCGCTGACTGAGCCGAGCCATTCCATGGATTGGTTGGCAACGAATTCAGCGCCAGTAACACGGAAGTTGGAGCGCCAGATGTGGTATCGCTCACCTTCGACGCCAAGCTGGTCTTGCCAGGTGACTCGAGTGATTCGCTCACCGACAAACTCGGCATGAACTTGAGTAGGTTCAGCAACCCATGGAGTGAATGCATCTTCGAAAAGAGGCCCAGCGCATGAGTTCACCGTGGTGTTAGGACTGAATACACCAAACAAATCGATGGTCACAATGCAGTAATTCGCATAACCAAGGCGGCCGATTGGAACTTCATAATCAAAGGATCCAACACCCTCTGACACGGTCGCAATCAATTGAACGCTGGGGCTCAAAATACTGTTGAATGGATTTCCTGACATGTAAATACGGTACGATTCTCCAGACTCATCAGGCACATCAGTCCATGAAACGGTGGTCGTTCCGCCTCCAGAGTTTGCGTTTGGAATGAATTCAGCATACATAGCACTCACTTGGGAAGGAGGCATGTTGTCTTCGAGCAAGGCATCATCAAGGGCGTTGTTCGAGAGGAACCGAACATCTTCGTAGTCTTCACCAGGAGCCGTCCAGTTTGGCAAAAAGTAGGTCACTGCGTAGTACGCACTGCGGTCAGTGCTGGTTGGAATCACCAAATCGACTGAGGAGGTCCCAGCTGGATAGGTCGCAACTGGCTGGCTCGTGCTGAGCAAGTCTGCACCATTTGCTCGGGTGATTGGGTAATCGGTTCGCCAGATATGAATTTGATAGGCGTCATCCCCCGTTTCCGGAAGAATTGGGAAGATGTCGTTGTAATTGACCCAAGCCAAGGTCGTGATGCTTTGTTCTGGGTCGAACGTAGCCACAAGGTTGTACGGTGTGCGAATCGGCGTTGTGGTTTCTTGCACTGGAGTGTGAAGAACCGAAGCGTTTTCGTCCAAATCAAGCCACTCGGTACCATCACCGAGCGTTGTGGTCACGGCGTAGTAGAAGGTGCCGTTAACACCCGGAGGAACGAGGAACGAGGCACTGTGATAGTCAACGGTCCCGTTGAGGCCACGGCACTTGAACGCATCATTGGCCACTTCGACAGAGGAACATGCGACGATGTCCTCAACAAAGGGCGTCAATTGTCCAATGGAAGACTCGTTGATTGGGGATGCGGAGCGGTAGACGCTGTATGTTGCTGAAAAGAGGCCTGAAATGACTGAACCATCAAAATCGATGTTGCGCCATGTGATGGTGGTCGTTTCGCTTGACGGGTCGAACGTGGCGGCGATGTCTTGTGCTTGCAGGTGAGAAGGGTTTCCGAGATCTTCGGCCGCTACATTGGAGAGGGGCATGATGGCAAGCATCATGCATAGGACGAGGAAAAGTGCCTTCCTTTCAGTGCCTTTACCGAACGTTTGGTCTGTCATCAATGCTCTTGTAGCATGCTACCGTTATGAGTATGCCGCCTCTAAACCAGCCAATTGAGCGGTTCAGTGCACCCCGTAGGGGTGGCGGAATCACTCTGATTCGTTCCCTTGATTTGGCTGTGGGAGTGGGTCATCTCGGTCGATTTGAGAGATTTCATGCTTGGCTTGTACAAACCGAATCAAAAAGGTCCACAATCCGCCGAACGCAGAGATCACGACGGCAACGCTGATTGGGTTGATTCCAATGTGGTCAAGCGCACCCGGGAAGGTACCGAAATCTCCGATTTCAAGATGGATGAAAACGCCCATCATCACAAGCGCCACAAGGGCAAGGATGGTTCGGTCTGCACGGGAAAAGCCTCGGTAGTTGCGAGTGCCTGCCACTGCTTGAGCTTGTGTACCCATGTACGAGCCGAGCAATGTAAACAACGCTGCAAGGAGTCCGAAGGTGAAATCACCGACAAACACAGAGCCAGCCAAGCAGACTGTCCAGATGATGTCAAGAAGACGGTCGAATGTGTGGTCAAGATAATCACCCCAACGAGTGACTTGTCCAGTTCGGCGAGCCAATGGCCCATCAAGGGCATCGAGGACCATTGCAAATCCAATCAGCAGCGCCCCACCGAAGAGCATGCTCGCTCCATATGTGGTGTTTGGAGCTAACAGAACGGATAAACCACCAAGCACGCCAATCGGCAATGCAATCCATGTCAAGGTGGAGGGTTTCCAAGTTGAAATTGAATCAATGACGGGGTCGACCATGCGCTCCCATGAACTGCGAAGTTTCTCTAATGCCATACCAATC
>Ga0257120_1002674_pt1 | contig 10451 bp, 4 predicted proteins | sample SI106_10metaG_FD_190153 | JGI IMG/M metagenome (GOLD analysis project Ga0257120, IMG submission 190153) | Marine microbial communities from Saanich Inlet, British Columbia, Canada - SI106_10 | ecosystem: Environmental > Aquatic > Marine > Inlet | place: Canada: British Columbia | collected... | reverse complement strand
TCTTTCTCAATTTAAAAGCAACACCAACTGCAACGATAACTGTAACTAATACTGAATTTTGTCTTGGGGAACAAACAACCATTACATTCGAAGGAGCTGACGGTAATCCAAACTATTCGTTTACTTACACTTTAAATGGTGGTGCTGAGCAAACAATAACGACTGAAAATAGCGAAATTTCTGTCACTTTGAATTCTGAAATAACAGCTTCAGGAACCTATACATATTCACTAATAGGAGTTACAGATAGTTCAGATGGTGGAAGTATTACCGAAATAAATGACCAAGAAATAACAATAACAGTAACAGATCCACCTACTGTAGATTTCGATTTTACAAACGACAACGCATGTTCTGGGGAAACTATACAATTTACTTCAAATGCAACTGGAGACGGTACTCTTTCTTACAGCTGGAATTTTGGAGACGGTGAAACTTCTACCGAAGAGAATCCAGTAAAAGTTTACAATGAGTTAGGAAGCGGATCTGTAAATTTTTCTGTTACACTAACAATTACTGACTCTAACGGTTGCAGTAACACAAAAACAAGAGATCTAAGCGTCTTAGGTAAACCTAATTTAAAATTCCGAGATGGGAATTTTAATGATTTTGGTAATTGTGGTAGCATTGAAAGTGATTCTGAAGAATTTGAATTACTCGTACAAAACATATCTCCTGATATTACTAACATCGTATCTTACTCTATCGCATGGGGAGATACGGAAACGACTTCAGATGCAACGTTTCCAATCACCCACTTATACTCAGATAGAGGGGTGTTTACAATGATAATTTCTGCAATTGATAATAATGGCTGCTCAAACGAAGTTTCCTATCAAATAAATAATATTAGTAATCCAGCAGTCGGCTTTGAAAGCCCTGGGTTTACACAAAATTTATGTGCTCCTAGTTTATTGAATTTTGGACTTACAAATTGGGGAACTAACTCTCTTGACACTTATTATACAATTGAATGGGGAGACGGTCTAGTAGAAACATACACTCAGTCAGAGTTACAAGTTTTAGAAAAAGAAGATAACCCTGGAGTGTTATATTACAATGCTTCAAACCCTGAAAATTCTGAAACTATTCCTATTGATCACACTTACAGTTCAGGAAGTTGCTCAAATACAGACGGAAGTTTTACGATCAATGTAACTGCAACTAATAATTGTGGATATACTCCTTTTACAGTCTCTAATATTACTATTCTTGAGAAATCTATTGCTAATTTTACGATTGAAGGTTTTGTGCATGATCATCAAGATGAAAATTCTGAGATTGCAGACGATATATTCTTCTCTTGTTTAAACAATCAACCGGTTAAATTTTTCAACAACACAATTATTGGTGATGGAAACAATTGTGTAAAATATGCAACTTATGATTGGAAATTTGAAAGAATAGCACCAAACGATCCTGCAGTAGTAGAAATATTGTATTCTGATTCTGATAATTCACCTGGTTTTCAAACATATTCCTTTCCTGAACCTGGCACCTATGAAGTAACGCTCATTGTCAATGGAAAATGTGGAGGAAGCAGTTTCAAAGAAACAATCTGTGTAGAACCAGACATAATTGCGTCTTATGATACAGATACCCAAGAAGGGTGTATTCCACTTGCGGTTAGTACTCAAAATACAATCGATAAAGATTTATTATGTGGTGGCTCACAATACAATTGGTCCGTTTCATACAATGATACAAATTGCGGAACTACAGGAGATTGGGAATTCACAAATGGCACTGATGATAATTCTGAAAACCCACAGTTTCTTTTTATCAATCCTGGAGAATACACCCTTACACAAAGTATAACCACAGATTGTGGTACTTTCTCTACAGAGAAAGTGATTAACGTAAAAAGACCCCCTACTGCAGCAATTAATCCCATTACTAATTTTTGTCAACCAGGAGTATTAAACCCCATTGCAATAATCGAAAATTGTACAGATAATGAAGATGAAGTTACTTATAATTGGACATTTTCAGGTGGTACACCAGCGACTTCTAGTTTACAAAATCCTGAAAATATTTCATACGATACAGCAGGTACTTTCGAAGTAACATTAACAGTAACCAATGAATGTGGTGTATCTAATACAGCAACACAACAATTTGTAGTTTTAGAAAAACCCATAATAACAAATTCACCAATTACACAGGAAATCTGTTCAAATCAAAGTACTGAACAAATTTCATTAACTACTAGTAATACCAGTAGTAACTTTACCTGGACCGCTACTACCGTTCCAAATAATCCAAATATTACAGGTTTCATATCCAACGGTACATCACAAATTATCCCTAGCCAAATCATTGTTAATAATGGAACTACTCCTGGAAGTGTTATTTTTACAGTTACTCCAAGTTTAAATGGTTGCCTAGGCGATCCTGTTGAGGTTTTAACAGTTATTGTGAATCCAACACCAATCATCACAACTCAACCGATTGGATCAGACATCTGTCTAGATGGAACAGCAAATACCTTGGAAGTACTTACCCAAAACGGTGTGGGAACACCAACATATCAATGGTATGCTAGTACGACCAATACTTATGATCTAACAAACCCAATCGCTGGAGCAACTAACAGTACTTACGATCCTGCAACGGATACAGTAGGCGAGATATTCTACTTCGTGGTCATCTCATTTGAAGGAGGATGTAGTGATATACAATCAGAAATTGCTCTGGTAAATACAGTGCCAGAACCAACAGCAACTGCTGTTAATCCTGAACAAACAATTTGTGTGGACGGACAAGCAGATACATTTACAATCGATCTTGTAGGTGGATTAGGGAATCCTACTTACCAATGGTTCTCGAATACTACAAACTCAAACACTGGAGGAACTGCCATTGCAGGAGCAACCAATAATAATTATGATACTGGAGTTTTATCTACCATCGGAGTATTCTATTATTATATTGAGGTAACACTTGATGGAATTGGATGTGATCTAGCAATAAGTGATGTCTTTACCGTGAACGTTGTCCAAGATCCAGTAATCGATACACAGCCAATTGATTCTCAAGAAATTTGTCAAAATACAACCTTAGAGGCTCTTGAAGTTAGCACTTCTGGAGATGCTAATACAGGAGATTTTTCATATCAATGGTTCTCGAATACTACAAACTCAAACACTGGAGGAACTGCTATTACAGGAGCTATCACAAATGTGTATAATCCTGACAATACAATCGTAGGAACATTCTTCTACTATGTAGTTATCAACCAAACGGCTTCGGGATGTGAGGTAAACAGTGAGGTATCTACCATCATTATTAATGAAGGACCAACCATCACAACTCAACCGATTGGATCAGACATCTGTCTAGATGGAACAGCAAATACCTTGGAAGTACTTACCCAAAACGGTGTGGGAACACCAACATATCAATGGTATGCTAGTACGACCAATACTTATGATCTAACAAACCCAATCGCTGGAGCAACTAACAGTACTTACGATCCTGCAACGGATACAGTAGGCGAGATATTCTACTTCGTGGTCATCTCATTTGAAGGAGGATGTAGTGATATACAATCAGAAATTGCTCTGGTAAATACAAATCAAATCCCGATAATTGATTTTGCTCAAATTACAATTTATAGTGAGGAAACCTTTTTATTCGAGCCAAGTTCAGTTGCAGGTAATATTGTGCCTACTGGTACAACGTATACATGGACTACACCAACAAGTAGTAGTCCAGGAGCAATTTTAGGATCTTCTGCTGAGAGTTCTTCACAAACAAATATTAGTCAGACACTAGAAAATACAGACATATTTCCTGTAATAGAAACTTATATTATTACTCCTGCAACACCAAATTGTGTTGGAAACAATTTTATATTAGAAGTTACCGTGAATCCTAAAATAATATCGAATGTTTTAGTTACAAATAATACTTGTTATGAATCCAATGATGGGAATATTACTACAAATATTACAGGAGGGGTACCTTTTACAAGTGGATCTCCTTATTTAATTTCATGGACGGGGCCCAATTCATTTAATTCAACGGCAAGTATTATATCCAATTTAATCGCTGGTATTTATATCTTAAGAATTGAGGATAGTAATGGTGTTTCTATTACTGAGCAGTATACCGTTACACAACCAGGTTTATTAACAATCACTACGGATCTTGAAAAAAATATTTCATGTTTTGATGGAAGTGATGGTGCAATAGAAGTAAGCATTTCAGGAGGAACATTATCCTATACATTTAATTGGACTACGACAGATGGTACTGGAATTATACAAGGAAATAAAGATCAAAATGGTTTAACTGCCGGAACTTACAACATAGAAGTAACAGACGGTAATCAATGTGTAACGACAAAAACCTTTATTCTAACGGAACCTCAAGCAATAGCAATTAGTACTGTCTTAAAAGAAGACATTCTTTGCTTTGGTGATGCTACCGGAGCCATAGAAATAGTGGTAACTGGGGGAACTCCTATTGAGGTTTCCTCAGGAGTATTTGGCTATAATTATAGTTGGACAGGACCTGACGGTTTTACGAGTAATGACCAAAATATTTCAAATCTATTTGCGGGTACTTATACCATCGAAATAACAGATGATTTGAATTGTGTTGAGCGAGCAGAGATTATATTAACAGAACCTACAGCAATCGAAATAGATTATACAAAAACAGATGCAACCTGTTATGGGGCAACTGATGGATCAATTGATGTAACGGTAACCGGAGGTAGACCTCCATATCAGATATCGTGGAGTAATCTTGGGAATGGTTTTTCACAATCAAATTTATCTGCTGGAAATTATACTGTAACTATCGTAGATGAAAATCAGTGTGAAGCAAATGTAATTATCACAATAGAGCAACCAATATTCTTTATTGCGCCCGTCGTGAAACCAATTTCTTGTAACAATGCAAATGATGCTTCTATAGACTTAAATTTAACAGGAGGGATTGCTCCAATTACGGTTTTATGGAGTGATGATCCAAGTGCAGGGATTCAGCGGAATAATTTAGGTCCTGGAACCTACGTGGTCACAATTATTGATAGTGATATTAATCAATGTCCAATAGAAGAAACTTTTATCATCACTAATCCACCTGCGATTGCAGTCACAAGTATCGTTACAGATGCCATTGATTGTAACATAGAAAACAGTGGAAGTATTCTTTTGGATGTCTCTGGAGGAACCCCTCCTTATGATTTTATGTGGAACACTGGTCAAACAACGGAAGATCTAAATAATATTCCTGCTGGAGATTATACTGTTGAAATTAGAGATAAAAATGATTGTATCGAAATTAGACAGTTTAGTATTTTTAGGCAAGACCCAATCAACATCACTTTTAATGAAACGCTATTGTCGGATTGTGTTGCAAATATCAATACTGTCGAAAATACACCTATCGTCATAGGTGGATTTTTACCCTATACCTTCAGTTGGTCTGCTGGAATTACCTCTGGAGCGAATAATGAAACAATGACAACAGATCAGAGTGGTGCTTATACACTAACGATCACAGATGGACAGGGCTGTATCGAAACTGCAACCATACAAGTAGATGTTCCACCAATTGGAACACCAGATTTCTCTTACAGTTCTTTCGCACTAACCCAGTATGGTTTTATATCAATAGATGATCCAATACAATTTACAAATCTAACCACGGGAAGTTATTCTAGTTTTTCTTGGGATTTTGGTGATGGAAGTCCAGTTGTGAATACACTAAACCCAATACATACCTATGACGAAGTAGGTTCATTTAGAGTAACCTTAACGGTCGTATATGAATCCGGATGTGTATTAAAAATTGGACGAACCTTAAATATAACATTGGGATATTCGTTAGTACTCCCAAATGCATTTACACCAAACGACGATGGAATAAACGATTTTATGCGACCTATCCATCGAGGTTTTACAGAAATAGAAATGTCTATTTATGATACCTGGGGAGCACTCGTTTATTATGAAAAAGGAATTTCATTGAAAGGATGGGACGGTTTAATCGCCGGAAGTCCTGCCGAAAACGGCAATTATATTCTAGATGTAAAAGGGCTCACTTTTTATGAGCGAATGGTTAAAGATAGAAGCAGCATAACTTTATTGAAATAAAATGAAAAAATTCATAATCCTAATATTATTAGTTTCAAGTTTACAAAATTATAGCCAAGATGTTATTTTTTCACAAAACTTTTTAGTTCCTGAAACCATAAGCACCTCTTTTACGGGAGCTATAAGGAGTACTAAAACAGGATCTGTTTCTAGATCGCAATGGAGAAATAGTGCTTTGAAAATTACATCAAATTTTGCTTTTGTAGACACTTGGTTTGAGGGTTTTAAATCTGGTTTAGGGGTTAGTTTCTTGAATCAAAAAGAAAGTGGTTCTAGTTATACTTTTAATCAAGTAAACTTAAACTTTGCCATGGCATTTGAAATAAGCGATACCTGGTACTTTAGGCCAAGTGTTTCTGCTGGGCTAGGGAATAAAAATTATGGATTTCAAAATTTACTTCTAGAAGATCAAATTGATTTAAATAATAATTTTATAAACACGAGTACCATAGACCCCATTTTACTAAAAGCACAAAGATCTTTTTTAGATTTTAGTACTTCAGTTCTCTTTAACAATGAAGATTCTTGGGTTGGCCTTACCCTTAAACATCTTAATAAACCAAATATATCACTTACTCAAAATGGAGAAGTTCCATTAGATGTATTTTTATCGGTGCATACAAAGTATTACATCCCGTTGTTGGAAAATTATAGAACCTGGTTTGCTAGTAAAAGTAAAATTTTTGTACTCTCAAACTATATGCAACAAGGAGCCTATAATCGCTTCGATTTAGGATTGCAATACATTTTCGAAGATCAAATGTCTTTTGGAATGATGGTTGCCACGATTCCATCAAAGAACACTGAAGAAACTTCAACAATCAATTCAATTAGTACCTTTGCAGGAATTAGATGGCAAGGATTTCGATTTGGATATTCTTATGATATAAACACAACAGAACTCGTCAATACCGGTGGTATTCACGAATTCTCAGTTTCCTATGATTTTGAAATAAATATTAGAGCATTAGACCGCTACAAGTGTGTGCCGTTCTTTTAGACCCAAAGTGTCTTACAATTATTCTTTAAAGAAAAGTAACTTATTACTATTAAGAGACCATTGAACTTCTTTAAATTTCTTAAGAAACTGAACACCTAATAATGAAGAATTTGCAGTTTCAAGGGTCTCAACCGCGGCAATAACATTTCGTACTTTATAGGTTCCAATCGTTAACTCTTTGATTTTAATCAAATGGTTCTCAGATGGCTCTCCTCTAACTCCTAAAGAAGAAATAGTAATATTTAAATCTTCATATACCAAGCCTTTCTCTTTTAAATTCTCGAAAAGTTTATATCCTATTGAAAACATTTCTGCACCTGTATCGAAAACAAAACGAACGGGTTGTATCGGGGTTTTTGTTTGAAATCCAAGATAGACGTACATGGTGTCGTCATTTACTTCCCGCTCTAAATCAATAGAAATGGAATGCGCATCTCCGAGAATATCTTGATCCACATAATAATTTTCAATGTTACTGGTTTTACTTACAACCATACCATCTTGAAATTTACTTTCAGTAATAATGTTGTTTTGAGTGTACACTTGTAGTCCAGTCTTTAATTTTCCATTTGAATAATGAGAGCCTTTGGTTGACTTCTTAAATTCAGAGGATAAATATGCTGTTTCCGTAATGATTCCGCCAATATAATTTCTAGTTGATTGATCTCCGTTTTCAAAAAAAACTTCCTTTGTGCCTTCGTAAAATTCATCATTTCTGAATTCCCCTTTTAAGAGTTGGTATTGACCACTAAAGATTATTTTTTGTTCTCCAGTTCCATGAAACATATTGTTTTTAAAATTTCCATTGTAATACCCTTGGTTTGCATACAGAATCTTACCGGTACCTTCCATAGAATTCTTAACCCAATTTCCAGAATAAGAATCACCATTGCTAAAATTCATTGTACCAAAACCATTGAAATAATTTCTGCTCCAATTGCCTTGATAAACATCTCCATTCGTATAGGTTAATGTACCAAAACCATCGGCATTCGATTCGTAATCTAAACAACCAATATAAGTACCTGTTGTAAACTTTTTAACATTAGTACACTTGGTTATTTTTTCTTGACCAAAGAGACTGAAAGAGAGAATTATAAAGAGGAAAGAAATCCGAAACATAAAGGTTTTTTGGTAAAAATAAGAAAAATAAGCTATGAATATAGAATTTCATCTGTAAGGCTACTTTTTATCAAACCTTTTAATATCAATTTCTGGATCTAAGGATTCACCAAGTTCTAAATGATTAAATAAATTCTTCGCAATTGATGGAGAAATCATCACACCACGTGTTCCAAGGCCGTTTAAGACCACTAAGTTTGAAAAATTAGGATGTACCCCAACCATCGGTCTTCTGTCTTTTACTGCGGGGCGAATCCCTGCTGCCTGCGCCACAATTTCAAATGGTGTATCGAGCACTTTTTTTAATTTTTCAATTAATTCATCCCTTCCTTCAGTGGATGGAACAGAGGTTTTATCCATATGATTGAAAGTAGCCCCCACTTTATAAAGATGATTTCCAATAGGCATTACAAATAAGGTGGATTTCAATAAGAAATCAATGTCTAATTCTGGTGCATGAATGGTAATCGTTTCCCCTTTTACTTCGTCTAATGGCAAATGATTGAAATACGGATTCTGTTTTAATCCAAAACCTTCAGAAAAGACAATTTTAGTGGCTGCTAAGTCTTGGTATTTAGCAATGTTATTTTCAAAAAAAATAGCTTCATGATTGAATTTCTCAAATCGAATCCAATCTTTTTCATGTAAATAGTTTCGATACGTTTCCACCAAAAGATGCGTATCAATGCGTCCGCCTTGTTTTACATTTCCCAAGGAATGATCCCCTAAGACTCCAGGGTAGGACTTCTTGTCTAAAGTAGCATCTAAAAAAGGTGCTACTTTGGGTTTATCAAATGCGGAGAACCAATTATTTTGATCTTGTATAGATTTGAATGCTTTTTTGATTTCGAATTTATGATCAAAAGTGGTCTCAAACTTCTTTTCTAATCGTTCATAGAAAGGAAGTGCTACTGCCAATTGTTCTTTCACATTCCAAACCGGAGAGTAACGTTTTAAAATAACTGGATTGTAGACACCTCCTGCAACTAGCGAGGAGGTTTGAGAATTATCTTCAAACACCAAAAAACTTTTATTGGCAGCGATTAGCTCTTCTATAAATGCCAAACCAGCCAACCCTAAACCAACAACGATATAATCTAACTTCATGAGTCAAAAGTAGTTTTTTTACAATAAAAAAGCGTTCTAAATTTTTAAATTAGAACGCCTTAAATATTAATATACAGAACTTTAATAGTTCCACATGTCTATTTCTTTATTTCTGATAGATTCTTTAATCTTCTCAGCTTCTAAAAGTTGGAAAATCGAGTTTTTAGTATAATCATCAATGCTTCTGTTTTGATATACATTCTCTTCTCTTACGATAACAGAGCTGAACCTCCTCGAATTTAATAAATGGTCAAATGTAATTGGGCTTACGGAATTCTCAGGATTAAATACTTTTGAATCGTGAAGTATCTGTCTTGATTCAGGATAAAAGATCCAATATAACGTATTTAATTGCTTAAGTTTTGGTCTTGGATAGTCATCAATTGGTGCATTAGGATTTTCTTTTTCCCAATCATCTCTTGCTACGGAGTTTAAACATTTTGCTCCTGCATCAAATCCATATAATGGCGCTATTCCAAGTAGTCGGTATTTTAATTCCCCTTGTCGTTTATCGAAATACCACATTCCTTTGATCATAAACTGAGTGATCTCTTTAGCTTCAATCGTTTGTATCTCTTGGTTAGTACAAACTTTACGCATTGTAATGTCCAATTCAGAAACTGGCTTTTTCTCTTGAAAATAGGCATCCGTATAGATATCTATGTCTTCAGAGTTTACCGCTGATTGTAGTGTGTTAAAAAGCGAAAGTCTATTAGTACCAACACTATTCAATTCTGTTGGATAATAATAGGGGTGATTTATTTTTTGATTTAAATCAATCACTTCCCAAACAACTTTCGACCAAAGCACATCATCATTGCTCGTATAACCATATGGTAATGGAGTATCTAAACGATCAATTTTAATTTGATTCTCTGTTTTCTTACCTATATTTTCAACCTTTTCAGTATTCAATATATTCGTTTGAGCGTAAACAGCATTAATTGGGAAAATTAATACTAAACTACAGCAAATCAAGAATTTCATTAACTTCATAATTTAATTTTATATTTAGCGAATTTGAATAGAGGAAGCAAAAATCTTTTTTAATTCGTAGGAAGATCCTTTTACGTTCGCTTTAATCTCACCTATTCGAATTACGGTTCCGCTCT
>Ga0257120_1002671_pt1 | contig 10459 bp, 10 predicted proteins | sample SI106_10metaG_FD_190153 | JGI IMG/M metagenome (GOLD analysis project Ga0257120, IMG submission 190153) | Marine microbial communities from Saanich Inlet, British Columbia, Canada - SI106_10 | ecosystem: Environmental > Aquatic > Marine > Inlet | place: Canada: British Columbia | collected... | reverse complement strand
GGTCCAACAAAAGATGATACCGATAAAAGCGTGGGCGCTGTTTTTATTGCTTTTGTATCGGATACTAAAGAGATTGTGCAGGAATTTAATTTTGGTCAACCTAGAGAAAAAGTAATCCATAGAACAGTAAGTAAATCACTAGAAATTCTGCAAAAAGAAATTCTTTAAAAATATATTAAATTCTTTTGTTCAAATTTAGATTTATTTGTACATTTGCACCTCGTTTAGAGATAACACTATAAATACTGTCGAAAAGATGTCTAGAGTTTGTGAATTAACAGGAAAGAAAGCAATGGTTGGGAACAATGTTTCTCACGCCTTAAATAGAACAAAGAGAAAGTTTGACGCTAATCTAATGACCAAGCGTTTTTACATTCCAGAAGAAGATAAATGGATTACTTTAAAAGTATCTGCATCAGCTTTAAAAAATATAAACAGAAAAGGTATTTCTGCAGTTATAAAAGAAGCTAGAGTTAACGGATTTTTAACTAAATAAGCTCAAGCGATTTAAAATTTTATACAGATGGCAAAAAAAGGAAACAGAGTTCAGGTAATTTTAGAATGTACAGAGCATAAAGCTTCAGGTGAAAGAGGTACATCTAGATATATCACAACCAAAAATAAGAAGAACACTCCGGATAGAATGGAAATCAAAAAATTCAATTCTATATTAAAGAGAATGACTGTTCACAAAGAAATAAAATAATTAAACTATCTAGAACTCAGAAAAGAGCACATAGATTTAAAACACTTAGACAATGGCAAAGAAAACAGTAGCATCGTTGCAAACATCTTCAAAAAGATTAAGTAAAGCTATCAAAATGGTAAAATCTCCAAAAACGGGAGCATACACATTTGTAGAATCAATTATGGATCCTTCAAAAGTGAATGAATTTTTAGCTAAAAAGTAAGCTTTACTTCAAAAAATATTCCAAACTACTTTCTATTTTTAGAAAGTAGTTTTTTTTTTGCATCTTATTATTATGTATTTTTGATTATTGCTTAATATTGTTAATGGATTTTGGTTTGAGTTAAGTTTAAAGGCCATATTTTTTGATATGATTTTATTACTAAGAATTTTTTTATTTGATGATTTTTTGGTTATCAGATAGATTGCATAGTAATACTTTTAAAGAAATTCTTAGGTATCAAAGATGCCGATTCAATAAGTCTTCATAGCAATCTTAAAAATATTTTAAACCCAACCAATAACCCGTTTTTTTAGCGTATTATTGTTTTGTATAAAAATTAAAAATGAGTTTTTTTAAAAAAATATTTTCAAAAGAAAAAAAAGAAACCTTAGACAAAGGATTAGAAAAAACTAAAGAAAGTTTCTTTGGTAAATTAACTAAAGCAGTTGCCGGAAAATCTAAAGTAGATGAAAATGTTTTAGATAACCTAGAAGAGGTTTTGGTGGCTTCTGATGTTGGTGTAAATACAACGCTTAAAATTATTGATAGAATAGAAGCGAGAGTAGCCAAAGATAAATATGTTGGAACAGATGAACTAAATAATATTCTTCGTGAAGAAATTGCAGGTTTATTATCTGAAACCAATCTTGGTAATGAAACCGATTTTACCGTTCCAAAAATTTCTGAAGATAAAGACGGTAATAAAATGCCTTATGTCTTAATGGTTGTTGGTATAAATGGGGTGGGTAAAACAACAACTATTGGTAAATTAGCAAGTCAGTTTAAAAAACAAGGTTTAAAAGTAGTTTTAGGCGCTGCAGATACTTTTAGGGCAGCAGCAATTGATCAACTCCAAGTTTGGGCAGAAAGAACGGATGTACCTATTGTAAAGCAAGAAATGGGTTCGGATCCTGCTTCTGTGGCTTTTGACACTCTAAAATCTGCAGTTAAACAAAATGCAGATGTTGTTATTATAGATACAGCTGGTCGTTTACACAACAAGGTTAATTTAATGAATGAGTTAACTAAGATTAAAAGAGTAATGCAGAAAGTAGTAGACAGTGCTCCACACGATGTTTTGTTAGTTCTGGATGGTTCTACTGGGCAAAATGCCTTTGAGCAGGCTAAACAATTTACAATTGCAACGGAAGTTACTTCCATGGCTGTTACTAAATTAGATGGCACAGCAAAAGGTGGAGTTGTAATTGGTATTTCGGATCAGTTTAAGATTCCGGTAAAATATATTGGAGTGGGCGAAGGTATCGACGATTTACAAGTATTCAACAAACATGAATTTGTAGATTCTTTTTTTAAATAGTATTCTAAAATCTATAAAAAAAAAACACAAAAAACTCCTTTTACAGTCTTGTCTGTAAAAGGAGTTTTTTTATGTTTTAAAATGGGGGACACTTTTCTTATATCTACCAGAATTGTATTTAACAAACCTATAATAAAGGTATTTGAAGAAAACTTTAACTTTTGTAAAATAGCATACGTACGCAACTTTTATCGCGTACGTATGCAACTCACATCGGGTTAGGGTCGAGTAATTATTGCGTACGCATGTAATTTTGTAACGCGTATGTATCTGTATTTAAGTTAGTTGAGGTTGTTTTTTTTTATTTTTGCTCACCTTTTTCGGCATTAAATCATTCAATTGACGTGATAAATCATCATCAAAATTAAAGAATTAAAGGTTTGAACAATGTACGATAAGTTTGTTGTTGTTTGTATTATTTAAAAATCAAGATTTTATATTGATGTATAACTGTTTGATGGTAAAAATAATACAAACAAAATATACCTTTAGAATGTAATGGAATCGTAATGAAAATGTTATTTTTGCATTCGTTTTAATTTTATTATATTAAAGCAAAAATTAATTAAAATATACAGCCTAAAGCGCTTTAGCTAAGGGCGAAAAGCTATAAATATGCGTACAAAAACCATCAAAAAAAATAAAATTAACGTTGTTACTTTAGGTTGTTCTAAGAACATTTATGACTCAGAAGTTTTAATGGGTCAATTAAAAGCCAATGGAAAAGAGGTGGTTCATGAAGATCCAGAAGATGATGGTAATATTGTAGTTATTAATACATGTGGATTTATTGGTAAAGCAAAGGAAGAGTCTATTGATACAATTTTACATTATGCTAAGAGAAAAGAAGCTGGTGAAATAGATAAAGTTTTTGTTTCAGGATGTTTAAGCGAACGCTATAAACCGGATTTAGAAAATGAAATAACAAACGTAGATCAATATTTTGGTACACACGATTTACCAAATCTCCTACAAGCTTTAGAAGCAGATTACAGACACGAATTAATTGGAGAACGTTTAACAACTACACCAAAACATTATGCGTATTTAAAAATAGCAGAAGGTTGTGATAGACCTTGCTCTTTTTGTGCAATTCCTTTAATGAGAGGAAAACATGTGTCTACACCTATTGAAGATATTGTAACAGAAGCAACAAAATTAGCAGAAAAAGGAATTAAAGAAGTAATGTTAATTGCGCAAGATTTAACCTATTACGGATTAGATATTTATAAGAAAAGAGCTTTAGCAGATTTACTAGAAGCACTCACAAAAGTAGAAGGTATTGAATGGATTCGTATGCATTATGCTTTTCCTACCGGTTTTCCTATGGATGTTCTAGAGGTAATGAAACGTGAGCCTAAAGTCTGTAACTATTTAGATATACCTTTACAACATATTAATACGGAGTTATTAAAATCTATGAAACGTGGTACAACACATGAGAAAACAACTGCGTTAATTCATAAATTTAGAGAAACGGTGCCAGAAATGTCAATTAGAACTACGCTAATTGTTGGGTATCCTGGAGAAACTGAAGAAATGTTTCAAGAATTAAAAGATTGGGTAGAGGAAATGCGTTTTGAGCGCATGGGGGCTTTCGAGTATTCGCATGAAGAAAATACAGGCGCTTATGTTTTAGAAGATGATGTACCTGCGGAAGTAAAGTTTAAAAGAGTAAATGAAATTATGGAAATTCAATCTCAAATTTCTTGGGAATTGAATCAAGCAAAAGTAGGTAAGACTTTTAGATGTTTGTTTGATAGAAAAGACGGAGAGTTTTTCTATGGTAGAACAGAATCGGATTCGCCTGATGTAGATAATGATGTTATTGTAGATGCTAAAGAACATTATATTAAAGTAGGTGAATTTATTGATATTGAAATTCATGAAGCTGGAGATTACGATTTATATGGAACACCAGTTGTAAAGCAAGAAAAACCGATACCTTTAAATCAGAAAAGAAAATAAATAATGAATACCCTGCTTTATGTAGGGTTTTTTTATGCAAATAATTGCTTTGAAAAAAACATATTTTAATTTAAGTTAAATACTTTTATCTATCCTTAGATAGATTCATAATCTTGTTAAAACTTTGTTAGATTCATTTTAGCTTAATGGCAAAGGGTAAAATATTCGTATTTTTATCAAAAATTAATCAAACTATATGCACTCTATAACAGATTCTGATTGTTGTCTAAAAAGTGTTATTCTTAACTAATATGAATATAACACATATCCCTTTTAAAAAGACCAGGTTTTTCTCTAAAACAATGTTAGATTATTTAGAGAAGAATAAAGCAATACAACCTTTTTACAACAATTTTCCTGATATTTCTGGTTTCCATAATCAGATAGAAGAGAAGCAAAAACTCTTTCGTTTACAATCTAGATTGGTATTGGTTGATGCTTTAAAAAAGCAATATAAAAATTTCGATATTTCTAAAAAAACGAGTGAATATATAGAGAGTTTAAAAAAACAAAATACCTTTACAGTTACTACTGGTCATCAATTAAACCTATTTACCGGGCCTTTATATTTCTTGTATAAAATTATTTCTACTATTAATTTGTGCGAAGAGTTATCAGAAAAATTTCCAGAACAAAATTTTGTTCCTATATATTGGATGGCAACAGAAGATCATGATTTTGAAGAAATTAATTATTTTAATTTTGAAGGTAAAAAAGTACAATGGAATAGAAAAGATGGTGGAGCAGTAGGGCGCTTTTCTACAGAAGGTTTAGCCGATCTTTTTAAGGTGTTTTCAAATCATTTAGGAAGTTCTAAAAATGCAGAATTTATACGCAAACTGTTTTCTGATGGATATTTAAAACATAAAAGTTTAGCAGATGCAACGCGTTACATCGCAAATGAATTGTTTAGTGATTATGGTTTGGTAATTCTTGATGGTGATGATACCCATTTAAAACAATTATTTAATCCTATTGTAAAAGACGAATTAGAAAACCAAACTTCTTTTAAAGCGGTTTCTAAAACGATTACAGAACTTCAGAAAAATTATAAAATACAAGTTACCCCTAGAGAACTAAATTTGTTTTATTTGGGAGATGATTTTAGAGAACGTATTATTTTTGAAGATGGAATTTATAAAGTTAACAATACAAAAATTACTTTTTCTAAAGCAGAAATTTTAAAAGAGGTTGATAAGCACCCAAAAGCTTTTTCGCCAAATGTAATTATGAGACCTTTATATCAAGAAGTTATTTTACCAAACCTTTGTTATTTAGGTGGCGGAGGAGAAATGGCATATTGGTTAGAGTTAAAAGATTATTTTGAAAAAGTTAAAATTCCTTTCCCAATTTTATTGTTACGTAATTCTGTGCAAGTAGTCTCAGAAAAACAAGTAAATAAGCTTCGTAAACTGAATATTACTCTTGAAGAACTGTTTTTAAAGCAATATGATTTATTGTCTAAAAAAGTAACTGAAAACTCTGAGATTAAGGTTAACTTCGATGCCAAGATTAAACTCCTAGAAAAACAGTTTTTAGAATTGCAAGAGATTGCAAAACAAACGGATGTTTCTTTTGTAAATGCAGTAAATGCGCAAGAAAAAAAACAAGTTAAAGGTTTACAAAATCTGCAAAAACGTTTATTAAAAGCAGAGAAAAGAAGACAAAAAGATTTAGTTGATAGAATTACTCAACTTCAAAATGAAATTTTACCAAACCAAAGTTTAGAGGAAAGACAACGTAATTTTTCTGAATATCATTTAGCATACGGTTCTTCGTTTATAAAAGCGTTAAAAGGTGCTTTAAAACCTTTACAATTAGAGTTTACAGTATTAGAATTATAATGAAAGAAAAAGGCCTACACCCAAAGAATAATTTCAAAAATGGTTATAATTTTGATGAGTTAATTATCAAAAATCCAGAATTAAAGCAGTTTGTTGCTAAAAATGAGTTTGGTACTGTAACAATAGATTTTTCAAATCCAGAAGCAGTAAGAGAGCTTAATAAAGCTTTAATTTGTTCTTTAGATAAGATTTCTAATTGGAATTTTCCGAGAGAAAATTTGTGCCCTCCAATTCCAGGACGTCTAGACTATATTCATTATTTGGCAGATTTACTATCATTAAAAGGAGAAGCTAAAATTTTAGATATCGGTACAGGAGCAACGTGTATTTATCCACTTTTAGGAGTGTCTGTGTTTGATTGGAGTTTTGTTGCAACAGATATCGATTTAGATTCTTTAGATGTTGCACAAGATATTATTGATGACAATAATCTTACAGAGAAAATTGAATTGCGTCAACAATTTAAAGAAGAAAATATTTTAAAGGGTATTATCGTCGATGGAGATTCGTTTACAGCTGTAATGTGTAATCCACCTTTTTATAAGTCGGCAGAAGAGGCACAAGGAGCAAATGGTAGAAAATCTAAAAATTTAGGAAATAACGCTATTAGAAATTTTGCAGGTAATAATAATGAATTATGGTATATTGGTGGTGAAAAAGCCTTTTTACATAATTATTTATATGAAAGTTCGTTATATAAGACCTCTAGTAAATGGTTTACAAGTTTAGTTTCTAAGAAAGAAAATGTAAAAAGTTTAGAGAAGTCATCCAAGAAATTGGGGGCTTTAGAGTTTAAAGTAATACCGATGCATCAAGGTAATAAAGTAACTAGAATTGTTGCTTGGAGATTTTAAATTGATGGCATTTTGTGAGAGAACGATGAAATAATTATAAATTGACTTTTACCAATATTTAATTAAAAACGACATCTTCAATTTTATATTTTTTACAAATTAAATGTAACAGCGTATAGACCAACATGTGTACAAAAACTAAACAAATAAAGGCATATAGTGGCACTCCTAGCAGTTGGTAAGGCCAATAGTACGTCCAAACACCCAAGTAAATGGTAATTACTTCTCCAAATGCAGGTAGAATTAATGCCAGTACAATTGCTAAAATAATCTTGTTTTTTTGAGTTTGTTTTTTTAGTAGAGGAATTAAATTTCGTTCTAATTTATATAAGTAGTGAAAAGCTAACATCCAAGCAAAAGGTAACCAAAGAGGTAGTTCTCTTGCAACTTTATGATACTCCCAATACCCATTTGCAACCCCCCAAGTTTCACCAACAATTCCTCCAAAACCAGTAAGAAGCATACCTGCAATAAGCAACCAATTTTTGTTTGATTTTGGCAGAATAATTTCTTTGTAAATATTATGTGCAATTTTTAGAATTAAGATGCCTGCAAGTATCGCATCATATTGTTTTAAGACTCCAATAAGAATCCCAGCAATAATTAGCTTACTAAGTGCTTTAAGTATTTCTGTAAAAAACTTTTTTTTATTGGTAATCAAAGTTTTAAAGTTGTTTTTTTATTTTTTGATATTTCTTTTCATATATCTTAAAAGAAACATAATACGTTAGCAAAAAATAAACACTAAAAATTGTAATAAATTTAAACGCGAAATTTAAAGTAAAAAAGCCCTGTAAACTTTCTAATGCCTGAAAAACAACACTAAAAGGAATTGCAAAATAAAGACTTTGTAGAATAGCATACTTAACTCTATTGTCTCTTTTTGTTTCCCAAAATTTAATGAGGTTATCGTTTTTTAATTGTTTCTTTTCTTCAGGATTCATAAAACAGTTTATAAGGTTTTTATCAGCTTCAAATACGGTTACGTACTTTATATCATTACTATAAAAGCTTTTGCTATTTTTACTAAATTATTGTCATTTTTCAAGGTATGACTTTTATAAATAGTAATGTGTTTAATGCTAAATGCTATTTTTTTCTTTCTGTATCTTCATCATCAGTATAAAAACCGTACTGAGTTAAATCTCCATCTACCACATCTTCTAATTTTTGCTTTCTTCTTTCTAAATAAATTTCTTCATAATCTTTGGTATAGTCGGCAGAAGTGACAACATTTAAATCAAATTTGATAGTTGTAAAAATATTTTTTTCTGTATTTGCTACGATAGTAAAGTAAAACTCTACATATCCAATATTTTTTGCACTATCATAATCTAAAGTAATGAAGCCAAAGTCATCTTTACCAATAGAGGAAGAGGGAAAATTGACTTCAATACAACCACAAGATGCTTGTACGTCGTAAATAATTAGAGGTTCATTACCTCTATTGTAAAATTTATAAGTTGCAGTTAATTCAGATCCGCGCAATATTGGGTAATAGTGTCTCACCGGCTGAATAATTTCCATTTTAGTTTTATCAACTTTCTCTATACTAGGCTTCCTTATATCACAAGAAATAGAAATTAAGGCAATAAGTAAAATCCAATATATATATTTCATTATTGTAAATTTAAAACTTTTTAATTAAATATAATTTCATCACACGCTAAAGCATTTTTCCCTTTAATATTATTTCTATTTATTTTGACTATAAATATATCTGGGAGTTGTTTCTTACCAAATTGGGTAGGTAATGAAATAGATATTTCTTTCGTAGCTAAACTAGTTTCATCTAAAGGTAATTTTAATGTTTTAATTAGTTTGTTATCTGAGTCTAATATTTCAATGGAACTTGGATAATAAATTGAATGTTTAGTGTCTTGTAAAAAAGATAAAGTAATTTTTCGAGATAGTTCAATAAATTTTTTTTCAATCTTTAGAGTTAAATTATCAATAGAGCTGATATGCCAGTTTGTATTATAATCTAAAAAACCAAAAGTGCCATTATTTAATACTTTTATATCTGTATAATCTTCGTCTAACTTAGATAATACATGAAAGGGTTTCTTGTAGAAATAATGTTTACGCCTATGGTACTTATAAACTTTTTTTCTCCAAATTTTAATGTATTCATCAATTTGAAATCTTGACTCATTATAATTTTTTAAGTTAGAAGATTTACTAAACATTGATAACTTATCAAGTAAAATGGCTACTTCATTTTTTACAATTATTTCATTATTCTTATTTATTGTTGCAAGGCCATAATTTCCTATTCCAAAATCTCTCATTATTTCTAATTTTAGAAAAGTGAGTGCAGTAGCAATTTTAAGAAAATCTTTATTCTGCTTATTTTTTTCTAAATTTGATTCAAAATTTTTATAAAAACTAAAAAACATTTTTGGATCGAGATATTTTTTAATTGATTTTTTAATACCACTATATATGTATAATTCGTTTTTATTTTCTAGAAATGAATTTTCTAAAAAGGAGTAATAGGACGTAAAATTTTCAGCTAATTTTTTGGGATATTTTTCATAAAAAAAAGCTCTGATTTCATCATCTATATTAAAATCTGAATTCCATAATAATTTTGCAATGATTTTTGCTTTTAAATCTTGAAAAGTACTGTAATCATATTCACTACCATGCATGAATACACCATTAATTCCTAATTTTTTATATAATTTCAGGTTTTTTTGAATAACTTTTAAAGATGGGTAAATATCAAAATAATTATCAAAATTAACTGAATAATCCCATATGAATACATTGTTAACATATTTTTTCCATTTTTTTATATCCGTTTCAAACTGTTTATGATATTTGGAGCCCTGGATAGGTATACCTTTTTGAATGTCTATTGTACTATAAAATACCCCAACATTGTTTCCTGCTTTAAATTGAGGGATTTCTTTTACAGTTGAGTATGCAGCAGTAAAAAAAGATAATTCTTTATGATTTTTAGCTAGTCTATTTAAAAAGTTAAATACTGCAGGAGCGGCATCATTTTTTGTATTTCCAACTTTTTTACAATTTGTACAAGTACAAACAATATTATTGTCATTTGGTAAAACCATGTATTTGTCAAGTGCATTGTCATTCGCATGAATGTTACCTATTTCTTTATTTACATATTTAAATAAACTATCGCTGGTAAAACAATATTGACTTTTAACTCTTCTATTACCTAATTTTGCATAGGAAGTTTCCGGTAGGTTATATTTTTTCAGAATTTTTTTCAAATTATGTCCCCAAAGTCCCCACTCTAATTCAAGATAATTAGTTTTGTTCCATGCTCTAAATTCAGAGTTAAAATTAGAAGAAAAATATGGTTCTCTGTAATCAAAATCTGGCGAAGAGCAATGACTGAATGATAATGGAATTTCAATATCACTATTTATTGTTTGGTACTTTATTTTGTGGTTTTTTCCGTTTAATTTTAATCCTGTAAACTGTTTATAGAATTGATTAATTCCAAATAATAAGTTTTGTGCATTTACTCCTTGAATAGTAATGTTGTTATCTTTTTTATAAAAGCAATAATTTTCTTTTTGCGTTGGA
>Ga0257120_1002665_pt1 | contig 10482 bp, 10 predicted proteins | sample SI106_10metaG_FD_190153 | JGI IMG/M metagenome (GOLD analysis project Ga0257120, IMG submission 190153) | Marine microbial communities from Saanich Inlet, British Columbia, Canada - SI106_10 | ecosystem: Environmental > Aquatic > Marine > Inlet | place: Canada: British Columbia | collected... | reverse complement strand
AATCCTGATTTAGACCCATCCTATTCGAGCACCTTCGATTTAGGTTATTTAAAACGTTGGGAAAAGCTTACGTTTAACGGTTCTGTTTATTATCAAAAATCTACTCAAAACATAGAACGAATTACTGAAGAAACAGGTGAATTAGTTGAAGTAACAACAGCTCAAGGATCAACTACATTAGTTCCTGCATTAAGATCTATTTCTGTGAATTTGTCTGAAAATAATCGAGTTGGTACTGAATTTACGCTAACCTACACGCCTTCTAGAAAAGTGAGACTAAGTGGGAATTTTAATGTTTTCAATTCACAAACAATTGGTGACTACCTTGGGAAAAGTTTTGATGCAGAGATCATCAGTTGGTTCAGTAGGATAAATGCCAGTGTAAAACTCCCTGGTGGATTTGACACCCAATTACGTGGTTTTTACTTTGGCCCACGTGCCAATGCTCAAACGGAGTCTAAGGGCGTGTTTACTCTTTCTGGAGCTGTAAACAAAAGTATTTTAAACAAAAAGGGTACCCTTTCTCTAAGAGCTAGTGATTTACTAAACTCAAGCAGAAGAAAGAGTACTACAACGAGTGAGAACTTTACTTCATATTCTGAATTTCAATGGAGACAGCCTAGCTATGTGTTAACGTTTACATATAAAATTAATGAAAGTAAAGCAGCTAAAAGAAGAAGAGCTTCAAGGAACAGTCAAGGTGATGGCGGCGGTGATGGTGAAAATTTTGATTTCTAAATTTTAATAGATATCATAAAAAACCACTTAAGGTTTATTATAAAAAACTTACTTATTCTTGTAATTTAGCCTTTTTTGCTTCTTTACGCTCTTTTAACCACTCAAAAAAAGCACCTGTTAACCAATAAGGAATAACAAATGTGAGTAGAAAAATCATCAACCAAAACCCAATAGTTAAGATGGTTAAAAAAGAAAGAAAACCTAAATATTGATCGAATTCGAACATGAAAATAAAATTTTTAACAAAATTAAGTTTTTTATAACTCTAATCCCAGTTATCTATTTATTTTTTTAATCTATTTAAAATCTAATCCTACACAACATAGCATTGCCCTAAAATAAAAATTAAGTATTTTTGTATAGAACAATTTAAAGGGAAGTAAAACAATGGAATACCGTATAGAAAAAGACACTCTTGGCGAAGTTAAAGTACCCGCAGGTGTATATTGGGGAGCACAAACAGAACGTTCACGTTCGAACTTCAAAATAGGCTCTTCAGGATCTATGCCTATTGAAATTATTCAAGGGTTTGCTTATTTAAAAAAATCAGCTGCTTTTACTAACCATGAACTAGGTGTTCTAGATATTACTAAAAGAGATTTAATCGCTCAGGTTTGTGATGAAATTTTAGAAGGGAAATTAGATGATCAATTCCCATTGGTTATTTGGCAAACAGGATCTGGAACTCAAAGCAATATGAATGTTAATGAAGTTATTGCTAACCGTGCTCATGTTCTTGCGGGAAACACTTTAGGAGAAGGAGACAAAACACTAGCTCCAAACGATGATGTAAATAAATCACAATCCTCAAACGACACCTTTCCGACGGGTATGCATATTGCTGCCTACAAAAAAATTATTGATTTAACCATTCCTGGGGTCACAAAACTCAGAAATGCTTTAGATTCAAAAGCAGAGGCTTTTAAATCGGTTGTAAAAATAGGCCGCACCCATTTAATGGATGCTACTCCCCTAACCCTTGGGCAAGAATTTTCTGGTTATGTATCCCAACTGGACCATGGATTAGCAGCTTTAAATTTCACCTTAAAACATTTATCCGAAGTTGCCCTTGGCGGAACGGCAGTTGGCACAGGAATAAACACACCTAAAGGCTACAGTAAACGTGTTGCTGAATACATTGCAGAATTCACAGGATTGCCCTTTATAACTGCTCATAATAAGTTTGAAGCGCTCGCTGCTCATGATGCAATTGTAGAAACTCACGGGTCTTTAAAACAACTAGCGGTTTCACTCAATAAGATTGCCAACGATATTCGAATGCTTTCCTCAGGACCTCGTTCTGGAATTGGAGAAATAATGATACCAGCTAACGAGCCTGGAAGTTCTATTATGCCAGGAAAAGTAAACCCTACACAATGTGAGGCAATTACAATGGTATGTGCACAAGTAATGGGTAATGACGTAACAATTAGTGTTGCAGGAACTCAAGGACATTACGAATTGAATGTGTTTAAACCTGTGATGGCTGCCAACATCATTCAATCAGCTCAATTAATTGGAGATTCATGCGATAGTTTTACTGTTAATTGTGTAAATGGTATAGAGCCAAACAAAAAAAGAATAGATGAACTTGTTAATAATTCATTAATGCTAGTAACAGCTTTAAACACCAAAATAGGCTATTACAAAGCTGCAGAAATAGCAAATAAAGCCCACGAAGAAGGGACAACGCTAAAAAGAGCTGCTCTTTCTTTAGGATATGTAACTTCAGAAGAATTTGATGCATGGGTTATGCCCGAGGAAATGACTGGAGAAAATTAAATCTCATGGAAATAATTCCTTTTGAACCTCAGTATGCTCTGGATTTTCAGCTTCTCAATGAAGCTTGGTTAAAAAAATATTTTGTCGTAGAACCTTATGATTCTGAACTTCTTAGCCGATGTGAAGAGGTTATAATAAAGCCAGGAGGGTTTATATTTTTTGTTAAACTCGAAGACCAAATTATAGGAACAGCAGCCTTTATTTATAAATCAAAAGGAATATATGAATTGGGGAAAATGGCTGTTAAACCTAGTTATCAAGGAAATGAAATTGGTCAAAAACTCGTGCGCTTCATGCTCAGCTTTGCAGAAAAACACCATTGGTCAAAAATTATTTTATATTCAAGTACCTTACTTAAAAACGCACTTTATATCTACCAAAAATACGGGTTTATAGAGGTTCCACTAGAACAAAACTTACCTTACAACAGATCAGATATAAAAATGGAATTAGCTTTAAAACAAATGCAATGAAAACTAAATTAATCATATCATTCATTTTGACTTTTGTGATGTTTTCATTGGTTACTGCTCAAACAAAAATAACACTTCCTAAATCAACTGTAATAATTCCACCAAAACAAGTCGTTCGGATTGATTATCCCTATATGAAAGGGTTTAGTGTGAAATTATGGAATAAATCGAAGTATGCATTGGGGGTCTCTTCAAGAGAATTCGTAACGGATTCATTAAAAAAAGGATTTGGATTAAATAAAAATTCTTATGCTACAATTCAAATACTAGAAAATCAATACTTACAACTTGAGAATAGATATTTTGCACCCTTAAAAGTTGAATATAATCTATTTAAAGAAGGTCCTGGAAAGAAAAATAAAACTACAGCAAATCGAACCGCAGGATTCTATTTAGTGAATTCAACAGCTCAAACCCTACCTATATTAATTCCTGGAATTATGAATCCAAAACTTACTCCATTTTCACAAAGCGGGGTTGATCTTCCTTGGGGGCAAAAAATATTTCTAAAAACCCCAGGAGAAAATTTACTTTTATTGACTGTAAGTGACACCATAAGAAAAGGTTCACTAATCGATGTTGCAGATCTAATTGACCTTGCATTGAATAAAGATTGAAAAGTATTTCAGTGGTTTAAGCTTAATTTCGCGTGAGTTTTCTGTACTGAATTCGCTTGGGCATAAGATCTTGACCTAGTCTTTTCTTTTTATTTTCTTCATAATCAGAATAAGATCCTTCATAGAAATAAACCTGAGAATCTCCTTCAAAAGCAAGAATATGTGTACAAATACGATCTAGAAACCACCGGTCATGAGAAATAACAACGGCACAGCCTGCAAAATTCTCCAGACCTTCTTCAAGTGCTCTTAAAGTATTTACATCCAAATCATTAGTAGGCTCATCTAAAAGTAAGACATTACCCTCTTCCTTAAGTGTCATGGCCAAGTGCAATCGGTTTCTTTCTCCACCAGAGAGGGTAGATACTTTTTTGTTTTGATCACTTCCACTAAAATTAAATCGACTCAAAAACGCTCTTGAATTTATTTGTCTTCCTCCTAACATAATCAAATCTTGCTCATCACTAAAATTAGACCAAATTGATTTATCTAAATCAATATTGGAATGCGACTGATCTACATAAGCTAGTTTAACCGTTTCCCCGACAGAAAAACTTCCACCATCGGGAGTTTCTTCACCCATAATCATTCTGAAAACAGTTGATTTACCTGCACCGTTAGGTCCAATTACACCAACAATACCAGCCTGAGGGAGGTTAAATGAAAGATCATCGTATAAGAGTTTGTCATCAAATGCCTTTTTCACTCCTTTTGCTTCTATTACATTAGTTCCTAATCGAGGTCCATTCGGAATAAAAATTTCTAAATTTTCTTGCATCTTGCCTTGATCCTGACTAACTAATTTATCATAATTAGAAAGACGAGCCTTTTGCTTACTTTGACGTCCTTTAGGTGCCATTCGAACCCATTCTAACTCACGTTCTAATGTTTTCTGACGCTTAGACGCAGTTTTTTGCTCTTGAGCCATACGAGTTGACTTTTGATCTAGCCAAGAAGAATAATTCCCTTTCCAAGGAATACCCTCTCCTCTATCCAATTCTAAAATCCAACCAGCAACATTATCAAGAAAATATCGATCATGCGTTACAGCGATTACAGTTCCCTTGTACTGAGCTAAATGGTGCTCTAACCAATGAACAGATTCTGCATCCAAGTGGTTTGTTGGTTCGTCCAGCAAAAGTATTTCAGGTTTTTGTAAAAGCAAGCGACATAGTGCAACTCGACGTCTTTCACCACCTGACAAAATATTGATTTTTTGATCACCAGGAGGAGTTCTAAGAGCATCCATGGCAATTTCTAATTGGGTATCAAGTTCCCAAGCATTAGCAGCATCAATTTGATCTTGAAGAACAGCCTGACGGTCCATAAGTTGTTCCATCTTATCTGCATTCTCATAGACTTCGGGCAATCCAAATTGATCATTAATTTTATTGTACTCATCAAGAATAGCAACCGTTTCTGCTACACCTTCTTTAACAATTTCAAGAACAGTTTTGGTCTCATCCATCAAAGGCTCTTGCTCTAAATAGCCAACCTTATAGCCTGATGAAAAATTAACTTCGCCTTGGTAATTATTCTCTGTACCAGCAATTATCCTAAGAAGTGTAGATTTTCCAGAACCATTTAAACCTAGGATTCCAATCTTAGCTCCATAAAAAAAACTGAGGTAAATATCCTTAAGAACTGGTTTGTTTCCAGAAGGGTAGGTTTTTGAAACCCCCGACATGGAAAAAATTATTTTTTTATCGTCTGACATATAGTTTTATATTCTTCCTTTTAAAGCATTAAAAGCCCATGCAATTGCATAGAATCCAACACCAGCAACACAAGAAACAATAGCATAATCAGGATATTCAGAATACATTGTAATACCTATAATTAGCAAAGCAGACCCTAAGACCATGATCACTAATGCGGTATATCCAAAAATTTTATTTTTGTTTAAACTCATGAATGTTTTTTTTACTTGGAAAAGCAAATATCGTTTATTTATTTTTAAATAAGTAAAATCAACAAGCCAACCTGACAAGAATTCCTGCACACTTAAGTCGTTAGCCTATGGATATTTTGTATTTTTACATCAAATCTTAAGCATGAGTATAAGCTTCGATAAAAATGAAGACCACAACAAACTTTTGTGGTCCAGTATTCGCCAAAAGTTTGCGACCATAGCTCTTGGTGGTGGTAAAAAGCAATTGCAGAAAATTAGAGACAAAGGAAAGATGACAGCACGAGAACGTGTTCAATATCTTGTTGACCCTAAAACAGAAGCAATTGAAATAGGAGCATTTGCAGCATCAGGCATGTATGAAGAGTTTAACGGCTGTCCAGCTGCTGGAGTTGTCGTAGTCTTAGGATATGTTCATAAACGACTCTGTGTCATTGTTGCTAATGACGCTTCAGTAAAAGCAGGCGCTTGGTTTCCAATGAGTGGAAAAAAGAACCTAAGAGCTCAAGAAATTGCTTTAGAAAACAGATTACCTATCATCTACTTAGTTGATAGTGCGGGTGTATTCTTACCCCTACAAGATCAAATATTTCCTGACAAAGAACACTTTGGTAGAATTTTTAGAAACAACGCCAGAATGAGCAGCAAGGGTATTCTTCAAATAGCCGCTGTTATGGGGAGCTGTGTTGCAGGAGGTGCTTATCTTCCTATTATGTCCGATGAATCGTTGATTGTAGATAAAACTGGTAGCATATTTTTAGCAGGAAGTTATCTTGTAAAAGCCGCAATTGGTGAAACCATAGACAACGAAACCCTTGGAGGTGCTACAACACATACAGAAATTAGTGGCGTTGCAGATTATAAAGTAAAAGACGACCCGGCTGCTTTAGACCATATCCGTGCCTTGATTGATAAAATTGGTGCTCCTGAAACTGCCGGATTTAATAGAATAGAGTCTGTAGTTCCAAAACTTAATGAGAATGAAATCTATGGGTTGTTACCCGCTTCTAGAAATCAACCCTACGACACCTATCCAATTATTGAACGCTTGGTAGATAATTCGGAATATCAAGAATATAAAAAAGGTTATGGTAAAACAATCATAACGGCATATGCAAGAATAGATGGCTGGTCCGTTGGAATTGTTGCCAATCAACGTAAAGTTGTAAAATCTGCTACTGGTGAAATGCAGTTAGGAGGTGTTATTTATGGAGATGCTGCTGATAAAGCAACACGATTTATAGCTAATTGTAATCAAAAAAAGATTCCTCTTGTATTTTTACAAGATGTAACTGGTTTTATGGTGGGAAGTAAAGCTGAACACTCCGGTATAATCAAAGATGGCGCTAAAATGGTTAATGCTGTTGCTAATTCTGTTGTTCCCAAATTCACTATCATTATGGGTAATTCATATGGGGCTGGTAATTATGCTATGTGTGGAAAAGCATTTGATCCAAGACTTATTGTTGCTTGGCCCAGTGCCGAAATGGCAGTTATGGGAGGATCACAAGCTGCAAAAGTGATTTCACAAATGGAGGCTTCCTCTCAAAAGAAGAAAGGAATTGAAATAGATGAAGTGGCACAAGAGAAATTATTCAAAAAAATAAAAGAAGGTTATGATAAACAAACTTCTCCGATATATGCAGCATCCAGATTATGGACCGACGCAATTATTGATCCCTTAAAAACGAGACAATGGATAAGTGTTGGAATTGAGGCTGCTAACCATGCTCCTATTACAGAGGCTTTTAATATGGGTGTACTTCAAGTTTAGATAATGTTGCTTTTCTTTTCAGTTTCCCGTTATCAGTGTACTCAAATGACTCTATAAAAGCTACTGCTTTAGGCATTTGGTATGCATTTACATCATTTTGTTTTTCTATTTTGGAAAGTATATCCGTTGGGTACTTTTTACCTTCAATTACTAAAATAGCTTTTTGTCCTAACTTTTCATCCCTAATAGATCCAATAAAAAAAGGGTCACTTATTAAAGTGCTTATCTTTTGTTCTATTTCTTCGGGAATAAGCTTTACCCCTCCTGAATTTATAACGTTGTCAATCCGACCTAAAAGCCTGAATGACGTATCCGATTCTAAAGTAACTAAATCATTAGTAACAATTAATTCTTGTTTTAAATAAGAGACATTAATATTTAAACACCCACGATTATCTCTTGAAATATTTACTCCTGGTAAAATACTAAAAGCCTCTTCTTTTAAATTTATTGAACGTGAGGCAATATGAGTAAGAGTCTCGGTCATACCGAAAGTTATAAAGCTGTTTGTAGTTTTTGATTCTAAAGCATTAATCAAAGTACTTGAAGGGGCAGTTCCTCCAACCAATAGAGTTTTAACTTGATTGATCTGATTCAAAGCATGATCCACCTGAATAGGAACCATGGCTACAAAATCATATTTTTTATTATTTCCTTCTAGCACATTCCCATTTGGTGGAACTAGATCCAATTCAAGCCCTAATATCATGGCACGAACCAGCATCATTTTACCTGCTATAAACTCTGCAGACAAACAGTGTAAAGATGAACTGCCTATAGTTATCCCAAAATGGTCTCCTGTTGCTATGGCTGAGTTTACCATAGCTTGCTTGGAATAAGTAATGAATTTAGGTGCCCCTGTAGATCCTGAGGTTTTTACAGCGATAACTTCCTTAGGATTAATCCAATCCATTAGAAAATCACCAATAATCCGCTCATGAGGTTTACCTTCTTTAATAAAACTATAGGCTACTTCGAAAAGATCATTAAACTTAAAAGAATTTCCATCCAGTTTAAAACGATTGTGTACGTTTTTATAGCTCGGTATTTGACTCATCTATTCTTGATGTTAGTTTATGTTTCCAGTTAGACCATCCGTATTTATTGGAAAGAATAAGTAAGCTCAGGGGGTATAATAATCCTAAAGATATTAGAAGTTCGGGCATTAGAGTAGGTTCAGAGATGTCTTTTAAAATAGAATGGGTTTGAAAAGCAGTCCAATCGGCTGTTACAAGCAAGGCAGTTAATAAGTTGTTTGCGATGTGAAATCCTAGAGCCAGTTCAATACCTTCATCCATTAGTGTCATTATTCCAAAGAAAAAACCTGTACCGATATAATATGCGAGTAACCCAAATCCTAGTTTATCAATTTCTGGATTAAAAAAATGCAGAGACCCAAAAATAACAGAAGTTAAAATAAGAGGTAACCAACGATTTTTGGTTAGTTTGGCGAAACCTTGCATTAAATAACCACGAAATAAATACTCTTCTAGTCCAGATTGAAAAGGCACTAAGAGTACCGAAATCAAAAACATAATCAGAAAAGGTTTAAGCTGAAATGTTATTTCATAGTTTTCTGGTGCCATATAATACCCTATTGTGACTAAACTTATTGAAACAAGAGACCAAAAACTAAATGCAAAGAAAAAACGATTGTAATCTATTGATTTTCTTGAAGTAGTAACATTCACAATAGATTGTTTGTGGATTTTGTTTAATACAAATAGAAACCCTAAAAAAGCAATAAAAAAAGGAAATAAAATAAGAAATAAAGTCAAATTAGAATCTAAATGAGAAAAAATACTCATTAGGTTTTTTGAATCTACTAAAGCGTTAGACTCATAAGGAATAAAGAACAGAATTGGAATTTGGCCTACAAAACTGAAAATTATAACAATCATAGAGCCAAGAAGATACCAAGCAAAAGGAAGTCGTTTATTTAAATCTTGCTCTAAAAAAGTATTTACTGTATTGTTTTCCATTCTTTGAGTTTTGCATATCCAATATAACCATTTTTAACTTCTAAAGGAGAATCAATATTATTTGAAAACAAATTACCTGTACCAAGACCTTGGGCTCCTTTAGGATTTAGTGTGTAAGTCCATTGAGAAATCGCATTCAATCCTACATTACTTTCTAATGCACTGGTTACCCACCATCCAATATTACGGTCATTTGCTAAATCAATCCACTCCTGAGCACCTGAAAAGCCGCCAATAAAACTTGGTTTTAGAATAATATATTGTGGTTTAACTTCTTCCAATAACATTTCCCTTTGTGAACTCTCAAAAACACCAATCAACTCTTCGTCTAGTGCAATGGGAATCGGTGTGTTTTTACACAATTCCGCCATAGCATCAGTTTGTCCAGCACCAATGGGTTGTTCAATAGAATGGATGTCTAGGGCTGACAAAGCTTTTAATTTTATGGGGGCTTCTGAAACACTAAAAGCTCCGTTAGCGTCTACTCTCAAAGTGATGTCTTCTTTTGAAAAACGCGCTCTAATGGATTTTAAAACGGATAATTCTTGATCAAAACCTATAGCTCCTACTTTCATTTTTATACACGAAAAGCCTGACTCCAACTTATCCTCAATCTGTCGCATCATAAATGAATGGTCTCCCATCCAAACAAGTCCATTAATGGGTAGAGTGGCTTTAGAATCAGTAAAATCAGAAGGAAATAGTTGGTATGGGTCCTTTGATTCAAATGATTTAAAAACAGTTTCAATTCCCATTTGAATTGAAGGAAATTCTTTCATTGCAATATATAAAGCATCTTGTCCAATCTCAATGTTTTCAGAAACCCAATGAAGTTTCTCTTCGAAATCTGGGCGATCATCACAACTTAAACCTCTGAGGATTCCACACTCACCTATCCCCCATTTATTTTGATGCTCAAGTTTAATAAACCAAGTTTCTTTTTGTTTTAATATTCCGCGAGAAGTTCCACTGGCTTGTTTAAAATCTAAAACATAACGGAAATAGCTGGCTTTCATTTTAAATGTTTTGTCCTATTGAAAATAAAATCGAAAATAAAAAAGTACATAATGCTAATCGCTTTAATTCTGGGTCAAATTCTTTTGGGTTATCATAACCAAGAACGCGTCTGAGGTGAATCATCATGGGCAATACAGCTATCATAAATAGATATGAAGGCTGTAGGTTTGTTTTAACATACAAAACCGCT
>Ga0257120_1002662_pt1 | contig 10489 bp, 9 predicted proteins | sample SI106_10metaG_FD_190153 | JGI IMG/M metagenome (GOLD analysis project Ga0257120, IMG submission 190153) | Marine microbial communities from Saanich Inlet, British Columbia, Canada - SI106_10 | ecosystem: Environmental > Aquatic > Marine > Inlet | place: Canada: British Columbia | collected... | reverse complement strand
TAAGTGCCTCACGCACTTCTTCCAGCTTGAACGGTTTGATCGTCGCAATGATTAGTTTCATTCGATGTCCCCTTTGATCCAGCAGAGTTCTGCCCTGCAATTTACTGTATTTATAAATTGGTATTTTTGAGGGAGTCGGAAATAACGTACTTGCAAAATACCTGATTAAATTGAAGCGAGTGCTTAAAGTTTGTGCGACGATCAATTTGTGATTAAATATTATGCGATAATTCAATCGATTTCGACTGTATCATGACCCTGTTCATTAAAACTTGCTGCGCTATGATATGCCAAACAAACAAGGCCGGGCAGGGCTGTGATGAGTAACACTTCTAAACGTAGGCGTCCCTTGGTCGCTGACAAACGCTATTATAAAACTGCGGTTAAACCTAAGCCGCCAAAGAAAGCACCGCAAAAACGACGCAAGCCTAAGCGGCCTGTGCGTGGCGGTATCCTTGGTTTTTTCCTGGGGCTATTTCGCTGGGTCTTCCGTTTGATCTGGAAGGTGATTTGGCGATCTAGTGTTGTGGCTTTTCTAATATTGCTACTGTCTGTGGGTTACGTATTCACGACATTGCCGAACTTGTCAGCGTTGCTAGATGGGCGTGCCCGTGGGTCGGTAACGTTGCTTGATCGTGAAGGTGATGTGTTTGCTTGGCGCGGAGATCAGTTCGGTGGTGCTGTGCGCGCAAATACAGTTTCGCCCTATTTGCGCGACGCAGTTGTGGCGACTGAGGATAAGCGGTTCTATTCTCACTTAGGCATCAGCCCACGTGGTGTTGCCAGTGCTGTGCGCATCAATCTAAGTGAAGGTCGAGGCCCGTTGTCTGGACACGGTGGTTCGACGATCACGCAGCAAGTTGCGAAATTGCTTTGCCTTGGTAAACCCTTTGATCCGAACGAGTGGAAAAGCGAAGGCGACTATGTTCGTGATTGTCGCCGCGGTTCCTTAAGCCGCAAAGCTCAAGAAGCGATTTTTGCAATTGCGATGGAAGCCAAGTATTCAAAGGACGACATCCTTTCGATCTATTTGAACCGTGCCTATATGGGCGGCGGCGCATACGGTGCTGAAGCGGCCTCTCAACGTTACTTTGGTAAAAGCGCATCAAACCTAAGTATTCCTGAAGGCGCGATGCTGGCGGGTCTTTTGACGGCTCCATCTACCTTGTCACCGACCAAGAATTTGCAGCGTTCCCAAAATCGCGCCGCAACTGTTGTGCGGATGATGCGTGAACAAGGATATGTTTCCGCCGAAGAAGAAGCGATTGCACAGGCCAATCCTGCGGTGCTGTCTAGGGCCGCTAAGCAACAAGTCGGCGGGTATTACGCGGACTGGGTGATGTCATCGGGACCAGAGTTCTTCACACGTAATACGACAGAGGATGTAATCATTCGCACCACGCTTGATCAGCGTTTGCAGAAGGCTGCTGAAGAGGGCCTGCAATGGGTGTTTGATAATAAGGTATCTGCTGGCTCAAATGCGCAAGCCGCAATTGTCGTGATGGATGCTGATGGCGCTGTACGTGCCATGGTTGGTGGTCGTGCGACCAAAGTGACTGGCGCATTTAACCGTGCAACTCAAGCGATGCGCCAGACAGGGTCTGCGTTCAAGCCGTTCGTTTACGCAACAGCGCTAGACCTTGGGTATTCACCACTCGATACGATCAATGATGAGCCCTATTGTTTGAATATTGCAGGTTCAGGAGAGTGGTGCCCAAACAATTACACTAAGAAGTTCGAAGGTCCTGTGACGATGACACGGGCACTTGAGGCGTCTTTAAACATCCCTGCAGTCAAGATTTCTGAAAGCGTTGGCCGTGATTTGGTGCGCCGTGTCGCGTCTGATTTTGGGATCAAGAGCGATTTGGCGGCTGGTCCTGCTCTGGCGTTGGGAGCATCAGAAAGCACATTGTTGGAAATGACAGGTGCATATGCTGGCATCCTAAATGGTGGATCTGCTGTGACTCCGTTTGGTTTGGTTGAGCTTAGCCTACTTGGCGATAATGAGCCGTTGATGGGCACTGGTGGTGGTATTGAAGAGCGGGTCATCCAAGAAAGCTCAGCACGGCAGCTGACATGGATGATGGAGAAGGTCGTCAGCCAAGGTACTGGCAAACGCGCCCAATTTGAGGGTCGTGAAATTGCTGGTAAAACAGGGACAACCCAAAGGGCAAAAGACGCATGGTTCATCGGGTTCACAGGCGATTACGTGGCCGGTGTTTGGATGGGGTATGATGATAATACGAAGCTAAAAGGCGTGACAGGGGGCGGGCTACCCGCTGACATCTGGCGCGAAACCATGCAGCGTGTTCACAAAGGTGTTCCAATCAAACCATTGCCCATGCAGGCACCAAAGCAACCTCAACAAGTCGCACAACCCACTGATGTGGTACCGGACAACAGTTCCAATAATAGGAATATTATTGAAAACCTGTTGTTCAATCTATTGGGTGGAAATGACCGCTAAGGCGACGATACCGAGTAAGGCGGAAATTTATATACCGCCTTACCGCTCAAGGATCAGCCTGCTTTTTTAAGATCCGCGATCATCTTGTCGATGTTGCCACCATTGCGATCCAGCAATGCGCCAATTTCCGTACGTTCAGTCAAAAGTAGGTTTACGCCTTCAATGAACATGTTGAAGAATAGGTCTTTGCCTGACTTTGAAGAGACTAGGAATGTGACTTCGAATGGGGCTGAGCCGCGCAAAGATGCTTTGGTCTTAACTTCATATCCGGCTTTAATTTTACGAGACGATTTAACTTCGACTTTGCCGCCTACAAATTCGCGGAAACGCTTGCCGTATTTACGGGCAATGTAGATTTCGAATGCTTTACCAAAGGCACGCTTTTGACCAGCAGATGCGCGGCGTCCGTCCACGCCCAATGCGTACTGTGCCATGATTGGCACGTCTGCATAGCGGCGGAAGATGCCTTGGAATTCCTTGATCATTGCGGCTTCAGATTTGCCTGACCCAATAACGCTATTGATCTTGGCAACGAGGCTATCGACAAGTGTTCGGGCCTCACCTTGGGTCAAAGCCCATGATGGTGTAGCGGTCATTGCCAGTGAAGAGGAAGCCAGTGCGACAAACGTCCGACGTGATATGTTATTGAGCATATGGGTCCTCATAAGGGTCAGAGTATGAATCTTCGGCTGAAGAAGCGTTGCCTTCATCTCCGAGTGCGAAGCGACGGTTCTGCAAATAGATCAAACGTGCTTGTGCGTAACTGTCTGCGCTTTCGTACAGGATGGAGTCGATGGTGCTCGAATAGCGGTCGCGATCCGATAGACGTGAAGATGTGCTTGCCAGAGTCCCATAGTATTTTTCAGGACTGTCCACGACATAACTTAACGGATTGGTAAACAAATCAACAACTTTGCCAGTTGTTGCTCGTACAGTTGACGGGCCAAGTCCTGGCAGCTCAATATAAGCACCTTCGCCTGCACCCCACTTATAAAGAGTTTCACCAAAATCAGTGTCGTGCTCTGCGATCTCCCACGTTTCTGCTGGATCAAGTAACCCACCAAAGCCGAGAAGTGTGTTGGTCAGGAAACGTGCCATCGACAAGCCGACACCGCGCAAATCACCCTGAAGAAGTGAATTGACCATGATGCTGGGTTGGCCAAGGTTTTCAGCAAAATGACTGACAGAGTTTTCGACCTCATCTGGTAAGAAAGATGAGTAACCCGACGCGGCTGGGCGAACGAGTTTTTCGTCCAGCTTGCGGTTAAAGGCGTGAACTTTTCGGTTATCTTGTTCGTAGGGGTCATAGATAACGTCAGCTTCACGTGCCCCATTGGTCGATGCACAGGCGGTCAATGCGACTGTGCAGGCAATCAAAGCAATCTTTGTTGCTGCGCGTTTAACCGATGAAAAAGTTGGCACTGAGTGAGCTCCGAGAAGTTAGCTTAACCGTTAAATAAGGCTTTGCGGTGTAATGCCCATAGTGAATCCATCAGAAATATGGCGATGTGGCCGTTGCGTGACATAATTTCTTATATCCCTTGTATCAACTGAAGGAAATCGGTTGTTTGTTTTGGCGAAAAGGTGCCGATGAGAGTGAGAGCCCAACACAGCGGTGGTCTGGAATTAAGGGCCGCATGGAACCAAAGCTGCCGTCTTTACTGGATTGTTGGACTGTTTAGCTTGTTTTCCAATCTGATGATGCTGACAGGGCCCATCTATATGTTGCAGGTCTATGACCGCGTTTTGGGCAGTAAATCACAAGAGACATTGGTCGCTTTGTCATTGCTGGTTGTCCTACTTTACGGGGTCATGGGAGTGCTGGATTGGTCACGGGGGCGGATCATGACGCGGGTGGGGGCAAGATTTCAAAATGCGCTAGATGAACGGGTTTTCGCGGCCGTCTTACAAAGGTCTGCGAAGGGGACAGATTTCCAGTCTCAAACAGGATTGCGAAATATTGAGGCAATTCGTCGTTTTGTGGCGGCCCCCGTTTTTTTGGCATGCTTCGATTTGCCTTGGGCACCCATCTTCTTGATCGGTATTTTTATACTTCATCCAATGCTGGGTTGGCTGGCGGTTGCGGGTGTCTTGGTGTTGGTGACACTGACATGTTTGAACCAATGGTTTATATACCAATCCCAAAGTGCTGCCGGAGTTTTGAGGTTTCAAGCAAGCGAGATCTCAGATCAGGTACGTGACGAAGCAGAGATGATTTGCGCCTTGGGAATGCAGGAAAGCGTGCGTCAGCGGTGGTTGAAGGAGCGTAAAGGGGCGCTGGATCACCAAGCCCGGACCAATGATGTAACCGGTGGCTTTTCGTCACTAACCAAGACACTTAGATTATTTTTGCAATCGGCAATGTTGGGGCTCGGCGCCTATTTGGTTTTGGAAAATCAAATGACGGCCGGTGGCATAATCGCTGGTTCGATTTTGTTGGGACGGGCATTGGTTCCGGTTGAAACTATTTTGAACCAATGGGAGGTAATCCAGAGTGCCAAAGCGGGTTGGTGTGATGTGGGTGTTTTACTTTCGGGTGCCCCCGTTGCGCCACGCCGGATAGAGCTGCCTTGCCCCAATGCCCACCTTGAAGCGCGGTCTTTAACATTTGTGAGATCTGGTGAAAAGATTGCAGCCCTTTGAAACGTCTCGTTTCAAGTGCAGCCTGGCCAAGCCATTGGCGTTATCGGCCCGTCAGGTAGTGGTAAATCCACTTTGGCGCAGGCGATTACAGGTGCTTTGCAGCCTGTGGGTGGATCGCTTCGTTTGTACGCGGCTGCGTTAGATCAATATGACCCTACTAGGCTAGGCCAGCATGTGGGATTTTTGTCCCAACGGGTTCGGCTGTTCGATGGTACAATTTCGGAAAATATTGCGCGACTCGATCCAGAAATGGATGCCGATAGCGTAATCCGTGCGGCAAAATCTGCCGCAGCGCATGAGATGATCCTAAAGCTGCCCAACGGATATGAGACCCGGTTGCGTTCGGCCCAAAGCCGATTGTCTGGCGGACAAATGCAAAGAATTGGATTGGCGCGTGCGATGTGCGGCGAACCACCCATCGTGGTTCTAGACGAACCGAATTCGAATTTGGACGCCATTGGAACTGATGCGTTGAACGCAGCGATCCGCAGTATCAAAGCGCGAAAAGGCGCGGTGATCGTCATGGCCCACAGACCAGCGGCAATACGCGAATACGATCTCTTGTTGGTGTTAGAAAATGGGGCCGCAACTGCTTTTGGCCCTCGTGATGATGTGTTGCGCAAGACTGTCCGAAATCACCATGAAATGCACCTTGAATCGAACTATCCTAAGAGTACACCATGAATCAGAATGAAGCTGAACTACGGTGGTCTGCATCAATTCCGATTGCTTCGGGATTGTTTGCTTTGGTCGTGCTGTTTGGCGGTTTTTTCACATGGTCTATAACAACAGAAATATCAGGTGCGATTGTTTCTCTTGGACGCGTCGAAGTCGAACGAAATCGCCAAGTCGTGCAGCATCAAAGTGGTGGAACTGTTGCTGTAATTGCCGTCGAAGAAGGTGGCATGGTGCAGGCGGGTGACGCGTTATTGCGTTTGGATGGGCGGCAATTGAAAAGTGAGAAGAACATTATTGACGGGTTGTTGTTTGAATTGGCCGCAAGACGCAGTCGATTAACGGCAGAGCGCGACAATGTCGAAACGGTAACCTTCGATGATGAATTGGTTGTCCACGGCGGCGTTGACCCTAACGTTGCTGAACTCGTGTTAGGACAAATGAATTTATTTCATGCGCGTAGAGATGCGGCCAAACTTGAAGTCGAAAAATTAGAGACACGCGTCGTACAGGTTGGCAATGAAGCTTTGGGACTTGAGGCACAGGAAATCGCGTTAAAATCACAACTTGGATTCATTATCGAGGAGCTCAAAGCGCAACAATCACTTTTTGATCGCGGGTTGGCCCAAGCGGGGACCGTCTTTTTCTTGGAGCGAGAAACTGCAAAACTTAGGGGACAGTTAGGGGAATTAGCGGCGCAAAAGGCGCAGCTGAATGGGTTGATAACGGAGATTGATTTGGAGGTATTGAAACTCTCGAATACCTCACGTGAAAATGCAATTACACAGTTGCGAGATATCCGACACCGTGAAACAGAACTTATCGAACAGCGTGCGGCACTTGCCTATAAGATTAATCAATTGGTCGTGCGTGCACCAGTTTTGGGGATCGTTTATGGAATGAGGGTTCATTCTGTCCAGTCTGTTCTTCAGCCTGCCGAACCCATTCTATTTTTGATCCTGCAAGATCGCCCTTTGTTGATTGTGACCCGAATTGATCCGCTGCACATTGACAGAATACACCGTGGTAAACGTGTTACGCTGCGGTTCACGGCGTTGGATCAACGGACAACATCAGAACTAGAGGGTGTTGTTTCACTTGTCTCGGCGGATTCATTTAAGGACGATGGTGGTGGGGCATCATATTACCGCGCTGAAATCTTCGTGGAGCCGGAAGAAATGGCAAAACTGGCAGGCAACAGTGCCCTGATCCCAGGAATGCCCGTCGAGACATTTATTCGCACAGCCGATCGATCGCCGCTGTCTTATCTACTGAAACCGATTGTGGATTATTTCAATCGCGCCTTTCGAGAGTCGTAATCTCTCTTTCCGTTTCTGTTCGACAAGGGTAGCGTTCAATCGAATTTAATCTTGTGACAAGGATCGCTGAAATGAACGCTGAAGATCGTCTAAATTCTCTGGGTCTCACACTGCCCGAAGCAACTGCACCTGCTGGCAACTATGTTCCTTTCGTTCAAGCTGGCGATATGGTCTACATCTCAGGCCAGATTTCGAATGGCCCTAACGGTTTGGTCCTTGGCAAACTGGGTGACAACATGGACGTTGAAGCCGGTGCCGCTGCTGCGCAATTGTGTGGTTTGCATTTGATCGCGCAATTGAAGGCGGCCTGTGGTGGTGATCTTAGCCGCTTGGTGCGTGTTGTGAAGCTGGGTGGATTTGTGAATTCGACAGACAGTTTCACCGATCAGCCTAAAGTCATTAATGGCGCTTCCGATTTGATGGTGGCGGTGTTTGGCGACACTGGTCGTCATGCGCGCGCTGCTGTGTCCTCACCGTCGTTGCCTTTGGGCGTTGCGGTTGAGATCGAGGGAACATTTCAAATCAAATGATACCGCGTTTACACCCAGATTTTTTGACGAAACCACTGACACATCGTGGGCTGCATGACGTGTCAGATGGCCGGCCTGAAAATAGTCGCGCTGCTATTCGTGCGGCTATCGCACATGGTTATGGAATTGAGATTGATTTGCAGTTGAGTGCTGATCAAACTCCTATGGTGTTCCATGATTATGGGTTAAATCGTCTGACGGCTGAAACCGGGACAGTTGCGCAAATGAAGGCCACCCAATTGGGTGCAATTCAATTAACTGGCGGGAATGAAGGTATTCCAATTCTGGATGAGGTTCTGGCTTTGGTCGCTGGCCAAGTGCCCTTGTTGATCGAGTTCAAAGATCAGGATGGCGCGATGGGGACGCATGTTGGTCCACTTGAAAAAGCGGCCGCTGATCTGCTTTCTAAATATAGCGGGCCTGTTGCTGTGATGTCTTTCAATCCTAATAGTGTTGCACGCTTGGCTGAGTTTTTGCCGGGCGTTGCACGGGGTATTGTGACAAGTGCCTACACGCGTGATGACTGGCCGCTGAGCCAGGTGGTTTGTGACCATTTACGTGATGTCCCTGATTATGACCGAGTGGGTGCAAGTTTTATCAGTCATGAGCTGACTGATCTGGGCCGCGCACGCGTTGCTGAACTGAAGGCAAATGGTGCGAATGTTCTGTGCTGGACGGTTAAATCTGCCGTTCAAGAAGTAGAGGCACGTAAGGTTGCAGAAAATATAACGTTCGAGCAATATCTGGCTTGAAACATGTGTGGGCAGCCACAGCTTATAAGGCGTAATAGTCGGGGGAGCACGCGATGAGCCAGCATCAAGTTGAAATCAGCGTCATTCCTAAGATCGCAGAGATTGGGCAACTTGTTTGGGACAGCTGTGCCTGCCCAGAGGTTTCTGATAGTGGTCGCCCTAACGATCCCTTCACAACTTACCGGTTTTTAAGTGCGTTGGAAGACAGTGGATCTGTTGGTTCTGGCACAGGTTGGCAGCCGCAATACTTGGTCGCGCGTGTCGGTGAACAGGTGATCGCCGTTGCGCCACTTTATGTGAAATCGCATTCACAGGGTGAATACATATTTGATCACAATTGGGCCCAAGCCTATGAACAAGCAGGTGGTCGCTACTACCCAAAGCTTCAAATCGCAGTGCCCCATACGCCTGCAACCGGTCGTCGTTTTTTGGTACATCCAGATTTTGCAGAAACGGGTTTTTCCGCATTGGTTCAAGGTGCCATTCAATTGGCTGCGGACAATCAAGTGTCCAGCGTTCATGCAACCTTTTGCACTGAAGCTGAGGCTGAGTTGGGTGCGCAGCTGGGGTTGATGTCACGGGCCACCCAACAATTTCATTGGTTGAACAATGAATATCAGGACTTCGACGGCTTCTTAGCTGATCTGAGTTCGCGTAAGCGCAAGAACATCCGCAAAGAACGGGCGCAGGCTCAAGGTTTTGGTGGCGACATCGTAACCTTGCGGGGAGACCAGATAGAGCCTGAACACTGGGATGCGTTCTGGGAGTTTTACCAAGATACTGGTGCGCGCAAGTGGGGTACGCCATATCTGACCCGCCAATTTTTTGAGATTGCGCACGAGACTTTATGCGATGATATGGCGTTGGTCTTAGCGCGTCGAGATGGTGAGTGGATCGCAGGTGCATTGAATTTCGTGGGCCGCGAAACGCTGTATGGCCGCTATTGGGGATGTGTTGAACACCATGCCTGCCTGCATTTTGAACTGTGTTATTATCAGGCGATCGACATAGCGATTGGCGATGGCCTGAAGCGGGTTGAGGCAGGCGCACAAGGTCAACATAAATTGGCACGTGGGTATTTGCCGACCCAGACACACAGTTTACACTGGGTTCGGGATGCAGGGTTCGGGGAAGCGATTGGATCATACCTAAAGGCAGAGCGCGAAGCTGTTGAGGAAGATATCGAGATCTTAACGCAATACGGCCCCTTTAAGCGTGCTGAGGTTGAGGAACAAGAATGATGGAAAAGCTGCAATTGGATCAGCGTGATGCATTGCTTTCACCACTAATAGAAAATGGCTGGGTTCGACATTCCAAACGGGATGCGTTGGTTAAAGAGTTCAAGTTTAAGAGTTTCATTGATGCGTTCGGCTGGATGACTCGCGTGGCAATTTGGGCTGAGAAGTTGAACCATCATCCTGAATGGTCCAATGTTTATTCGCGTGTGAATGTGACCCTGATTACACATGATGTCGATGGCCTGAGTGACCTAGATCTTAACCTAGCGCGCAAAATGGATTCACTCTTTACAATTTAACGCCTTGGAAGTCCTAGTGCTCAATGGGAAGCTCAAACCTTAAACCTGTGATGATCGCTTTTTAAGTGATGTCTAAAAAATGACCAGCTTCAATCAGATTGACGAAAAATACCGTCAACTAATAGCATGTGGGGGACTGTTAAGGCTGCTAAACCAATAAATACAGTTTTCAAAAGAGCGGCATCGATAAAATTAGCTGTTGGTAATTGCCAGAATAGCAAAACGCCTAAAAGCCAACTTGTGATAGTGAACGTGATGGCCAAATAAATGATTGTCTGAATTGTGTATTTTTTTGAGCGTAATTTAAGCCACGTGTAATTAATGTGACGTATTGAATGTATACCACAGAAATAAATCGAAAAACCGACTAATGGGGGTAATAAATAAAAAACTATACCTAAAAGAACAAGCTCAAGGAATCTTATTCTCAGCACTGGACTATAAAAAGTTTCGATAAAATATAACAGGATTACAGGAAATAAGATGAATTTATAGATTTCAATAAATTGCCATACTAAAAATGTTTGACCGTCAGTAAGATAGGAAAAAATCATGTTTGTCTCATC
>Ga0257120_1002648_pt1 | contig 10527 bp, 10 predicted proteins | sample SI106_10metaG_FD_190153 | JGI IMG/M metagenome (GOLD analysis project Ga0257120, IMG submission 190153) | Marine microbial communities from Saanich Inlet, British Columbia, Canada - SI106_10 | ecosystem: Environmental > Aquatic > Marine > Inlet | place: Canada: British Columbia | collected... | reverse complement strand
TACGCTCGGCATTGAATTTACCTGTTAAGAGCAACTCACCAATAATCACTAAATCTTGTGGAGTTATCGTCCAAACTACCTCTCCTTTGTTAATAGGATCGATTTTATTGATTAGTGTACCAACATTTCCTGAAGGATGCGGACCTGAAACTTTATGGGTTACCACATCTTCTAAATTGGTGAAAGGCGAATGTGAATCTTTAGAAACACTAACATTTACATATCCTGTAGTTAATTTTGCAAGTGCGGACACAGCAGCCTGTAACTCTGCTTTTTTATCTGCTAACACAAAATCATAATCTGCGGCTAAAGGCGCAGATGCATAAGCAGAAACAAAAATTCCTTTTGGCGTTATCTCTGGATTTGCGATCACATCATAGGGACGTTGCATGATAAATGGCCAGCATCCAGAAGCCAATAATTTGGCTTTAATCTGATCTGCTTTTGCGCTTTCAACTTCAAGTTTTTGGTGATCCAAAAACGTTTGTGTTTTATCTGCTTGTATTTTGACTTCTAAAATACGACGTTTTTCGCCTCTTAAAATTTCAACAACTTCACCAGATACTGGAGAAACAAATTGAATGGATGCGTTGGATTTGTCGTAAAAAATTGGCTCACCAGCTTTGACTTTTCCGCCAGCTTTTACTAATAACTTAGGGGTGAGTCCGTGAAAATCTTCAGGTTTAATACTGTAAAAGTTACTTTTGATGGCGTCACTTTTTGTTAAAGCTGCCGTGCCTACTAACTTAATATCTAACCCTTTTTTAATTCGGATGTCGTTTGACATAGGTATTTCTTGTTGAAATTATTATCTAAAAAACGCTGCAAAATTACGAATTTAATGTGCATTTTGCACAATAATTTTAGAGATTTTTTTTCATAATTGTCTGCAATTTATTTTAGGTATAAAATTTGTTTATATTTACCTTGTATTTTAGAAAACCAACATGCTTAAACACCTCTGTATTATATTTATTTTTCTACTATCATTTAGCGGTTTTTCTCAAGTTGAAGAAGTAGAACCAGATGACCTTATTAAAACGATCACTTTTAAAAGCAATACCAATCAATCTGAATTGCCCATTTTAAACTTAAATGAACGGCTGACTCTTGAGTTTGACGTGCTCAGCCCAGACGAAGAGGATTTTTATTATGTGATTGAACATTATAATTTTGACTGGACAAAATCAAAACTCATAAAGTCTGAATACCTCAAAGGACTCGATAACTTACGGATCGTCAATTATGAAAATTCTTTCAATACCTATCAAATCTACTCAAATTATCGGCTTCAAATCCCTAACAAACAAACCCGACTAAAAGTCTCAGGCAATTATTTGATTAAAATTTTTAATGAGTACGATGAAATTGTGTTTAGTCGTAAGTTTATGGTTTATGAAAACCTGGCGAGTGTTGGCGTACAAATCAAACGTTCACGGGATGTGAAGCACGTAAACACCAAACAATCGGTTGATTTTGTAATTAACACCACCAACTACCGTTTCAACAATCCTAAGCAAACTATCAATACGGTCATACTTCAAAACAACAATTTAAAAACGTCTATTTCTGGGTTGAAACCTCAATATATTTTAGGGAATGAATTGATCTATCGCTACACGACTGAATCTTCATTTTGGGGTGGTAATGAATATTTATATTTCGAAACCAAAGATGTGAGAGGTACGAATTTAGGTGTTCAGTTTACGGATTTGGAAAACCTGTATCACAGCTATTTATATGTAGATGCTAACCGCTATAATCGGGGATACACTTATAATCCAGATATCAACGGGAATTTTCAAATTACGATTTTAGATCGCGAAAAGCCTTCCATTGAAGCTGACTATACAGTGGTACATTTTTCGCTTTTAAATCCTGAATTAGCAAATGAATCTATACACGTCTATGGAAGTTATAATAATTATGCGCTAAATGACTCTAATAAAATGATTTTCAACCCTAATAATGGTGCTTATGAAGTTGCTATAACATTAAAACAAGGGTTTTACAACTATAAATATGTACTTGTAAATACGCAGAATGAACTTGAAGAAGGCGTTATTAGTGGCGATTTTTATGAAACCGAAAACAATTATAAAGTGTTGGTGTACTACAGGGATTTGGGCGCGCGTTATGACCGAATTGTTGGACTTGGAGAAGGCAACTCGACACAAATTAGCAATTAGCTTATTTGTGTTATCTTACAACACCACAACTTTAAACTTCGCTATGCTAGGGTAAACTCAACTTAAAGCAACAACTTTAGATAAAATAGTTTTATAGTTTGACTTAATTTCCTATTTTTATACGCTATGATAGAACAAATCACCAAAGGCATAAAAATATCCATTGAAACTGAGTTTGAAGGTACCTTCTACAAAGACGACAATATTCATTATGCATTTAGTTATGAAATAGCTATTGAGAATCAAAGCAGTGAAATTGCCCAACTGCTTGCTAGAAAATGGAACATCATGGAGGCTCTTAATGACAATGAAATTGTGATTGGAGAAGGCGTTGTTGGAGAACAACCGATTCTTATACCTGGCGAGCGTCATACATATAGATCCGGATGCGTTTTAAAATCCCCTTTTGGCGCAATGAAAGGGAATTATTTAATGCTCAACCCGTCCAACTCTAAACAGTTTAAAGTGACTATTCCTACATTTAAACTAAGTGCTTCATTTGCACAAAATTAAAATTCATTTACAATTCAAATACCGACTATAAAGTGTAGTTTTACACTTTAAAACACATACTAAATACACACACTAAAAAAATAAACATCATGGGAAAAGGATTTTTTAAGGTTCCAGTAGCAGTAAATGAACCTGTCAAATCATACAAGCCAGGTTCTCCCGAACGTGAGGAAGTACAAGCAACCTACAACGCAATGCTCAATGACACTATCGAAGTACCACTATATATTAATGGTCAAGATGTCAAGTCAGGAAACACCCAAACGATGAGTCCTCCGCATGATCATCAACACATTTTAGGAAGCTATCATACGGCTCAAAAGACACATGTTGAAACAGCTATTGCTACGGCTTTAGAGGCGCGAAAGACGTGGTCACAATTGCCTTGGGAACAACGTGCCGGAATTTTTCTACGTGCCGCCGAGTTAATCGCAGGTCCGTACCGCGCAAGAATAAATGCCTCCACAATGATTGGGCAGTCGAAAACCGTTTTTCAAGCAGAGATTGATGCTGCTTGTGAATTTGTAGATTTTTTACGATTCAATGTTCAGTTTATGATTGACATCTATAAAGACCAACCTCAAAGCACTAGTGCGGCGTGGAACCGCGTCGAGTACCGTCCTTTAGAAGGATTTACCTATGCGGTATCCCCTTTTAACTTTACGTCTATTGCGGGGAACCTTCCGGCATGTATGGCGCTTATGGGGAATGTTGTCGTTTGGAAACCTAGTGATAGCCAAGCCTATTCTGCAAAAATTATCATGGATATTTTTGAAGAAGCTGGCGTACCTCCAGGAGTGATTAATGTCGTTTTTGGAGACCCTGTCATGATTACGGATACCATTTTAGCAAGTCCTGATTTTTCTGGACTGCACTTTACAGGATCGACATTTATTTTCAAAGAGCTTTGGAAACAAATTGGAAACAATATCCACACTTATAAAACCTATCCGCGTATTGTTGGTGAAACTGGTGGTAAAGATTTTATTGTTGCCCACCCTTCGGCGAATGCCAAACAAGTGGCGACCGGCATGTTGCGCGGTGCTTTTGAATTTCAAGGGCAAAAATGTAGTGCCGCCTCGAGGTCTTATATTCCACAAAGTTTATGGCCAGAAATTAAAGCCTTTATGATTGCTGAAATGAAGACCTTTAAAATGGGGTCTCCAGAAGATTTAAGCAATTTTATTACGGCGGTGATTCACGAAGGTTCTTTTGATAAACTTGCAGGATTTATTGACCGTGCAAAACAAGATGCAGATGCCACAGTGATTGCTGGTGGAAACTACGACAAGAGTAAAGGGTTCTTTATTGAGCCTACACTAATTGAAACCACCAATCCAAAGTATGCCACAATGAGCACAGAATTATTTGGCCCTGTGATGACGGTTTATGTTTATGAAGATGATGCTTTTGAAGCCACGTTAAAATTAGTGGATGAAACGAGCGAATACGCTTTAACTGGTGCAATTTTCTCAACAGACCGCTATGCGGCTACTCTAGCAACCAAGCTGCTAGAAAATGCGGCAGGAAACTTCTATATTAATGACAAGCCCTCTGGTGCTGTTGTTGGACAACAACCTTTTGGAGGCGCTCGTGCTTCGGGAACCAATGACAAGGCAGGGTCTGCACAGAATTTATTACGCTGGGTTTCTCCACGAATGGTCAAAGAAACCTTTGTGACCCCAACGGATTATCGCTACCCATTTTTAGGGGAGGAATAAATACACTATAACATTAACAGAAATCGTCTAGAAGTAATTTTAGGCGATTTTTTTTGTTTAATATGTAAAACTTAATTACAACCACACGAAAGGATTGATTGCGTCGAATCTTCGATTTCCCGACTTTGAGGGTATATAATTCTCATTGCTTATCCGTTCAATATTCATTGTTCTCCTATAGGCTGGCGCAAGCGTCACGCTTGTGCATCTGAATAATTCAAACAATTCATTGTCTTCTTAAGTTTGCTGGTCACGAGCAAAAGATGCTCGCGCTAGCTGGGGATTTTCCGAAGGAAAATCAGACGTAACAAAATTGCAACTACCTTTGGTTAAGCCTAAAATAACAATTATTTTTATACGGTGTTGCCATTTCGTTGTTTTTCAGAGTTCAATTTATTCTGCTAAATTCCATTTTCAGATTTTCAGCGTTTGAGTAAATGCAGTCAGCGTTTTATTCCGCAATATTTTCAATTCTGTTTGAGTTAGCAATTCCGCAACTTGCTAAATTCCGCATTCAGTTCGTTTTTAATTTTAGTCGTTGTAATAATTTTGTCCATTTAAGACCATATTTAAATAATAAGAAAATAATGAAAAGATATGCTCCGTAAAATGCCAAAATAACAATGCTAAATGTTCCAAAATTACCACTTAAAAACTCTGTAATACCTAACCACAAATGATTCGGATTTGATAAAATTTTATAAAGACTATATGTTGTAAAATAAGATGCAATTAATAAAAATGCAATTCCTGTGATTTTTTTAATCATATATTATTTTTCGGTTTTGAGCGTTTTCCGCCAATGAATGGCAACGGTTTAGTGTATGAGTAGTAGCGGATTTCTAATCATAAACCTTTCGGTTCTGCACTGACCTTTATTTTATGTTTATACTTTCGTTTTATCTCATAAACCGCTATTACTTATACACCATGTTGTGTACAGTTACCTGTTTTCAAAAAAGTAGCCCATTTCTTCTGGAATAAACCCCTCATCTATTGCCTTTTTATATTTTTCTTCCGTCGAAAAAATGAAATCTACAGTTTGGTCAGAAGGTGGTAAAGCATAAAATTGTTCTTCAAAACCCTCATCTTTAAGTGTCCTATTTATAAACTCCATAAACCCTTCAGAAATCCATCCACCTGTCTCCTCTATATCAATTTCGTACACATTCGTTTTGTTTTTTTTGAGTTCAATTTTCAATAATCCTGATTGGTTTTCAACATTCACATTGAGTTTTTGGTCCTTCAATAATTCGTTTATCTCATTCAAAATGTTTTCATAATCAGAAGCTGATTCAAAACCTTCGCCATCAAAACCTAATACTCCTAAAGCATACACAAGGTAAGAATCATCTGATGTTTCATTTATTGATTCAATAATGGCTTGTAGAATGGTTTCGTCACTATCATGCCAATTAATTGATTTTACTTTTTGTAAATACTTATCTTTTCCTAGTTTTGTTAATTCTTGATATTTATCCATTCTTTCGTGTTTTAATTGCCCACAACTACTGTATATCGGTACTAGTGCCGATATTTCCATTATGTTTGATTGTTAAATTATTATGTTTAAAGTACTGTAAATCAATTGATTTTAGCATATGAATCTTATTTTAGTTGTCCTTAGACTTCCTTTAATTAAAGCTATTTACAAACGTAAATTCGTTATTACAATAAATAGTTAGATCCTAATAATGTCTTAAACAGACGGATATCGGAACCATTCCAATATGGTATTCAATAAAATAATATCTTAAGCTTCGGATAAGTTGCTTACAAAGATTTAGACTTTGGGGTCAAAATCAGTTAAACTTATAAAATATTATTTAAACCTCCAAAAGAAATACAATAAAAATTAGACGTAAGTATCTGATAATAAATAACTTGTAATTTAAAACCAATAAATGAAAGTGACTGCGTTCAACTTAAAAATAAAGCATAAAAAAAGACTGCCTTTTCAGACAGTCTCATTATATGTTTAGTTATAAATGCTTACTTACAACGCTTGAAAGGCTTGTGTCTCTCCTAAGTGTGCAGATTGTACATTCACAACCGCTTTGGTATCACCATCTACCACAAAGGCAACCACAGAAACCTCAGCAGTATCAATCACATTAGAAGGAACATTCATAGAAAATGTTTTATCAAAAGTAGTGTTTGCAACAGTCTCCGAAGACAGGATCGCATCTCCGAATGAATCCGTTAACATGACTCTCAATACATCATTATGCTCAAAATCAGTTAAGATTGATGCACCACCATAATAACTCGTTGAATTAGTTTGATCTTGGATTACTTTATCTTCTAAAAGATAAACTACCAATTTTAAATTTGAGGCCGAGTAATCGACTTCAAATTTAACTGAAACATCAACAGTCATACTAGTCCCATCTAGTGCAGAACTTATCGAAAGGCCAAGATCGGCGCTTGTAGTTGTGAAGCCTACAACTTGAGCAAGATTGCTAGGTTGAGGACTGTTCCATGTTACATTTCTATCAAGCTTCGCAAAAGGATATGACCCTGCTGAGTTAAAGTGATCGACTAAGGTTCCAATACCGGAAGCTTCCATTGAGTCAAACACATGAATTGCTACGGGAATTGCAAAATCTGTTGCAGCTTCTACTTGTTCAATACCATAAGTAACTCTTGGACAATAGCCACACCAGGTACCCGTAAAATCCTCAATTAAAACATTTTTCTGAAATTTAACGACTGTATCAGAAACCGTGAGTTGCTTGTCATTACTAGTTAAAGAATTATAGGATGCTGTAAACACAAAGGTCCCTTCAGCAGCCGTAGTGTAGGAATTGCCAGAAATCTCCGTACCATCCGCCATCGTAATTATAGATTCCGCAGTGTAATCGATGCCATCATTTCCAGTTACCGTAAATGTTACGACGCTATTAACATCGGACACAGTTGTGCTGGAAGTTAGCGTAATAGAGGTCAGACTTGATAACGATGCATTGGCGGGTTCATCAGGACCACATCCTGTAAACAAGGCGAGCATAAATATAGTAATTATGCTTTTGTAAGTTTTTAGTATCATTTTCATAAAAAAAATTGGTTAATTTGTGCGAATATATAACCAAAAGATTAAACAAAAGCTTAAACAGAAAAGTAAATAAAAATATTAGGAATCTGTTTTTATTAGTATATAATTCAAATAAACTAAAATGAACAAAATTATAGTTTCAATAGCCCTCATTTCATGTGGATTTCTTTTTTCACAAGACCTTCCCAACATAGCCCTCAAAGATTTGGACGGAGCATCGATAAATGTTCAGGAATTATCAAACTCTGATGATTTAAAAATCCTAGCCTTTTGGGCTACTTGGTGTGTTCCTTGTATCAATGAACTTGACGCTATTAGTGAGGTTTACGAAGACTGGCAGGACGAAACAAATGTGGAACTGATTGCCATTTCTACAGACGATTCACGTACAATAAAAAGAATTCGCCCTCTTATAAATGGTAAAGACTGGGACTATACCATTCTTCTGGATGACAATCAGGACTTGAAACGTGCCTTAAACATCAGCATTCTCCCACACGTATTAGTTGTGAAAAATGGAGACATCCTGTACCGCAAAACAAGTTATACCCCAGGCAGCGAAGATGAGTTGTTTGAGATCGTTCAAAAACACAGCAACTAAATAGAGTATCATGCAACTACTAAAGAAATTACTTTTACTATCAATTTGTGTTTCAACTAGCGTAACTATTAATGGACAGGTGCTGGACAACATAAGCATTGGATTGGAAAGCAATACCGCTTGGTATAATAATGACTCTAAAACTGGGGACTTTTTTGATCAAGAAAATAATGATAGCGAAAAGCACATACGTTCAAATAATTATCTAAAAGTTGACTATCGGTTTATGAAAGCTTTTACAGCTTCCGTACAAATTGAATCTTATGAACCTTTTGCGCTCATAAATTATTCTAAAGCTTATAAGGGTACAGATATGGGAACCTACAGCATAAATTATAAAAACTCAAAATTAAATATCACTGCGGGGCATTTTTACACGCAATTTGGGAGTGGCTTAATTCTTAGAAATTGGGAAGACCGACAATTGGGAATTAACAATGCTATTCTTGGTGGAAAAATAAGTTATAATCCAACTAGCTTCATTGCTATGACTGCACTGTACGGAAAGCAACGAAATGGGTTTACAACCTCCGCTGGAGAATTGTTTGGATTTAATTCTGAGTTTGACCTCGCGACGCTTTTGGACTTTAGCAAAACGAGCCTTAGTCTGGGATTTAGCTATGTAGGCAGAAAAGAAAACACCACAATTGTAGCCCCGTCATTTGAGGAACTCACCAATTCCTTTTCAGCAAGAGTCGATTTTTATCAAGCAAATTTCTATTCCAGTGCAGAGTATGTAACCAAAAGTGAGGATGCAATTATTCAGCAAGGACAAATAGCTAACGGATTTATCAAACCTGGAAGCGCGCTCTTGTTTAATATGGGGTATTCTCAAAAAGGCTTTGGTATCGATGCGACTTTTAGACGCTTAGAAAACATGAGTTTTTATTCTGAAAGAAATACAGCCGCTAACGTTTTTAATGAAAACTTAATAAATTACACACCAGGCTTGACAAAACAACACGAGTACTTACTTACCAATATTTTTGTGTACCAAGCGCAGTCTGGAGTGTCTTTCTTTGATCCAGGACTGTTGAAAGTTGGAGAGATTGGTGGGCAATTAGATTTGTTTTATAAGATCAATAAAGAAACCTTTTTTGGCGGAAAATACGGTACAAAAATTGCTTTGAATGCTGCCTATTGGGCTGGGTTAAAAGGCAATTATGACTTTATGAATCAAGATTATAATGTCGATGGATTTGGATTTGGAGGGAAATATTTCTCAGAACTTAGTATCGAAATTAGAAAAAAATGGTCACCAAAGTGGCGATCGATCCTCTATTTTGTAAACCAATCCTACAACAAAAAAGATATCGAGTCAAGTTTTGGAGCTGGCACCATCAAGTCCAATATTGCCGTATTTGAATCCACTCATAAACTAGGGAAAGGAAAAGCTTTACGCTTTGAAGTTCAAAAATTAAATTCAGATTCCGAAAAACACGACTGGACTGGCGGCACCGTAGAGTATACTTTTAATTCTAAATTTTCTATGTATGTCAATGATATTTACAATAGTGGGACGGATAGTGATACCGCAGAAACCCATTTCTATAATGTTGGCGGGAGTTATACTAAAGGAGCGACCCGTTTAGGCCTCAACTATGGACGTCAACGTGCTGGACTGCTATGTGTGGGTGGGGTTTGCAGGTTTGTAGCCGAGGCTACTGGATTGACGGCTAACCTTAGTATGTCTTTCTAAAAAGTGATTTTATAGCGATTAGCCTTTATACTTAAGTGGAAGGTGAACAATTTTTTTAGTTTCAAAAAAGTCTTCTTCAAAATAATCACTCAAATCATAAAGGGTTGCTTTGGTATAGGTTTTAAGCTCTTCGGTCAGATCACCCCCTTTGAGATACAAAATCCCGTTTTTGATCGGGTGTACACTTTTTTTAGCCACTCTGTTTTTAATCCAACTCACAAAATCGGGCATCGTTGTTACAGCCCTACTAATTATAAAATCATACTGCCCTTTTATAGTTTCGGCTCTAGCATGTGTGGAGTAGACGTTTTCCAAGCCTAAACTTTCGGCAACACCATTGACAACTTTTAACTTTTTGTTTATGCTATCTACCAAATGAAATGTCACTTCAGGAAAAAGGATTGCAAGTGGTATTCCAGGAAATCCACCACCTGTACCAATGTCTAATATTTTTGCTCCGGCCTTAAACTGAATTAGTTTAGCTATAGACAAAGAATGAAGCACGTGACGCAAATATAAACTCTCAATATCTTTTCGCGAGATCACATTTATTTGTGAATTCCAATCTTCATAAAGCCCTTGCAAAGCTTCAAACTGTTTAAATTGAATTTCTGATAAATTTGGGAAATATTTTTGAATTAAATGCATGTGTAAATCTATTTTCCGCAAAAATAGCCATTAATCTGTTAAATATGATAAATATCAGGCTGTGAAACTTTTTTATTAATTATATTTGATTATTATTTTTC
>Ga0257120_1002644_pt1 | contig 10540 bp, 9 predicted proteins | sample SI106_10metaG_FD_190153 | JGI IMG/M metagenome (GOLD analysis project Ga0257120, IMG submission 190153) | Marine microbial communities from Saanich Inlet, British Columbia, Canada - SI106_10 | ecosystem: Environmental > Aquatic > Marine > Inlet | place: Canada: British Columbia | collected... | reverse complement strand
AGAATTCACAGACTATGCTTACGTTATGGCTTTAATTGTCGACGGTTATAGCGTTGTTGCTTTTGGAACTTATGACATGAACGAGGATGCTTCGGGTAATGTTTCGAGTGTTGATTTAAATTTCAATTTAGGAACATTAGAAGTTACAATAGCTACTTTAACTAATATAGTTGTTGTTGCCAATGGTGATAATCTTTCTGCAACTTTTAGTGTTGAATTGAACATTCCTGATGAAGCTGATTTTGATGCCTGCAATGCGCTAGAGGGCGATTATTTTGCTGCTAAAGATGATCCAATGGAAGGAAGTGAATCTGCTACTGCAGATACAAATCATGCTAAAATCATAAAATCATGGACACTTGTTTCTTCTGTTTATGACGGAGAAAACCAAACCTCTATGATATTATTTTTCTAAAAGTCAAATTAATTCGCGGGCGTATTTGGCGCTTTGTTTTGGCAATTTGATGTTGCCAATGGGTTTGCATGGCTCCTCCCATAATTAATAAACTTCCATGTTCGAGCTTAATTTTTAGCCGCTGGGATTTATCATGCTTATGTTTGAGATGAAAAAATCGTTCTTCCCCTAAGCTAACAGAAGCGATTATAGGATTTATTCCTAGTTCTTTTTCATCATCAGAATGCCATCCGTTACTGTCTTTTCCGTCACGATATTGGTTTAATAACACGGAAGTAAACTCATTCTTCTCAACACTTTTAATCTCAGTTAGCAAAGAAATTAGTTCATGACTCATGGGCTCTGGATTCATTTGAATTCCAGAATAGCGATAGGGTTCCTTATTTATACTATGAAGAGAAGTAAGTCTTGGTTGCGGGTAGGTTTTTCCGAAAACAGTAATGGGATCTTGCCTCCAAGGAATTTCATCAAGTAGTTTTATAAAAATCATATCAGCTTCCCTTTTTGACCAGAAACAAGGGTAGTAGCGTAACGCTGCATCTGGTAGTTTTGGTAGCCAAGGGGTATTGTTGTCTGAAAAAAGTTCAATCATTTTCAAAAATACGAGTTATTTTAATGATTTCCTTTCTGTTAAAAAAATACTGTACCAAAAAGTCTATCAAATGACTTGAACTGATTTAGAATACATAAGAAGGGATTTATTATATTTAAAAAAACTTAAATCACCATGAAAGTACGTACAGGTTTTATTTATTTATCCATTTTAACTCTATTTCTTACTGCAGCTAGTTATTTCTATTGGAAACCTGGATTATGGAGTTTAATAATTACTGGCCCTATTATTTTTATTGGGTTTTATGATTTAACACAAAGGAGACAAACCATTCTTAGAAACTTTCCTGTTTTGGGGCATTTTCGATATTTATTAGAATCGATACGTCCAGAGATTATGCAGTATTTTGTGGAAACAGATACCCAAGGACGACCAATTAACCGAATGTTTAGAAGTTTAATATATCAACGTGCCAAGGATGTTACCGATACAGTTCCTTTTGGAACCCAAATGGATGTATATCGTTCAGGTTATGAATGGATGGATCATTCTATGTATGCAATTGATGAATCTCAAGTAAATAACAAACCAAGAATATCCGTAGGAGGGAAAGGCTGTTCTCAGCCTTATTCAGCTAGTCTATTAAACGTTTCTGCAATGAGCTATGGTTCTTTGAGTAAAAACGCTGTATTGGCCTTAAATAAAGGCGCTAAAATGGGAGATTTTGCACAAAACACGGGAGAGGGGTCGATCAGTCCTTTTCATTTGGAGCCAGAAGGCGATTTGATCTGGCAAATAGGAACAGGTTATTTCGGATGTCGAACCAAAGCGGGTAATTTTTGTCCCGATACTTTTGCTGAAAAAGCAAGCTTAGATTCTGTAAAAATGATAGAAATAAAAATTTCTCAAGGAGCAAAGCCAGGTCATGGAGGAATTTTACCAGCCGCCAAAAACACCCCAGAAATTGCCGCTATTCGAGATGTTGAACCTCATACCGATGTACATTCTCCGCCCAGTCATTCTGCTTTTTCAAACCCAGCGGAATTAATTGACTTTATTTCTTTATTACGTGAACGCGCTAACGGTAAACCCATTGGTATAAAACTGTGTGTTGGTAAAAAACAAGAATTTATAGACATCTGTAAAACCATGCTCAAAACAGGTATTACTCCAGACTTTATAACGGTCGATGGAGGTGAAGGAGGAACAGGAGCTGCACCGGTCGAATTTTCAAATTCTCTTGGAATGCCACTCCGCGATGGACTTGCTTTTGTTCACGATACGCTGGTTGGTTTCGGTCTTAAGGATGAAATAAAATTAATAGCATCGGGTAAAATATTTACAGGATTTCATATTGCTCGCGCCTTGGCTTTAGGAGCCGATATGGTTAGCTGTGCTCGTGCTATGATGATGGCAATTGGTTGTATTCAAGCCTTAGAGTGTAATACGAATTCTTGTCCGGTTGGAGTTGCTACTCAGGACAAAACTCTGATGAGCGGATTGGATGTGAATGATAAGTCTGTTCGAGTTGCAAATTTTCACAGAAAAACCCTCAAAAGTTTTACGGAATTAATAGCTGCTGCAGGAGTTAACTCTCCCGAAAAGTTAGAACGAAAGCACATTAATCGCCGCATTGGAATGAACCTCATTAAAAAATATGACGAGATTTTCCCTTATACAGAAAAGAATGCTTTGTTGTAAAAGCATGTGAGGTAGTTTTAAATGGTTTCTAGCAAACAGAACCCTATTTTACGTCTGGTTATGAAACCCAATTGCTCATAAAGCTTTATTGCGTTTAGATTCCGCTGGTCTACGTGGAGTATTGGTATTTTGTTATCTACAAAGATTTTGTCAGTAGTCCTTTTCAAGAGTTGTTTTGCATAGCCTCTGTTTCTAAAATCGGGATGCGTAACCACTGCACTTACTTCGCAATAAGAATTCATTTGTATGCGTTCTCCAGAGGCAGCAATTAAATTCCCGTCGGCATAAATTCCAAAGTAAGTTCCCATCTCCGCTGTTTTTTTTCGTATAAATCCAGGCTGCACAAGGTTGACTAAATCGAAAAGTTCTTTTTTCTGAAATTCAAATTTTAGTTCTACAATTGATTCTTTGATTTCTACTTCAAGTGGCTTGTAACTAATCATCTGATGTCCATTCAGCTGGATTATTACTTTTGTGTTCTTACTTATTTTTGGTGGTCCGCCAACCATATAAAAACTAGTAGTAAGCTTACTATATTGATCTATTGCCAAAGGTTCATTAGATACTGCTCCAACTCCGCCAAAAGGACTGTATTCTGGTTTATAAAACTTACAACCATTAAATTCAACTGCATATTCCTTATGGGTCTCGCTTAGTGCGTACCATATGGGATTGTCTAATTTAAATTCTTCCTTAATCATCAGCTTTGGGGTATAATGAATGTTGCTAAGTTAAAAGAGTTTTAAAAAAAAGGCTGTCTTTTAAAAACAGCCTTTAGAATAAAGTTTATTTAATTAAGTCAACACTTCGGACAATGAACTGGGTGAGTTCTTCCCCTTTTAGAAGGTTTTGAGATAATCGAGCCAAATCTAATGTCTGTTGAATTAGCCGTTCTCTCTTCTTTTCGGTTTTTGTGTTTAAAATTTGACTAACAAGCGGGTGGTTGGTGTTAACTACCAGGGTGTGCATTTCTGGGAAATTCCCAAACATACTACCTGCACCTCCAGTTTGCTGCATCTCTTTCATTCTTCGCATAAACTCAGGCTGAGTTAATACGAAAGGAAGTTGAGAGCTGCTAAGAGCTTCTAATTGAATGGTGTATTTTTCTTTTGGAACTACCGCTTCGATCAAAGGAGTTAGTGTTTCTTTTTCTTGATCAGATAATTTAGAAACTGTTACTTCATCTTTTTTGATGAGGTTTTCAATTGCATCACCATCTACCCTGGCAAAAGAAAGTTTATCGTTGGCACCTTCTAGTTTTTGAATCAAGTGAGGGACAATAGGAGAATCTAAGAGCAATACTTGATATCCTTTTTCTTTTGCAGCTTCAATATAGGAGTGTTGCTCGTCTTGATTTGAAGCATAAAGAATAACGAGTTTATCGTCTTTATCTGTTTGTAAATCTTTGACAGCTTCTTTAAGTTCATCGAAAGTAAAGTAATTTCCGTCTACTGTTGGGTAAAGAGCAAATTTGTCAGACTTTTCAAAGAACTTATCTTCAGAAAGCATTCCATATTCTATAACAACTTTAATATCATTCCACTTTTGCTCAAAAGCAGCTCTATCTTTCTTGAAAAGACTGGCTAGTTTATCAGCAACTTTTCGAGTAATGTAATTGCTTATTTTTTTGACAGCACCATCTGCTTGAAGGTAACTTCTAGAAACGTTAAGAGGAATGTCTGGAGAATCAATTACTCCACGTAACATGGTTAAAAATTCCGGCACAATTCCTTCTACATTATCCGTTACAAATACTTGGTTTTGGTACAGTTGAATTCGGTCTTTCTGAATACTGAGGTCGTTACTCAGCTTTGGAAAGTATAAAATCCCGGTTAAGTTAAACGGGTAGTCTACATTTAAGTGGATATTAAACAAGGGTTCTTCAAACTGCATTGGGTACAATTCACGATAAAATGAATTGTAATCGTCTTCTTTTAAATCTGCAGGAAGTTGTGTCCATGCAGGATTTGGATTATTGACAATATTGTCAATGTTTACTTTTTCAGCTTCTGTACCTTCGACAGCTCCTTCTGGAATAGGAAGACTTTCTTCTTTTGTTCCGAACTTAATTGCAACAGGCATGAACTTATTGTACTTGGTAAGTAATTCTGTTATTTTAGAATTTTCTAAAAATTCAACAGAATCTTCAGCGATGTGAAGAATGATTTCAGTTCCACGTTCTGTTTTGTCATGGGGGACTAAAGTGAATTCTGGTGAACCGTCACAACTCCAATGAGCAGCAGGTTCGTCTTTAAATGATTTAGTAATCAATTCTACTTTCTCGGCAACCATAAAGGCAGAATAGAATCCTAAACCAAAATGTCCGATTATACCACTATCTGCAGCGCTGTCTTTGTATTGTTCCAAAAATTCTTCGGCACCAGAAAAGGCAACTTGATTGATGTATTTTTCAACTTCTTCCGAAGTCATTCCAATTCCTTGGTCAATGATATGAAGCGTTTTGTTCTCCTTATCTAACTTAATTTCAATTATCGGATCTCCAACTTCTCCGGTCGGCTCTCCTAAATTGCTTAAATGCTTTAGTTTAAGAGTTGCATCGGTTGCATTGGATATTAATTCACGTAAGAATATTTCGTGATCACTGTATAAAAATTTCTTGATGAGTGGGAATATATTCTCAACAGAAACATTGATTTTACCTTTTGACATAATTATAATTTTAAAAACTACTGTTCAAAAAAAATACCACAATGCTTACGCTGACAAATTGACATTTTATTTTGTTTAATTTTTAATCAAAAAAGATAAACATATTGTATTTTTGCTGTAAATATTTGATATTATGGTTGCAACGAAAACTTCAAAATCCCCTGACATCCTATCCATATACATGGATAGCGTATTGGAACATGAAAAATTCCCACTCTCGGTTTACAAGTTTTGTAAGACGAATGAAATTGACGAGCAAGATTTTTATAAATCCTACGCATCTTTAGACACCATTAAACACCATGTTTGGCAGGTTTTTTTCGAAAACACAATGGGTTTGTTACATAAAAACAAGCACTATGATTCTATGGACAGAAAGGATCGTTTACTTACGTTCTATTTTACTTTTTTTGAAGTCCTTTTATTAAACCGTAGTTATGTTTTATTTGCCCTTGAGGGGAATGAAAGCCGAATGACTTCAATTGGGCAGTTAAAAAAATTAAGAATTAGTTTTAAAAGTTTCGCTTCTGAATTGATAGAAGAAGGTAACGACAACAAAACGTTAAGCCTTGCTAAGCATCCCGTTGGATTGTTTTCTGAAGCATCTTGGGCTCAGTTACTTTTTGTTCTTAAATTTTGGTTAGATGATACCTCTCCAAATTTTGAAAAAACGGATGCCGCAATAGAAAAATCAATTAATGTCGCTTTTGATGTTTTTGATAATACGCAATTGGACGCAATATTTGATTTAGGTAAGTTTTTATGGAAAGAAAAATTCATTTAATTAATTGAAAACATTAGATTATATCCCAACAGGGAAACTGGAGCGTGCTGGAAAATTAGTTTCAACTGGTGTTAAAATCGGAGGAAACTATCTAAAGTATATTGGCGAAAAAATCACTAATCCTGATGAAGCCAAAGAAAACTTTGATCAAAACAACGCCGAAGATATATACGACGGACTCAAGAGTCTGAAAGGAAGCGCACTTAAGGTTGCTCAAATGTTGAGTATGGAAAAGAACATACTTCCTGGTGCATATGTAGACAAATTTAGCTTGGCTCAATTTTCTGTCCCTCCTTTATCAGGTCCATTAGTTCGAAAAACTTTCAATCAGTACCTTGGAAGTTATCCCGAAGAAATTTTTGATAATTTCACCTTCGAATCTATTAATGCGGCAAGTATAGGTCAGGTTCATAAAGCAACAAAAGGTGAATTGAAACTTGCTGTTAAAATTCAATATCCTGGAGTTGCAAACAGTATCAGTTCAGATTTAGCCTTAGTAAAGCCAGTAGCAACTCGCTTATTTAACCTTAAAGGAAAAGATTCAGAAAAATATTTTAAAGAAGTTGAAAGCAAACTTCTCGAAGAAACAGATTATACACTAGAACTAAAACAAAGTAGGGAGATAACAGAAGCTTGTTCACTAATTCCAAATCTAAAGTTCCCTACTTATTATGCAGATTTATCCTGTGATAAAATACTAACCATGGACTGGATGGAGGGTATTCACTTGTCAGAATATACTGCTCAAGCCATTGACAAAAGGGAAACTAAAGTTGTAGGTCAAACCCTTTGGGATTTTTATATGTATCAAATGCATGTTCTAAAACGTGTGCATGCAGACCCCCATCCAGGTAATTTTTTGGTTGATGATTCAGGAGCTTTAATTGCAATTGATTTTGGCTGTATTAAAGACGTGCCAGAAGATTTTTATGTTCCTTATTTTGAGTTAGCTACTTCGGAAGCAATGCAAGACCGTTCTTTTTTTATCGATAAAATAACCACTCTTGAAATTCTAAGACCAGATGATTCGGAAGAAGACAGTGCTTATATTACTGATCTATTTCATGAATTGCTTGGTGTTTTAACCTTTCCATTTCATAACGATACATTTGATTTTTCAGATGAACTCTTTTGGGCTAAAGTAGCCCATATGAGCGAGCGCCTTTCTCAGGATGATAAATTGAAAAAATTAAATGGAAACCGAGGGTCTAAACATTTTCTTTATATAAACCGCACATTTTTTGGTCTCTATAATTTACTTCATGACCTTAAAGCAGATATCGTTGTAAATAATTATAAAAAGTTCATCTAAATCTTTTGTAGTACATTGTATTATTCTTTACTTGTAATTTAAATTACTATTTAACTTATGTATAATTCAAGAATTGTTGGCTTAGGAAAATACCTCCCTGGAAATGTTGTGACCAATGCTGATCTGTCTAAAACGATGGACACATCTGATGAGTGGATCACCGAACGTACTGGAATTAAAGAGCGTCGACACATCAAAAAAGGGGACGGAAATACTACAGCGACAATGGCATTGAAAGCAACTAAGATTGCTTTGAAACGTGCTAATATGGCAGCCGAGGATTTGGATTTAATACTTTTCGCAACACTAAGCCCAGATTATTATTTCCCTGGATCAGGTGTAGTTCTTCAAGACTTACTTGGAATACCTGCATGTCCAGCTATGGATATTCGAAATCAATGTAGTGGATTTATCTATGCATTATCTACTGCGGATCAGTTTATAAAAACGGGGATGTATAAAAACGTCTTGGTGGTGGGTGCCGAAAATCATTCGGGTGGTTTGGATATGACTTCAAGAGGACGAGGGGTCTCTGTTATTTTTGGAGATGGAGCTGGTGCAGCAATACTAACACGCGAAACTAATATGGAAAGAGGAATACTTTCTTCTCATATATATTCAGAAGGATCTCATGCTGAAGAACTTTCATTGATTGGACCGAGTACCAATCGTTGGGTTCCTGAAATAATTGCTGCAAACGACCCAGAAGATCTAAGTTACTACCCCTACATGAACGGGCAAGTAGTATTCAAACATGCCGTAGTTCGCTTTTCTGAAGTAATTAACGAAGGCTTAAAAAAAAACAATTGGAAGCCAAGCGATATCGATATGCTGGTTCCGCATCAAGCAAACCTTAGAATATCCCAATTCATACAAAAGAAATTTGGGCTTAGCGACGATCAGGTTTATAACAACATCATGCGATACGGAAACACAACGGCCGCTTCGATCCCAATAGCTTTAACAGAAGCATGGGAAGAAGGAAAAGTAAAAGAAGGCTCTAAGGTTGTTTTGGCAGCTTTTGGAAGCGGATTTACATGGGGAAGCTCTCTAATGGTTTGGTAGGTATGAAAAATACCGAAAAATCAACATTAATTATTGGAGCATCCCTAAACGAGGAACGCTATTCTTATAAAGCATTCTATAAGTTAAGAGCCGCAAATCATCCTGTTTATGCTCTTGGATTTCGAGAAGGAATGTTGGAGGATACACCCATTTTCACGGAACATCAAACTGCTTGGGATGGAGTAGATACAGTAACGCTCTATTTAGGACCTGCACGGCAAGAACCTTACTTACAATATCTTTTGAACCTGAAACCAAGACGGGTTATTTTTAATCCAGGAACAGAAAACGAAGGCTTTGAAAAACGCTTGCAAGAAGCAGGAATAAAAACCGAACAAGCGTGTACTTTAGTTTTGCTTGCTACGAATCAGTATTAAGCCGATGAAGGTAAACAACCCGTTCAAAGGCAGGAGTTCGTATCCAATAACATAACCCCCCAAAACTTCGGAATCTATACTTCCCAGCAGGCTGGTTAGCCCAACAGAAGCAAAAACTACAAACCAAATGTAGCGGTCTTTGATCGTGTATTGGGTAAAAATACCAAAGGCAAACAACCCCAATAAAGGGCCATAAGTATAAGTAGCTACAGTAAGAAGGCTGCCAATAACATTCTGATCTAAAATATATTTAAAGGCAATTACTACCAAAATAAGTAAGATGCTCATTCCAATATGGATTTTCTTACGAAGGCTTTTTTGTTTGTCTTGTTCAAGATTTTTTATGTCTAAAAAATCTACACAAAAAGAAGTTGTTAATGAGGTTAATGCACTGTCTGCACTGCTATATGCCGCAGCAATTAAACCTAAAATAAAGGTAACACCAACACCTATACCCAATGCGCCATTCAATGCAATTTCTGGAAAAAGTAAATCGGTTTTAGGTTCACCATCCATAAGCGGAATAGAAATCCCTTCTCTTTCTGCATAAATATAAAGTAAAGCTCCAAGCAGCATAAAAAGCCCAGTAACAACCACTAGTACGAGACTAAAAACGACCATGTTTTTTTGCGCTTCTTTAAGGGTACGACAGCTCAAGTTTTTCTGCATCATGTCTTGGTCCAGTCCGGTCATGCAAATTGTAATGAACATTCCTCCGATAAAAGATTTAAGAAAATGGTTTTTAACCAAAAAAGAGTCGGTTACAAAAACAGAATTGTATTGTTCAAATTCCGACGATTTTAAAAACTCCATCATACTCCATCCTAATTCTTGGTTGATGTAGATGATCGATAAAAAAACAGCCAAAATCATTAAAGTAGTCTGGAGGGTGTCGGTCCAAACAATGGTTTTAATTCCCCCACGTTGGGTGTAAATCCATATTAAAACAACCGATAGAATTACGGTAACCACAAAAGGAACATTCCAAGCATCGAAAATAAATTGCTGCAACACAATGGCAACTAAGAACAAACGAAAAGCGGCCCCTAAAACACGGGATATAAAAAAGAAAAAAGCCCCTGCTTGATGGCTGTTTTTTCCTAAACGCTCGTTTAAATATTCATAAATAGACGTTACTTGGTTCTTATAGTAAACCGGAAGTAAAACATAGGCTACCACAAAATAACCCACCATATAACCCAAGACCACTTGGAAGTAACTGAATTGAGATTCTTCAACCCAGCCCGGAACAGAAATAAACGTTACCCCGGAAAGAGAAGCGCCAACCATTCCGAAGGCAACTAAATACCAGGAGGAATTTCGATTTGCTGTAAAAAACTCTTGATTTGAATCTTCTTTACTGGTAAAATAAGAAATCAACATTAACACTGCAAAATAGCAGATGATAAGGGTCAGAATAAATAAGGGTGTTATCATATTGGGCTAAAGGTATAAAAGAAAATTTAATCAAACTTTTTTAATGATTTACTCTGATTTAGTATACACAAATGATTTATTCTGTATTTTTGTATTCATGGATTTTTCTTCAAAATTACTAGAGCGAGCTGTTGATCAAATGTCTCAACTGCCGGGTATTGGAAAGCGAACTGCATTGCGCTTAGTTTTACATTTATTAAAGCAACCAAAAGAACAAACCGAAGGA
>Ga0257120_1002625_pt1 | contig 10594 bp, 10 predicted proteins | sample SI106_10metaG_FD_190153 | JGI IMG/M metagenome (GOLD analysis project Ga0257120, IMG submission 190153) | Marine microbial communities from Saanich Inlet, British Columbia, Canada - SI106_10 | ecosystem: Environmental > Aquatic > Marine > Inlet | place: Canada: British Columbia | collected... | reverse complement strand
TGGAAATCTGTAGTATAAACAGTAATTTGAGCAGAAATATTTAAGGCTAAAAGCATAAATATTAAGGATATTATTTTTATCATCGTGTTCATTATTTAATCAAATTAATAAGAATTTCTTTATACTCCTGGTAAAATAAGTCAAACTCTAATAAGCGCTCTTTTAGATACCGATATATCTTTCTCCAATCCTTTGTATTGTATAAACTCCATTCGTTTGACTCCCAGTGAATACGACTAATTAACGCCCCATCTACTTCAATATTTTTAACCCATAGGGTTTCAGTATTCATGGTTTTGTTTAAGAGGGTCTTGAGTTCAATTAACTGGTCCCAAAATAACATCCTAATGTCTTCATCCTTTAACTGAATGTCAAAACGAAGGGCAGAGGTTGTTTCATTACAAAATAAACGGAGATAGGCATGTTTTAAATCAGTAGGGTATGACAACCAGTTCACCCTTGGCAGAACGGAAGATTTTGAGCTTTTCATATACTGCTTAAATCCGTCCCAAAACGCAATATTCATTTGCTTTTTTTCCGCTTTAGAGAACATTATTTATTCCCCTTTGCATGGTCCTCTAAAAATTTTTGCAAGCCGATATCAGTAAGTGGGTGATTGGCGAGGGCTTTGATTGCTTTTAGAGGTCCAGTCATAATATCAGCACCAATTTCTGCACAATGGATAATATGCATTGGGCTTCTTACTGAGGCTGCTAGAATTTCCGTTTCAAAAGCGTAGTTATCATAAATATCTCGGATTTGATTAATGAGTTCCAAACCATTGCTCGAAATATCGTCTAATCTTCCTAAAAAAGGAGAAATATAGGTAGCACCAGCTTTTGCTGCTAATAAAGCCTGTCCCGCTGAAAAAACAAGTGTACAATTCGTTCGAATCCCTTTTTCTGTAAAATACTTTATCGCTTTGATACCCTCAAGAATCATTGGGACCTTTACAACTATGTTTGGATGTAGACCTGCAAGTTTTTCACCTTCAACAACCATTCCTTCAAAATCTGTACTAATGACCTCTGCGCTTACATCTCCATCCACAATAGCACATATGGCTTTGTAATGGTTGATAATATTTTCATCCCCTGTAATACCTTCTTTAGCCATTAAAGAGGGGTTCGTGGTCACACCATCTAAAATACCAAGACTATATGCCTCTTTAATTTCATCAAGATTCGCTGTATCAATAAAAAATTTCATTACTTATTTTTGTTTTTTAAAGCCTCTTGTTGCTTTTTTTGCATTTCTTCAAGTCTTTCTTGAAAACGAGATTTCTTCTTTGGACCAGCTGCTGCTGCGGATGTAGCCATATTTTCCATCTTTAGTTTTAACTTTTCTTCATCCACAAAGAATTTCTTAATCATAAACATGATTAAAATTGAAAACAAAGTTGAAACAAAGTAGTAATAACTCAAACCAGAGGCGTAATTATTGAAAAAGAAGATCATCATTATAGGTAACAAATACATCAAGACCTTCATGTTGGGCATACCGGGTTGCGTAGGTTGTTGCACGTTACCACTATTCATGAAGGTATAAGCAACGGTTGTTGCAGACATCATAAGTGTAAACAAACTGATGTGATCTCCATATAGGGGAATACTAAAACCGAAATCAAAAATGGAATCATAGGAAGACAGATCGTCAGCCCAAAGAAAGGATTGTTGACGTAGATTAAATGAAGCAGGAAAGAATCTAAATACAGCTAAAAGAATTGGCATTTGGATCAACATGGGAAGACATCCGGATAAAGGACTTGCACCTGATTGCTTGTAAAGATTCATCATCTCCATTTGCTTTTTCATTGCATCATCTTTATTCGGATATTTCGCATTTAAAGCTTCTGTTTTAGGTTTAAGTATTCTCATTTTAACTGAAGAAACAAACATCTTCCATTGAACTGGCATTAAGGCTAACTTAATAAGAAACGTTAATAAGAAAATAGCTAGACCAAGACCAAGACCAAGTGATAACAAGAAATTAAATACGGGTTGAACGGCGTATATGTTGATCCACCTAAATAAACCCCAACCAAAATTTAAAATATTATCATATTCGGAATCATATCCGTTCAAAACTTCATAATCGTTAGGGCCAAAGTACCACGAAAAACTAGCTGTATTATTGGAATTCTTATCAAGGTTAAGTGTCAAATTCGACGAGAAGTCTTTGATATGCGTTGAGTCTTTGGCCTTACCTTCTTCATAAAGCGAAACTTTAATTGCGGTACCTTTTTTCTGAAAAGGTGATTTTGGTCTTAGAAATGAGGAAAAATAAGATTGTTTGTATGCTATCCAATTCACTTCATTTTCAAAAGATTTATCATCCTCAGATGTTTCACTTAAATAATCAAAACCTTCTTCTTGTTCATCGAAGCAGATTGTTGATACCCTTCTTTGCTCAGAAAGTAATTTTTCAGTTCTTAAAAAAGATGTTTTCCAATTCAATTGAATATTGTCTTTAGAAATTTCATTAAGATTAACGAAAGCCACCTGATAATCAATATTATAAGAGTTTTCTTTGAGTTTGTAGGTTTGTCGAATAACACCTGACTTGTATGGTGCCTCAAGAACTACCGTGCTTTGAGACTCATTCTTTAATCTGAAATCTAAATCTTTCGTTTGAATTCTTTTGTCTCCATCATAAAAGGAGTAGGAGGTAAGGTGGTCTCCTTTTTTGAAAAGACATAAAGCGCTTTTAACATCTTTGTTGTAGTCTACATAACTTCTGTAATCATTAAGATACATTGCCGAAATTTGCCCTCCCTTGGTGGAGAAATCAATTCGGAATTTATCTGTTGACCTCGAAAAAACACTATCCTTTATTAGCGTTTTAGTAATATTCTTTTGCATCGGTACTTCTTGAAGTGAATCAACGACATCACGATCTGGTGATACAAGCGATAAGGTGTCTTTAAGACTGGCTTTAGTTTTGGCTAATTTTGCTTTCTCAACCTTTTCTTGTTTGGCTTTAAGCTCCGCTTCACTTGGTTTATTGATAATGGTAAATACTGTTAATAATAATCCAATTAAAACAAGTCCTGTTAAGGTATTACGATCCATTTCTAATTCTTTTTATTTTTTAATGCTGCACCTACAAAGGCTACAAATAAGGGGTGTGGTTGATCCACAGTACTTTTATATTCTGGATGAAATTGAACACCAACAAACCACGGATGTTGTGGGATTTCTACAACTTCAACCAATCCAGTTTCAGGGTTAAATCCTGTTGCAATCATGCCATTTGATTCAAAGCGTTCTTTATACTCACTATTGAACTCGTATCTGTGTCTGTGACGTTCTGAAATCACATCAGAGTGAAAAGCTTTTCCAATATTCGAGTTTGGTTTTAACTGACATTTATAAGCCCCGAGTCTCATTGTACCACCATATTCGGAAATGCTTTTTTGCTCCTCCATCATGTCAATAACGGGCGCATTTGTTTTAGATGCAATTTCTGTTGTATTTGCATCCTCAAGATTCAGTACATTCCTAGCAAATTCAATGACTGCACATTGCATCCCTAGACAAATTCCTAAAAATGGAATTTGAGATTCTCTAGCAAATTGAACCGCGTCTATTTTCCCTGCAACACCTCTAGATCCAAAACCAGGAGCCACAAGAATTCCATCCATTAACGCTAATTCTTTTTTGATATTCGATTGATCAAGATTGTCTGAGTGAATCCAATGAAGATTAACTTTCGCATCATTTGATACTCCTGCGTGAATAAACGCTTCACTTATTGATTTATATGAATCTTTCAGCTCTACATATTTACCTATTAATGCAATATTCACCTCAGAATTCGGATTTTTAAGTCTGTCTAAAAAGCTTTTCCACATCTTCAATTCTGGCGTGGACTTTTTAGACAAACCAAGCTTGTCAAGAACTACACTATCGAGTTCTTCAGATTGCATCAGCAATGGGACATCATATATCGAAGAAGCATCTCTTGCCTCAATAACCGCATTCATAGAAACATTGCAAAACTTCGCTATTTTTCTTCTTAGATTCAAGTCAAGCTCATGCTCCGATCTGCAGCATAGAATATCTGGTTGTACACCTAGTTCAAGTAAAGCTTTAACTGAATGCTGAGTTGGCTTTGTCTTGAGTTCTCCTGCCGCAGATAAATAGGGGATAAGGGTTAAATGAATAACGAGACAATCCTTTTCACGCTCCCACATCATCTGTCTAACCGCCTCTATGTATGGTAGTGATTCTATATCACCCACAGTACCGCCAATTTCTGTAATTACAATATCATATTTATTGTTTTTGGAGAGAAGCTGAATACGCTGTTTGATTTCATCTGTTATGTGAGGTATAACCTGAACGGTTTTACCTAAAAAATCTCCCTTCCGTTCTTTTTCAATTACGGATTGATAGATTCTTCCTGTAGTAATATTATTTGCTTGAGAGGTAGGGACATTTAAAAAACGCTCATAATGCCCTAGATCAAGATCCGTTTCAGCTCCATCGTCAGTAACATAACATTCCCCATGTTCGTATGGATTTAAGGTACCAGGGTCTATGTTGATGTAGGGGTCTAGTTTTTGTATCGTAATCGAATAACCTCGGGCTTGCAAAAGTTTGGCTAATGAAGCCGCTATAATACCTTTGCCCAGAGAAGATGTAACCCCACCTGTTACAAAAATATACTTGACTGAATTGGACATATTTATGTGTTGTAACTATGGGAATCAAAGTTAATATAACATTGTTACACGACAACCTATTTCAAGCATTTTATTCGGTTCTTGGGAGATTTAACTTCAGAAAATACAAATACGATCGTTTCTAAATCGTAGTTTAGGTCAAATAAAACTGTCTTAAAACGAAAAGTCCATCAAGAATCCCAGGTATTATAATCGGAAACTTGATTAGGGCGATTAGGCTCTACAACATCTAAAGGCGAACATTCCTTAAGTTCATCTTTATTATCTCGAGGCAGTCTTTGGTAATATTCTGTCCCTTTAGTTTTCCAAGCAATTTGATCACTTTTTAAGTTTCGAATTACCTTAGCTGGATTTCCAACTGCTAAACTATTAGCATCAATAATAGATTTTGCTGCGACAAAAGAAAGAGCTCCGACTATAGAATTCTCGCCTACAATTGCCTCATCCATTACTACCGAATTCATTCCAATGAGACAATTTGACTTTAAAGTTGCACCATGAATAACGGCGCCATGTCCAACATGGGCATTTTTGTGCAAATGAACTGTTGTTCCCGGAAACATATGAATAATACAGTTTTCCTGAACATTAGAACCTTCATCAATTAGTATTTTACCCCAATCCCCACGAAGAACAGCTCCAGGTCCGACATAAACATTTGCACCTATAATTACATTACCTATGACCGTAGCCTTAGGATGAACATAACTAGATGGATCGACAACGGGCGTCCATTTTTTAAATGAATAGAATGACATAAAAAAGGTTTAAACAAACTTAATTAAACAAATGATAGTTTCAAATAGGGTAGTATCTTTAACAGAAAATCCTTATGAAACTAAACGTTTTTTTCTCGACCATCCTTCTTTTTTTGACATCTTGTCATTTTGCGCAAAAAAATGTCAGTCTTATCAATAGTGAAACGTTGATAACGATGTGTGCTGAAAAGAACAAGTCTATCAAACTCATAGATGTGCGTACGGAGACTGAATTTAAAAAAGGCTCAATTGACAACGCGTTGAATATTGATTTTTGGGATCCCGAATTTGACAAGCGTATAACTGAATGCACAAGCAAAAAGGATATAGTTATTGTTTTTTGCGCTGGTGGAGGGAGAAGTGCAATGGCTTGCAAAAAATTAAATAAAATGGGTTACAAAGAACTCTACGACTTAGAGGGAGGTTATGAATCTTTTGTTAAGTAACATTGATGCGAATATCCCACTCAATATTCTATTTAACATAATATTAATTATATTACAACATGGGTCATTTACAAGGTGACAACATTATTGATGATACATTACGATATAAAGGCTACTTAGATACTCCAGATCTTTGGACAGGTAGTCTTTTAAATTTGAGACAGTTCTGCTTTATTGACAAAAACAATCTTGGAATAAATGACAGAACTAAATTCATGCGTCTTGGTTTGTTAACCGAGCAATTCTTTTTCAAGAAATTAAAAAGCATTCCAGGTATTCGTACAATTGCAAAAAACCTACAAATCATTCAGGACAATAAAACGGTTGGTGAAATAGATTGCTTGCTTCTTATGCATAATATGCCTATTCATGTGGAACTCGTATACAAATTTTATTTATTCGATCCGGCTATAACTGGCAACGAAATTGACAAATGGATTGGGCCTAATCGAAATGATTCTTTAAATCAAAAAATAAAGAAATTAACAGAAAAGCAATTGCCCTTAATTAACCACAAGAAAACCCAAGAAATTATTCATTCTTTAGGTCACAATTCCTCATCATTTGAGCAAGGTGTTAGTTTTAAAGCACAACTATTTATACCTCAAGGATTTGACGAAAAAAAAATAAAATTACTCAACCGCAAATGTATTATTGGCGCCTATATACGTCTGAATGAGATGAACGTATACGCTGATCATTCATTCTATATTCCTCAAAAGCTAGATTGGTTAATAGCGCCTCATAGTGATGTTAAGTGGCTCTCTTTTAAGGACTGCATAAGCGTTGTACAAGATCAGCATCTGTTGAAGCGCTCGGTAATGATTTGGATCAAATCAAAAACCTCCTTGAAAAAGTGTTTTGTTGTATTTTGGAATTAACAAGTTTTCAGCACATTAAAACGCATAACCAAAACCTACTTTATTGATGCCATTTGTGAAATTCTTTGAGGCTGCTCCAACATTTACACCATATTCATAATACAAAAAGAGGTTATTAAAATATAATTCAAATAATATCCCTCCCCGAAACCTTGGAAGATTAAAATCTGACACCTCTCTCAAAGTGTGTTTCTCATCATCGATTTCGTATATTGTTTTTTGAATTCCTGTCTTAAAATTAATTCCAGGAACTACGCCCATTCCTAATTTAAATTTATTTAAAAACCGAATATTACGTTTTAATACATAAAACATAATAGGGAAATTTATAGAACGAATTTTCACTCTATTAAAATTCGTATTTGAATATACATTAGGTTCAAAGGTAATGCCAGCATCACTTATATTCGCGTATTGATTTATCATATTAAAAGAAAACTCAGAATACTGAATTCCGATAGCCGCATCAATTAATTCGGGCTTTTTATTGAATCTGAATAAAAGTTTAATGTCATATTGAAGTCCACTTAAAAAGTTATCATAAATAGAGGTGTTTTTTCTAAGATAGTTCGATCCCACACCGAATTGAACATTCCATAGCTTTGACGTATCTCGTAAGTGGAAATCCTTTATATACATTGATTTCACCAAAACAGTCAAAAAATCATCCTCGCCGGCCGGTTGAGCATTGATAAAATGTATAGGAAACATGAAATATAAAAATAAGATTCGAAGAGGCATTTTTTATGTGTGAATATAGTAAATACCATACTTTAACCAAAATCAATCTCTAAGTAATTCAACGGAAATACACTTTGATCTATAAAACAAAACAAACCCTAGCCTTGTTTCTATATCGAACTAAAATGCTAAATTTCAAAACTAAATTTAAGAATGAAGCCTACGACTGATGCGCAGACCCTTATTGATTTAGAATTTGATAAAATTCTAGAATGGTGCGCGGGTTTTGCACTTTCGGATAGAACGAAGCAAAAAATACTAAACACCTCTCCCCTTTCTGATTTCGATCAATTACAAGAATCGTTATCGCAGCTTCAGGATTTAAAGCGAATAAAAGATGCCGAAAGAGGATTCCCAAGTCTTGAATTCGAAGAACTAGATCAAGAACTGAGACTTTTAAAAATCAAAAATGCTGTTGTCCCTCTAAGTGGCATATTAAAAATCCACCAAGCTTCATTTCTAGTGAACAGTATCATCGAATTCTTCGAGGAGCATGCGGAACAAAGCTACGTCGATCTTGAAAAGGTATTAGCCAACACCTATAAAACGATGGATATTATTGTTCCGATTGAAAAGGTCATCGACCCATCAGGTCAAATTAAAGATTCTGCCTCAACTGAATTAAAATCGATCAGAGATGCCATTCGATCTACCCAAAGACAAATAAAAAGAAATTTCGATAAAGAACTTAGAAAGCTTTCAAAGACAAATCTTCTCTCTGACACAAAAGAAACGGTCATTAACAACCGGCGCGTATTTTCTATCAAATCCTCCTACAAAAAGCAATTCCCTGGCCTCGTTTTAGGTAGCAGTAAAACCGGTAATGTAGCACATATTGAACCTGAGGTCAATATGGCACTTAACGTAGAACTTGACCACTTGTTTATTGACGAGGAAAAAGAGATCTATAAGATTCTTAGAGACTTAACAAAAGAAATGGCTGCTCATGACTGGTTGATTCGAGCCTATAATAAAGTGCTTCATGATTTAGACCTTATCCATGCCAAACACCGTCTTTCTATTGCTATGAAAGCTGTAAAGCCAAATCTAATTAAGGAGAGGGTCATTGATGTGAAGGGTGCCCTCCACCCTCTTCTAAATGCTAAAAACAACAAAGAAAACAAGCCTACTTATGGTCAAGATGTTTGTTTAAATCAGCAACAACGTATTCTTGTAATTTCTGGTCCTAATGCAGGTGGAAAAAGTATAACACTAAAAACCCTTGGGTTATTTCAAGTCATGGTTCAATCTGGTCTTTTTATTCCCGCAAAAGAAGACAATCGATTTGGTTTATTCCGACAGATCTACTCTGAAATAGGAGATAATCAATCTATTGAAAATGAACTAAGCACCTACTCCTACCGCCTAAAAAGAATGAAGAAATTCTTGGCGTTGGCTGATACAGATACCTTGTTACTTTTAGATGAGTTTGGTACAGGCTCAGACCCTGAGCTCGGGGGCGCACTAGCAGAATCCTTCTTTGAATCCCTTTACAGAAAAAAAATATTCGGCATCTTAACAACCCATTACAGCAATATCAAATCTAGAGCGGTACAATTGCCAGAAGCGGTAAATGGGTGTATGCTTTTTAATGCGAAAAACCTTTCCCCAAAATTTGAATTTAAAATAGGTCAACCAGGCAGTTCTTTCACTTTTGAAGTCGCAGAAATAAATGGCGTCCCAAAAGAACTCTTAATCAAAGCAAAGAAGAAATTAGACCAAGAGAAATTAAAGCTTAATGATTTATTATCTGATTTACAAAAAAAGACAAATAAACTAGATCAGGAAATAAGAATCAACCATGAGCAATCTACAAGTTACAGTGAAAAATCAACGCATATAGATCAATCGAAAGAAAAGCTACGTTTAAAGTTTGAAAAAGTGAATCAAACCATTCAAACTCAAGAAAAACAGCTTGCTGCAGGAAAAAAAATGCTGGAATTCATTGAAGCCTATAAAAATACAAAAGGAAAGAAAACAAACGATGAATTAACGCTTCAAGTAATGCAATTCTTGAAGGCACAAAAAACCAAAAATGACGTCAAAAAGAAAACAAGCAAACCTTCACGTCAGCTAAGTAAAAAGCAAATTGCCAACTATCAACAAGAACGAATTGCAATAGGCTCGAAAGTGAAAATTATAGCAACCCGACAAATCGCAATTGTGGAAGCAATAAAAGGGAAAAACACTACACTCAGTATTGGGAATACTAGAATAAAAGTTGCACTCGATAAACTTATATGGGTATCTTAACGTAATCCCTGTATTTAAACCAATACTTTTTGTATCAAGAATGTATCAATCTAGTTAACATAGTTTCATTCTATTTATTGCGCTACATACAACTTAGTTGCGATTTGATTGTATTAATTTAGTCGAGAGTTTAAAATTACTTTTTTCTATTTCATTTGATAGAGTAAAAAGTTTAAAATGTTTTATGGGAGAGGGAAAAGAAATCGTTAAAACCGATTTAATATATAAGTATGCATTGAGTGAAATTGAAGCCGACTTTTTTTTAAATTATACGAAGGAAAGGCACATTAAGAGGCGTCAAATCATAAGTCATCCCGAATTTATTGCAGTAAATAGATTTTTTCTTGTCCAAGGAACCTTTAAATCATATGTCATAGATGATTCTGGTAATGTTAAAGTTATCAGTCTTGCAATATGTGGTTGGGACATCACGGACAACTCTAGCTATTTTAATCAGTTACCGGGCACAATGTTCATTGAAGCATTAGAAGACAGTATCGTTCTCCAAGTAAGTAACGAAAGCGAAAGATTTCTAAAAAAACACAGCCATGTCTATGAAAAGATATTTAGAAGGTTAGCGGAACGGAATTGTGTTTTTATGGAAAGGAGAATCATAAGTAGTCTTACAAAAACAGCAGAAGAACGGTATTTCGACTTCGCAAACATTTACCCAGAATACCTGCGACGTATTCCTCAAAATGTGATTGCATCTTATCTTGGTATGACCTCACAATATTTATCTAGAATTAAGAATAAACAACTTAAAAAATTGAACTAGTTTCAGTTCTTTTCTTGTAATAGTTGTTTTTTAATTCCTTACATCATCAC
>Ga0257120_1002622_pt1 | contig 10603 bp, 8 predicted proteins | sample SI106_10metaG_FD_190153 | JGI IMG/M metagenome (GOLD analysis project Ga0257120, IMG submission 190153) | Marine microbial communities from Saanich Inlet, British Columbia, Canada - SI106_10 | ecosystem: Environmental > Aquatic > Marine > Inlet | place: Canada: British Columbia | collected... | reverse complement strand
AAATATTAATCAAAAATATAAATGATAGTTTTAAGAATGAGTTTGTGAACTATCAAAAAGAAAGAATGTATTCTCAAAACACAATTCAAAGAGAATTTGTAAATATTAAGACTTTTTGTAAACACGCGCGATATTTAGGGCTTGAAACTCATCCCCAATTAGACAGTTTAAGAATAGAAAGGCAAAAAGTTGAAAAAATATACTTGACCTATGAAGACTTAACTAAAATAGAGAACATCAGTAAAAATCAGTTAACTGATAGTTTAGACAATGCAAAAGATTGGTTAATTATAAGTTGTTATATTGGGCAAAGGGTTTCAGATTTTATGAACTTTACAGATGAGCAAATAAGAATTGAAGACGGCAAACACCTAATCGAGTTCACTCAAAAGAAAACAGGCAAAAATATGACTGTCCCTTTAAATAGTAAAGTTTTAGAAATACTAAAAAAAAGAAAGGGTAAATTCCCTTATAAGATTTCAGACCAAAAGTATAATGACTTAATAAAAAAAGTTTGTGAGCTAGCAGAAATTAACGAACTAACAAAAGGCAGTAAGTTAGTAGAAACTGAGAAAGATAGTAAAGTATACCGTAAAAAAACAGGTATATATAAAAAGTGTGAGCTAGTGACCTCTCACATAGGGAGACGAAGCTTTGCAACTAATTTTTATGGCAAAATACCTACAAGTTTTTTAATCTACATGACGGGTCACAGCACTGAGGCTATGTTCTTAAACTATATTGGCAAAAGCAACAAGGATATCGCTCTAGAAATGACTAAATATTTTTAATCAATGTAAAAGTGTGATAACTTTTTAACTGTAATCACCTCGTCTAGGTCACCCGAATAGTAACACAACATTGTGTTAGAGTTTTCTAACCTATATGTAATACTAACCCTGTATCCGTTTTCTTCATTATATAGCTCAGTTGTAACAGATTTTTCATCGAAACTGATAATATCTTCTTCGATAACTCTATTTTCTGAAAAGCTAGTATTAAAAATTTTTACAGGACTGGAGTCTTGAGTTAATATAGTCATTACAAAAGAAGAGGTTTCGCTAACCCAAGAACCTTCCATTTCATCTATTTGAGCATTAGACAATAATGTTGTAGCTAAGGCAAGTACTAACAATAATTTTTTCATCTTAGTGTTTTTTGTGTTATTAAACTAACGTAACTAATTGTGAATTATTTCACACACCAACTTGATATACAAAACTTATCATTCGTCTCTATTAGATTTAAACCAATCTTGATTTTAGAAAAAATTATGTATATTTGAGTATAAACTTTTAAAAAAATATATGAGCTTTTAGCGAAAATTTGAGGAATGATTTATTCCTTAAATAATTCAACTCATTAATAAAAGCTAGAATATAACTCGCTAACAAAAAGGCTGTTTTTGGGCTAAAAGACAAAGAAAATAACATCATATTAGCATATAAAAATATTTAATGAGCTTATTCCTTTCAGAAAACCCCTTTAGAACAATTGGGCTGCCATCGAACTCAGGACTTAAACAGATTCAGAAAAACATTTCAAAGCTTAAAGCTTTTTCTAAGTTAGAAAAAGAAGTGAACTTTGACTATGACCTAAATTTTTTAAATCTTTCTAAAATAGATAGGACCATAGAGAAAATAACTAAAGTTGAAAGCAGGTTTCTCTTAGACGAAAACAAACTTAAGTATAGCATGTTTTGGTTTCAGAAAAGCAGCCCGTTTGATGATGTAGCTTTATCAAATTTAATTCAATCAGATACTTCAAAAGCGATTGAAATCTGGGATAAAGTAATGAGAAAAGGAGAACTAAATCAGGCTAATGTTTCTGCTTATAACAATTCATCCTCACTCCTATTGTTCTTACTACTAGATAGTTCAAAAAATGATCAGTTTTATAATGATGAAACAGCTATCTCTAAATTAGCGATAGCTCTCAATAGAAAATATGAATTAATTAATTCAGATCACTTTAACGAATTTTGTTCTATTTTAGGGATTACTTCTAATATTAACGTAGGTGAAATTCAACTTTTCTTTACAGAAACAATTTTATCTATATTAAACAAAAACTTCACCTCGAACCAAATTCATTTTTTAATCAAAGGGCTAAATGAGGATGTTTCTCATTTTTTCACAGGTTACCTTGTAAAAGAGCCTCTATTAAACATTAAAAAACATATAGAATCTACTTCTAAAATTCTTGAGAGTGACAAAACAAAGGGCATTGTTTTAGGAAAGTCACTAATAAAAAATACACTTAAAGACTTGAAGTTTTTAAAAACCACTTTAGGGGTAGAGAGTTATCAATATGAAACTTTGACAAATAATCTATCTAATCAAATTCTACAGTGTGGAATTAATTACTTTAACACGACGGGTGAAGACCAAGCATATTTAGGTTCATACAAATATGCTCTTTCTATAGCTTCCAACGAAAAAACAATATTAAGGGCTAAGGAAGCTATTCATCATTGTGAGGAAGAAAAGGAGGCAAATATCTGCTGGTTTTGTGAAGAAAATCAGATAAGTAAAAAATTATTTTATAGATTTCAGATGTATAAATGGGACAATGTGTTTATAAAAAACACTTATTCTTTTTTCAAAGATGGAGGATTGAAGTTGGGATGTTGTAAATCTTGCAGAGATCGTCATAATGAAAGTTTTTTCTCTGATATTTACTATTACCTCAAAGGTATCAAAAGAAATAGTGTAAAAAGTAACTCAAATAGTTCTCTAAAAAATCATCCTATTGTAATAAAACAAAGAAAAAAAGGTTATATACCAGGTCTTCCCAACTAATATTTAATAACAAATTATCATGAAAAAATACATAATATTTACTTTTACCTTGTGGGTTACATTTTTGGTTAGCGCACAAGTAAAACCTATTGACAGCACAAATGTTGAGAATACTCTAAATGCCAAAATTTTACTTCAAGAATCTTTATTTAACAAGAAGTTAGCCTCTTTTTTGACAGTCCAACAGAATCGACATGATTCTATTTTAAAAATAATAACAAACTTTAAAATCAAAAGTAAAATTTCCCAATCAAAAATAGATAGCTTACAAGCTGGTCAAATAATTTCTCTCGAGAGATTAAAAGAATTGAAAAATCAAGTTTCTCTTCTGGAGTATAAACTAAGTGATACAATTAATAGTTTAAAGACTAAAACACTCCAACTGGATGTAGATTCCAAGAATCTATTTAAAGAGATAACTAGTGCGCAAAAAGAAGTGACTATCATCGCAAAATCCTCCTCTAATAACTCAAATTCAATTGACACCGTTAATCGTGAGCTGAGTCAAAAACAACAATATGGGTTTATGATTTTTGGTTTGTTTCTGATTATTGTTCTTATGGTTTACGTTATACTTACCAGACGTCAAAATACAAACACTAAAAAAATAGCAGCAAAACAGCAAGAAATTTTTGAGAAACAAATTCAGGATGGTCAACATCTAACGGATTGGTTATCTAGACAAACTACTGAAGGTTTAAGTAAAAACTCTGATGGAGAGGTAGATCATTCTTTTGCAAAGCGTGTCGCAGATGAAATTGTACGCATTACAACCAACCTATCAAGAATGGATGTAACTGTAAGAGGTCATAAACAACTTTCGGCATCTGTCAGAAAACTAGAACAATCATTGAATTCGAATAATTATGAGTTAGAGGCTCTTTTAAACAAACCTTATGATAATGGTATGAATTTACAGGCAAATTTTGTAATAGATGAAAACTTACAAGAAGGAGAAAGTGTCATTACTAGAGTTATTAAGCCACAAATAAATTACAAAGGAAAACTAATCCAAGCAGCACAAGTAGAGGTGAGCCAAGGAGAATAAAAAAAAGACTATGAGTAGAATAAAATATGGAATCGATCTTGGAACTACCAATTCAGCTATCGCTGTAATTGAAAAAGGAGAGAGTGTGATTATTAAAAATGAAAGACAAAAAGATACCACGCCATCCTGTGTAGGGATTAATAAAAAGAAAAGTATCTCGGTTGGTGAAAGAGCTTTTGGGCAGTTAAATTCAGAAAAAGTTGCAGATCTTAAGAAAGGTAAGGCAAATTCTTCCAATACGTTTATCGAATTTAAACGAACCATGGGCTCTGACAAAAAGTACTACTCACCGTATATGGAGACTGATTTTTCTTCAGAAGACTTATCCTCTGAAGTGCTCAAGAAATTGAAATCTTATGTACAAAACGATAGTTTTAAATCTGTGGTAATTACCATTCCAGCAATGTTTAATGACAACCAAAAATCTGCTACCCAAAAATCTGCGGAGCTTGCAGGGTTCTTGCAGGTTGAATTGCTCCAGGAACCCATTGCAGCAGCAATGGCATACGGGTTGGATGAAAAAGTCAAGGACGGGCAAATCTTAATTTTTGATTTTGGGGGTGGAACCTTTGATGTCTGCCTAGTAAATGTAGAAGACGGCATCATGCAAGTTAAAGACACCGAAGGTGATAACTGGCTTGGGGGTAAAAATTTAGATAATGCCATAGTTGATGAAATTTTAATTCCATATCTAAAGGAAAACTACAACATTGAAAGTTTTTTAGAGGATGAAAATAAAAAAGCGCTCTTAAAAAATGCTCTTAAGATAACTGCAGAGGATATTAAAATTAATTTGTCTTTTTCTAAATCTTTTGAAGTTACTTCACTTTTAGGAGAATACCCTGAGGATGATGAAGGTGAAGAAATTGAACTAGATTTTGAGGTGACGCACGATCAAATGATTACTGTGCTAAGCCCAGTATTTCAGAAAGCAGTTGACATCGCAAATGAGGTTTTGAGTAGAAATAAACTCTCTGGAGATTCTTTGAACTCATTGATTTTAGTTGGAGGACCTACCTTCTCTCCCGTCCTAAGAGAATTGTTGTCATCTCAAATATGCGCGCCAGAGACCTCTGTTGACCCAATGACAGTTGTAGCACGTGGGGCGGCCATTTACGCTTCTCAGTTTGATTTAGACGAGGCCATTGTTGATGAAGTTCGTGACATTACTAAGCTACAGCTAGATCTCTCTTATGAGTCTCAGACTGTTGAGACCGAAGAAATGTTAGTGGTCAAGATAAATAAAGAGAAGACACAGGGCGAAATACCGTCTAAAGTTTTTGTGACTGTCAAGCGAACTGACGGAGGGTGGGAAAGTAATAAAGCTGAAATTGACGAGACAGGAGATATTATAGATCTATTATTACGGGAGGGTAAACCTAATACCTATGAGATATTTTTAACCAACGGAACTGGAGATAACTTGACCTGTGAACCCAAAGAATTTACCATTCTACAGGGTGTGAAAACTGGAAATGCTACTTTAGCTTACGGATATGGTGTTGAGCTTTTAGGAGATAACGGTAAAGCTAACTTTTATACAATCCCAGGCCTTGAGAAAGGCCAAACGATGCCAGCTAATGGCGAAAGATCAGGTTTAAAGACATTAAAAGATCTAAGGCCAGGCTCATCAGATGAAATAAAAATATCTATTTACCAGGGAACTATTGGAGCTGATGGAACAAGAGCAATTAACCAGGCATGGGTGAGTACTTTAAGTTTAACTGGCCAGGATATTGGTAAACTTTTGCCAAAGGGTTCTGAGGTTAGTTTGTTTTTAGAAATCATTAAAGATGGTGTCTATAATTTGTCTATAGATATCCCATATTTAAATGAAACCATTGAAAAAACATTTGAAAAGCAAGAGCAAAAAGGAGAGAGTGATAATTGGTTTACGGAGCGCTTTAAAGATATAGAGGCAGAAATTAAAGCATTTGAAAATCAAAACGAGGCATATGATAAAGATCGTTTAGATCAAATAAAATTAAGTGTAACAAAGATAAAGGAAGAGTTTGAGTCTCGTAAAACAGACTATGATACTCGAATGAAGGTCAGAGACGATATCAGAAAGCAGTTTACTGCGCTTGATAACCTCACTAATGTTAGCGCCTGGCCAATAGCTGAGCAAGAACTAAAAACAACATTTTACGAGCTAGAAACTAGAGTATTATCTTCAGAGAACAGTCAGCATAAAACTACTTTTGAATCCTTGAAAAGACAGATGAATGCAGTTCTAGTTTCTCAGGATGTAGATATAGCAAAAGAACTTAAAAATCAAATGGGGACATTATTTGTTGATATATTAGACGAAGAGCACGGTGTTGAACTATACATATCAATTCTTATGAATTTTAATGATGATTTTGATTCACAACCTTGGTCGGATCGTTCAAAGGCAAAAACCATTTTAAATAGTGCAATGCGAGAAGTGATGGCAAGTCCAAATAAAGAAAGAGCTCTTAACTATTGTCAACAGCTTTGGCGATTACTTCCAAATCCAAAAAATGGAGCAAATAGAGATGACATTTTAGGATAATTTGTCCGATTTTATAAAATAGATATTATGGGTAACTTGAAAAATATTCAAATTAAAGAGCGTTATAAAATTAAACATTTTATAGGGGAAACATCTTTCTGCTACCTTTATACTGGGCTAGATTTAGAGACCTCAAAATTTGTAAATTTAAGTATCTACAAAGCCTCTAAAATAGCTCGTGATGATCTTGGAGAGGATGGTAACCTAAGAGAACTAGAGTTCTTAAAATTAGCTATCGACGGATTTCCCAAGCTATTAAGTTTTGGAGAATTTACGGACAACCTAGAAAAATATCGTTATATCGCCACAGAATTTATAAGTGGTGAAAGCGTTTTAGACCGAATGAAACGTGTTGGCTCATTAGGGGAATTTGATGCAATTAATGTGAGTTTGAAATTATCTGAAATTGCACATAGCCTTCACTCTCGAGACCAAGCAATCCTTTTAAATGGATTATCCTTAGATAATATCATTTTTGACATGAGTGGAGCCTCTGAGGCTATTAAGTTAAGAAACCTTATTAACGTTCGCTATTTTGACGAAGCATTCAGGTTTGAATACATAGATGGACTTAACCTATCTCATCTGGCACCTGAGGTTTTTAGTAACGTTTTTACACCAAAAACAGATTTATACAATATTGGAGCACTTACCTACCAAATGGTTTGTGGTGTTTTGCCATATCACGATAAAAAATCTCAAGATTTAAAAGCGCCTAGAGATATAGACTTGTATTTAAAAACTAGAAGTCAACCCTTAGTTTTTTCCGAAGCTTTTGAGCCACATTTAAAAAAAGTTTTGGAGAAGGCACTTCACCAAGATGCTGATCAACGTTTTAACTCCCTTAATGAATTTAGCAATTTTCTCAATAGAGAAAAGTTACTAAACGATTCAAAAGTAGATGTGCCAAAAAAGACGTTTATTAAAAGTGGTAATGGATTTAAGGATATTGCAGGGATGCAGTCTCTAAAAAAGCAATTAAATTCTGAGGTTTTAGATGTACTAAAGCGACCCGAGCATTTTAAGAAATATGGAGTAACCATACCCAATGGAATGTTATTATATGGTCCACCTGGATGTGGAAAGTCTTTTATTGCAGAAAAATTCTGTGAGGAAGCGAGTTTTAATTTCTTTATGGTTAAGCCCTCGGACCTTAGCTCAATTTATGTAAGTGGGGGAGAGGAAAAAATAGGCCAATTGTTTTCTGAGGCTGAGGCCAATTCCCCAACCGTAATTTGTTTTGATGAGGTTGACGCTATAATGCCAAAAAGAACTGATGACAGTAATCAATCAATTTCTGCGCGTGTTAACGAGTTTTTAACTCAAGTTAACAAATGTGCTGATCGAGGAATTTTTGTTATTGCCACTACCAACAAACCTCAACTTATAGATCAGGCAATGCTGAGAACTGGCAGAATAGAGATTAAAGTGTATGTCTCACCTCCAGATGAATTAGCTCGTGTTGAACTTTTTAAATTGCATTTAAAAAACAGGCATTGTGAAATTGGAATTGACTTTAAAACGCTTGCGTCCGTCACTCCAAATATCGTTGCAAGTGACGTAGAGTTTATTGTTAATAAAGCTGCACACAAAGCAGCTGTTCATGAGGTAAGGATTTCGATGGAAATATTATCGAAGATAGCCAAAGAATTCAGTCCCTCCATCACCAAAGATATTATAGATTCCTACGAGAAAGAACACAATGAATTTTTAAACCCAAGCAATAAAAGCAATGCTATGAATCCAATCGGATTCCATAGAAACTAATAAATTAATGAACCATGGAACTACCAGAATTTAAAGAACTACTCCTCAAGATTGCTGTATGTGCTATTGCCTGTGATGGTGATATTGATGACAAAGAAATTAAAGTACTACACGAAATAGAGAAAAAATCTTCTTATTTCTCAGCATTAGATTTATCTGAAACACTGAATAAATCACTTAAAGAATGCTCCAGTGACCTAATTATTTTTAAAAATAAAGTATTTGAAACACTAGAGACTAATACATTAAATATTGTCCAGGAGCTAACTGCACTAGAAATTTCACTTCGAATTATTGCTGCTGATGAAATAGAGGAGGAACGTGAAAAAGATTTTATAAATGATTTAAGATCCCATTTAAAACTGGAAGACTTTTTAATAGCTCAACGTTTTGGAGACATCCCATATTTAAAACCAAAAAAATCAGAGTTTAAAAGTAATCAATCAGATGACTTAGGTTCAATAACTCAAATCTCAAAATAACCAAATCATGAAAAATTATTACGAAACCCTCGGCCTCCAAGAAGGGGCTTCACAAGAAGAAATACAAAACTCTTACGAGCGTTTGTCTAAGGAGTTAGATCCTGCTAATAACGACAACCAAGATTTCTTTAAAGAAGAGTTTAGTCTACTAAATGAAGCTTATAATGCACTCAGTCAAAGTTCAATTTTAAAAAATAGCGATTCTTCTGGAAGAACTATTGTTTCTGAGACTCAAGAATTATCTCCTTCAAAATCTTCGGGGTCTTTTACGGTCACAATCTCGCCCGAAAAGATAGAAGAATTAAAAGGCAAAGCACATGAGAATGTGGATAAGCCCTATAAAAAACCCTCAATGTTTAAAAATCCATTCTCATTTGAGGGGAGAATTAGACGTATGGAGTATGGTTTAAGTTTTATAATTTTTTACTTTTCCCTTATGTTCTCATCGGCATTAGCAGCTCGGACTCCTTTGTTTTTTTTTATTCTCTGCGTCCCATTGTACTGGTTTTTATGGGCACAGGGAGCAAAACGGTGTCATGACAGGAATCACTCAGGCTGGTATCAGATCATACCTTTTTACGTATTCTGGCTGATCTTTGCTGATGGATATATAGGGAGCAATGAATATGGCTCAAACCCAAAAGGTATTGACAAAATAAATTAGTATTTTCATGAAAAATTATTACGAAACCCTCGGCCTCCAAGAAGGAGCTTCACAAGAAGAAATACAAAACGCATACGAGCGTTTGTCTGATGAGTTAGACCCGAAAAATAATAATAACCAGGAATTTTTCAAAGAAGAATATAAAAAGGTTCAAGAGGCTTATAAAGCCTTGGCCAACTATTCAATTTTAGCAACAGAAAAAGGTGCTAAAAACCCAAAAAAAACAAGCTCTCATGTAAAGCAAAAGGAATCGTTAAAAAATCAAATTCCTAAAACTAATTCAAAAGCTTCAAAACGTGACTACGCATTTGGAAGTCTTTTATTTTTTATTGCCATAGGTATCTGGGGTATTTTTTTACAAAACATGGGTTTTTTGGTCCCTAGTAACGATTACACCCAAAAAGTTAGAGTTATCAATACAGTTGACACTTACAGTAATGGAGGGAGTGTGGAAGTTTCGGGTAGTGTGGATGTTTCAGGAAGTGTTGAGGTTGAGAATACAGTTTCGATTTCTATAGATGAAGTTCTTAAACCAGATGGTAAAAAATATTATTATAATAATGATTGATAGATGAAAAATCATTACGGAACCCTCGGCCTCCAAGAAGGAGCTTCACAAGAAGAAATACAAACTGCTTATGAGCGTTTGTCTAAGGAGTTAGATCCTGCTAATAACAACAACCAAGAGTTCTTTAAAGAAGAGTATGATAAGGTTCAGAATGCTTATAATGCATTATTCAATTCTTCTATTTTAGCAACAGGAAAAGGGGATGAAAAACATGAAAGGAAGTCTTTAAAGGCTGGTATTAAGAATACTGAAGATAGCCCCCCAATACCCATAAAATATAAATCATTCAAACAAAAAAAATCAAAATTCATGAAAACATATTCAAAAATTGTAGGAGTTATTATAACTACTTCTTTACTAGTGGCTTTTGGTCTTATTACTTTTCTAATTTTTGATATTTCAGATTTTGAGGAAAAATTAATCACAAGTCTGTTTTATATTCCTTGTATTGCTTTTTTACACTATATGTACATTCACAATTTTGGATTTAGTTTGAACTCTATGATTCCAAAATCAAAATATAAGGTCATTTTAATTCTTTCTATAATTTCCATTGTAACCGTTTTGATAATGCCAACCTATTACCTTATTAAACAAAATAGAAATATAGATATTTTGAAGGAAACCATTGACAGAGGTGAGTATTCTCGAACAGATTATGTAGCTACTCTAAAAACCAAATATGAAAATAGAGAGATATATTATCTCATATCTATAAAAACACCCAATAAATCTAG
>Ga0257120_1002621_pt1 | contig 10606 bp, 10 predicted proteins | sample SI106_10metaG_FD_190153 | JGI IMG/M metagenome (GOLD analysis project Ga0257120, IMG submission 190153) | Marine microbial communities from Saanich Inlet, British Columbia, Canada - SI106_10 | ecosystem: Environmental > Aquatic > Marine > Inlet | place: Canada: British Columbia | collected... | reverse complement strand
GTAAATCTGAGAATAGCTAATCTGAAAATAAAGAATGAATAATAATAATACAATTTTTTTCATAGGGGTAGGTATTTTATAGCATTAATATTTTTATATCTAGATGCTAGACACTAAAAATTTGAATGTTTTTTTTTATTTTTTTAGTATTAGTTCTTCCAACTTAGCAAGTCTTGCCTCTAAATTGGTATTTTTCTTTTTTTCTTGCTCCAATTCTTTTTGCTGCTGAATGGTGTACAAGGTTAATTCTTCTATTTTTTGTAATAATTTAGCATCCATTTCTCCTAAAAAGAACCCATCTTGTTTTACTTCCTCAGCGCTTGGAATGTCTTTTAAATGCCCTTTTTCTATGATATGGTTTTCTACCTCATTAAGCGTTGGTAACTGATAATCTTCATAAAAAACAAAATCTGACCAACCTTCTATAGTCACTTTTACTTCTTTTGTTTTTATTTTTCCGTCTACAGCCAATTCCCAACTACCAGGATTGTCTGTTCCGATGCCTATATTTCCTTTTAAAACGGTCTTTGTAATTTCGTTGTTTCCTAAAACCACTGAATTATCTCCAGCACCTGTGGCGTCATATCCTATGACTATCTGATTACTTTGGTTATCTCCAAGTGCTTTTGTTTTTCCTCCAATAAATATTGAATTATTTGAAATTGTGTTTGCCATACCATTTGAAAGATCTTTACCTGAGCTATGTCCAAAAGCGATATTATGTTTCCCCGTAGTATTAAATTCTAAAGAAAAAGACCCAAATGCGGTATTATTGTTACCTGTGGTATTAGAATATAAAGATTTAAAACCTGAAGCTGTATTGTTGTTTCCTGCGTTACTAGAATATAAAGAATTTATACCTGAAGCTGTATTATTGTTACCTGTGGTATTAGAATATAAAGAATTTGTACCTGAAGCTGTGTTACTGTTCCCTGTGGTATTATAATATAAAGAATGTCTACCTGAAGCTGTATTATTGTTACCTGTGATATTAGAATATAAAGATTTAAAACCTAAAGTTGTATTGTTTTTTCCTGCGGTATTGTAATATAAAGAATGAAACCCCATAGCTATATTATTACTTCCAGTGGTATTGGAAAAACCAGAATAAAAACCAGTAAAAACATTATTTTGCCCTGAAGTAATAGATTCTCCAGAGAAATCTCCTAAAAAAAGATTGTTTTGTCCAAAGGAAAATAACGGTAAAATTACAAAAACTAATATTGCTGTTTTTTTAATTTTTTTAACATTTAGTTTTTTTTGTGTAGTGTTCATAGAGTAGATATTTAATAACATTAATTTTTTTATCATTTAAAAGAATAAAAAATACTGAAGAAGTTATAGCCCTTTTTTTTAAACAACAAGTAAAAGCCATCACAGATATGCGATCGCTATACTAACTAATTATTAATTGTTGAAAATTAGGGGTAACCACAGCAATAATTTTTTTATAAACCTATTGTTTTTTTAAACTAAAAACAATCCCCATAAATGGTGAAATTTTAAACTCACCATTTATGGGGATACATATCATTAAAATAGCTCTTTAACTCCCTGTTTTTAGGGGTTTATAGCTGATTTGCTTTCTTGTAATTTTAAGTTTTAGTTTTTTTTTGCAAGCAAAAAAAAATAAAATATTTTCCTAGAGGTGTATTATTTAATAATTTTTATGAATTGTTTTTAATATTTTTTTCTTGAAAAATTACTACACAACTAACATTGCTAAAAAAGTAATTGTCAGAAAAAATGTAAAGAATAGTGAAGCTGTTTTTTTTTAGCCAATGACTGTACTTAGGGTAAACATAGGCAGGTACATGGCAATAAGTATTACAGCTACAATAGCGCCCAATACCAATACAATAATTGGTTCTATAGTAGCGCTAATCATTTTAGATTTATGGTCTATTTCTTGGTTGTACTGGTTGCTAAGTCTTTTAAAAATAGTTGCTGTTTGATTGGTTTCTTCGGCTACCTTTACAAGGGAACTCATTTTTTTATCAAAAATGGCATATTTTTGAATGCTTTCATTCAATGTTTTTCCTTGAAGAATATCTTGCTCTATCTTGGCTAATGCTATTTGAAGTGGATAATAATTGATCATTTTTTTTGTTAACTGAATGCCTTGCAATAACGGTACTTTTGCACTGGTTAGTAAATGAATGGCTTGGGTAAATTGAGCTATTCGTAGCTTTCTAATAAATTCTCCAACAAAAGGAATTTGTAACCAAAAAGAAGCACTGTATTTTCTATACCAATTTTTTTTTCTAGATATTCTTTGAAATACTATCAATAGCAACAATACAAAACAGAGAAGCCAGAAGTAGTCTTCTAACATTTCTGAAGCGGCAATCATCATTTTAGTAATCCAGGGGAGTTCTGTTTGGTTTTGTTTAAAAATATTTTCAAACATGGGTACCACAAATTTTAACATAAAACCAATGGCTAAAAAAGCGGTTAATAAAACAATTACTGGGTAAGATAAGGCTCCTATAATGGTTCTGCGTTGTTGGTTTTTTCGTTGATAAAAAAGCCCCAAATCTTCAAATATTTTTTCTAAGGTTCCTGTTTTTTCACCTATTTGTAACGAATAGAATTCATAGTCAGAAAAATGATTCAGAGAGGAAATAGCTTCTGAAAAGTCTTTTCCATCAATTAACGCTCTTGTAATAGTTTTTAAGAGTGTTTTATCTGCTTCTTTTGTTTGTTCTTCTGTAATAAGTGCCAAGGCATCTTTTAAGGTAAGACCGGCTTTTACCAATACATGTAATTCTGTATAAAAAGCTTCTTTTTTCTTGTTTCCAAAAGAAGAGCTACCCAAAGAGATTTCTTTTTGTAAGATGCTCTGAATATTAAAAGAAGAATGCTGTTCTTTATTGCGTTGTAAATTATCTAATTTAAAGGCCATTTGTACTATTTTTATTCATGTAATGCGCTGCATCTTTTATCTTGTAGCTAAAAAACCCACCCTGCGCATAGGTCTTAGAAAAAGAAAATTCTAGAGCATCTATGGCACCGTCTGTAACTTGTTTTCCGTTTAAATAAAAAGTGAGCTTTTTTGGTGAAAGGGCAATAGTATCTCTATTTCTAAGGATATGGTCTTTGCTAATTTGATACAGAATCACCTTATTACCATCTTTAAATACTATATTATTTTTTGTAGCATTATAAACCCCAATAAACAGATTTAAATCTGTTGTAATACTTCTTTCTAGATGGTTTATCTGTTGTTGGGTTTCAAAAATACTTTGAATACTTTTAAGCTGTTTTTGCACATTCTCTAAAGCTAAAAAAGAAATTGTAATAGCTATACTAGAGACTACCAGTACCACTAGTAATTCACCTAATGTAAAAGCTTTTATTTTTATCATCTGCCAAGTAATCTATTTTTAATTTGTAAATTCTAATTTCCTCATTACCTTATTAATTTATTCTTTTCAGAGCAATAACTTTTTTTGTGCGTGTTTTTTTATTTTTTTTATGAGTAGCCCTAAAAACTACAAATGTTAGTTTCCCTTCTTGTTGTTCTTTTATAACAATAGACCATTGAGGTATTTCAATAGTATTGGGTACTTTTAATACATTATTTTGGTATTCATAGCTTAGTTTCTGTAGTTTGCTATCTATTTTATGTGTGCTATTTTCAGTAGTTTGTTTTACAACACCCAACATACTATTCATGGCAATTCCAAAAACAATCATAATAATAACAGTAGCAACAATAGTTTCTACTAAAGATGATGCAGATACCTTTGGGTTCTTTCTAGTAAAGAGATTTCTTATTCTACCCATTTTGCTACCTGTTTGTTTTCTGCATCAATAAAAAGACCGTTGTACTTTTCAGAGATATTGCTACTATTTATTACTGCGTTGTATAAATGATTGCTATACACGCTACCAGCTTGTTTGGCTATAAAATTGTTAGTGTAAACAACCCCTGCTACTTTTCCTCGTAATTCTAAATTTTTTGTACAATACACTTCCCCAATAACTTGGGCATTTTCTTCTATGAGTATTTGTGTACCGTATCCATTTTTCTTATCATTAGAGTAAAATAAAACGGGCCCTTTTACCATTGCTTTGTTGTCAATTTTTATTCCATTTATTTTTTTAGGATTTCTATTCAAAGTTTCAGGTGCTTTTTCTTGCAAGAGCACTAAAGAAGACGGGTACTGCAACTGAACCCCTTTTTTTAGATGAATACTTTTGCTGGCAAATACCTGAAAATTTCCCTTTACACTTGTTTCTAGGGTAACAGTTGGAGCAATAATAATTACATCTTCTAAGATTGCTGTAGGGTATACTGTAATATCGGCTGAAGAAATAATAACAATATTTCCACGAAGCTGAATGTCTCTTAAAGATAAATTTCTTTGTGTTTTGTAAACCAGCGTATTGTCTGTGAAAGATTGGTTTAGTTGCATATTTTCTTCTAAAGATATATATTCTATAGCCTCTGTGGGAGGTGCTTTTATAAGTTGTTTTAGATAGGCTAGATTTTGAATCTTAGGTAAATTGTTGGCAGTTTTTTTTATGTTTCCATCAATTAACTTAGCACCATAGTAAGAGATACCTGCAATATTACCTGTTTTTACACCTCTTTTAGGGAGTATAACATCACCTTTAATATTTGTGTTACCAACAAGAACTAATGCTTGATTATTTTCTGCTAAGTAAAGTGCTTTGCCACCCTTGTTTTTGTTGCCAAGCAAGGCTACCTTTAGAAATGTTTCTTTTTTAAGAGTAGCTCTTATAATACCTATATCAAATATACCCCATGGTTTTTTTGTGATCACTGTTTGCTCAAAATTATAGTCTGTAAATGAGATTTTTGTGTTTGTATTGTAAGAGATACTGTTTGTTTTTAAATAATTAAACCCCATGTAGGTGGCTTCTATTGCTGCTTTATAAAGTACAGATTTTAATTGAATTCTTTTTTGTGTGTATACCAATGAAATAAATGCAAATAAGACAATGATAATTACCACTGATATTACCAATACATATTGTATGGCTCCTGCGTTTATTTTGGCAAACTTTTTCATTCTATTAATGTATAGTTCTTTGTCTTATTTTGATAGCGAATGGTTATTGTTTTTTCATTAACAGCTTCTAAAGTAATGTCTTGAAATGTATCTTTTAATTGAAATATTTCTTGCCTGTCATTGATTGAGATGATATAGGTTTTTTTTGTTCCTTCTATCATTCCCATAAAAAGTATTCTTGGAAATATAATTTCAGGCTTAGGAAGTTGTTTTTTTATTGGTGGTTTCTTTGGTACTGGCTTCTTATATTTTTTTCCAGTAAAGGGGTCTCTGTAGTTGGCGGTAATTTTGTAGATATTTTTAACCATATGTTGCTTTGGAGTAAAAGACATTGAAGATGCTGCTAACATTTCACCTTGCGGTGGATGATAATTTAGATATACCTGATACCCAATGGCTCCCCAAACAATGGTAACTACCATTAATAATACAGTTGTTTTGGTGTTTTTATTCATAAATTAATGAGCTAATAATGGATATACCTCTTCAATAGAAGTAATGCCTTGTTCTACTAAATTAAGTGCGTTCATTTGCAACGTTTGAATTTTATTTTCTAGAAGATACTCATCTACCTCTAATTCTTTGTTTTGAATTTTCTGAACCAGTTCTTTAGTAATAGGAATAATCTCATAGATTGCTTTTCTGCCTTTATAACCAGTTTGGTAGCAATTAGAACAGCCTACAGCTTTGTAATGTGTTTGTATATTTTTAGGAAGAATAACGCCTTTTGGAAGAATTCCGAGAGGAATTTTTTCTTCTTGTTTGCACGAATTACATAATTTACGAACCAGACGTTGCGCCACACTAATATTTAAGGTACTAGCTATTAAAAAGGGAGGTATTCCCATGTCTACCAGTCTAGAAATTGTAGACCAAGCAGAATTTGTATGTATGGTAGATAAGACCAAATGCCCTGTTAAAGCTGCTCTAATAGCCATGTTTGCTGTTGCTACATCCCGTATTTCTCCTACCATAATAATATCTGGATCTTGTCTTAAAAAAGTTCGCAAAGTGCTCGCAAAGTCTAGCCCAATATTTTCTCTTAGCTGCACTTGGTTTACACCTTCTAAGGTATATTCTATTGGGTCTTCTATGGTAAGTATGTTGGTGTCTTTTTTGTTTAATAATTTTAAAGTAGCATACAGGGTGGTGGTTTTTCCAGAACCTGTTGGACCAGAAATTAACACAATTCCGTTAGGTTTTTTTACAGATGATTTATAGATTTCTAGTTCATCTTTTGTAAATCCAAGATTTTCTAATTGAACACTAACACTGTTTTTAGATAAAATACGAAGCACTAATTTTTCTCCATGAAGCGTTGGCAAACAAGAGACTCGAATATCAAAATCTTCTACTTCTGTAGATAAATTTATTCGTCCGTCTTGTGGCAATCTTTTTTCTGAAATATCTAGCCTAGCCATGATCTTTATTCTGTTCACAATTTTTGGATACTCATCTAAAGAAATGATGTACTTTTCTATTAATTTTCCATCTATTCTAAACCGTACTCTGTGTTGTTTTTCAAAAGCTTCAAAATGAAGGTCACTACTTCCTATTTCTTTTGCTTCATAGATCATATTCAGTAAAAAGTCTTCAGAATAATGAAGAGAACTACTCTGAAAACCTCTGGCTCTTTTTCTGTAGTTTTTTTGAAGATATTGTTCAATAGTTTTTGAAGACTCTTGTTCTAGTACAATTTCTTTATTTAGCATAATTTGTAATTCTGCTAATAGCTCATTGGGCTTGGTAGCGTCTGTTTTTAAAAAGACTTTGTTGCCAAACTCGTTGAAGGGTATTACTCTGTAATGATAGGCTTGGTCTGCGCTAATTAGCTGCAGAGTTTGTGTTGGTATTTCTAAAAGTTCTTTATTCATTTATACGGTATATAAATTTATAATATGAAACAATTGATTGCTAGCTAGAGTAAGCCCTATATACAACGCTTGTAAACCAGCTAATGGAATAAATTTTTTTAACGTCTTTTTAAAAAGAACAGCTATTACAAAACTGAAGAGAAGAGAAGTAGCAAACAAAACTAAAAAAGTAGCTGTTGGAAAACTAACAGCCATTACTATAAAAAAAAAGGCGTCTCCTAACCCAAACACCTTAGATAGAGAGGTTTTTAATTTGAAGTTAGCATATACATAAAGTACCATTATAATTGTTAAAACAATACTTAAATTTAGTAGTGAACTTAAAAAGAAAACCCATAAATTTTGATGTTGGCTATGAATAAATCCTCCTAAAAGCAGCAAGATAACAAGAACAATGAATGTAACTTTACGGTCTTTTATATCTTCATAGAAGACACGTAAAAGTAAGCCAATCATAAGGATGTTTGCTAAGGCCATTATTTACTTAATTTTTGAAGGATTAATTTGCAGAAAAGTTCGTCTTTTCGGGTGCTGTAATTTTTCTTTTTTTTAAATGAAACAACAGCAAATTCTCCCATTTGTAGTTGTTCTAAACTGCTAGTAAATAACATTAGGTTTCTAAATTCTCCTTTTATTTCTATACTGTAGCTTAGCATGGTTGCACCATCAAACTTAAATGTGTGAGGTTTTTCATAAGAAATAAGAGCTACCTTATAAAGTTCTTTTAAATCTGTTATTTTTTCAATGAAATAGTGCTCAAAAGACTCATTTACAGAAATATTACTTACTGTTAAAATTGAATCTAAATATGTATTCTCTTGCTGTAAATAGTTACTTCTTGTGATGGCATTAGAAAACAAATTTTGTTCTATAGTTAACTGTTTTAAATTATTATTTACCTCTAGAGTTTTTTTAAACGAAAATTGATAGGCTATAAATAGAATGCCACAAAAACCAACAATAAGTCCTATATTTTTTTGTTTTATAGTCATTGGGTCTTTTTTATGTGAATAATAAAATCAAAAGAGGTTTTCTTTGTCTTTCCCTTACCATAGTTTATAAAAGAAATCTTTTCTACCCATGTTTGTTTTTCTAAACTAGATTTCCAAGCAATTAAATCTTCATCGTTTCTTGAAATTCCTTTTACCGTTATTTCGTTATTTTTAAATACTACAGGTTTTTCTTCTCTTATAGGTTTTTCTAGCGGTTGATAGTTAATTTCGTCTAAGTATAAGCTGCTAGGAACTGTTTTGGAGATTTCATCTACATACCATATTACTCTAGAATTACTTGCCGATGTCATACTTTCTACCATTTTTTTCTTTTTAGCAACAATTTCTCGTAAACCTGATAGTTGCATCTTGTAGGTTTCATTTATTGATACTTCTGTTTGTAGTTCTGAAACTTTTCTTTGATAGCTGCTAAAAACTAAAAAATTAATGAGTAGCGTAATAAATAAAAAGCCCAATGAATACTTTAGACCTAAGGCAAAGAAACGCTGTTGTTTGTATATGTTTGTGAGTCTTTTTTTTAGGGTACTTGAGTAGGTGTGAAGTTCATTAGAATAGTAAGATAAAATTCCTGCAAAACTAAGGACGTATTTATTTGGGACCTCTAATCCGTTTATTTGATAAATTTCTTGTAATGGTGTTTTTATTTCTATAGTTTCTATCTTGTTATTTTCTAAAATAATACAGGCATTAGAAGTAGAAATTTGTGACTCTTGTATATAAGATTGTACATTTTTTACTGCCAAATTTCCCAAAGAAAAATCAATCACACAGATTCCTTTAGCTGCATATTCTTGTATGAGAGTATCTATCACATCTTTTCTACAAATCGCTATAAATGATGTAGTATCATTCTTAAGTATTTCTACATAAAAATCTTGTAAAACAATTGTTGGAAATGCTGTTTTTACTAGCCTGTCTTCTGAAATACCAGCTGTAGGAATATTTTTAGAAAGTATTTGCTCATTATTTAAAATTAAAAATAAATGTTTCTTATTTTTTAAGCTTTCAAAAACTGCTTTTTGTGAGGAGTAATTTTCTTGTTTTGAAATAACCAACTCTTTTTGTTTTTTTGTTACTTCTAAAACTTGAAAAGATGTATTGTAAGCGTGTTCAACAGCACAAAAACTATGTCCGTATGTTAGATATCTTTTCATTCTGCTCTAATGATACTAGGCTTAATAAGTACAGATAATTTAGACTTTTGGGCAGTTCTTACTCGTTTGCTAAACAACCATTTAATGAGTGGAATTTTGGCTAAGAATGGCACACCCGAACCAGAATTACTTTTAGAGTCTACTTCTAAGCCTCCCAAAATAACTACATCTTGATCTCTAATACGCAAGGTAGAATTAAACTGTCTGGTATCTATATCTGGCGGAGCTCCATCACCAACACGTTCTCCATTGCTAAATGAAGATTGTTGAACATCTATGCTTAAGGTAATACTACCATCTCCTGAAACAATAGGGCGTATCTTAATTGATAAATTGGCATCTATAGGAATAAAGTTCTCATATTGTTGTGTCTGCGGATTTTCTACACCAACGGTATTGACTAACGTTTGTGTATAATACGTTCTTTTTCCATTGCTTAAGGATGCTGTATGGCCGTTTAAAGCTGATAGTTTTGGAGTTGAACGAATTTTTAAATTTCCGTTGGTTTCTAAGGCTTGAATTTTTGCATAAAAATTAGGAGACACATTTCCAATATTTAAAGATCCAATAGTTAAGCCGCCAATAATTTTATTAATTCTTGCAGCGCCAATAGTTAGATCTGTTCCTTGAAAAATACTTCCCTGACTTTTTACAGGAGCATCTCCAACACCAATATCTATTCCAGCAGAAACAGAGGATGACTTATTAACTTCAATAATCATGACCTCTATTAAAATTAGCGGAACAGATTTGTCTATTTTTTTAATAAATTTTTTAAATTTTTCAATGTGTTGGGCATTCCCTTTTACAATAAAACTATTTTGTTCTAGATCGGTTCCTATATCTAAACTATCCAAAACTCCTTCAGGAAAAATGCTCTTTAAATCTTCACTATTTGAATTCTGATTTGTATTATTGAGGTTATTGCTTCTATTTTGTGTATTTCTAGTATATCCAGTAGTTTGAGTCCTCTGATTTCCTGTGATAGAATTCCCTCTACCAGACATATTTTGATTAAAGTTGCCGTCTTGAGAGAATGAATTGTTCATAGATTGGTTACTTGAAAACCCAGATGAGTTTTGAAGAGGTTGCATCATTAACTCTATAGATCTATTTACAAGTGGTATTACTTCAGTTTTCTCTACAGAGACCCCTTTTGTTTTTCCAAAAAAGTACATGCCATTCTCTAGTTTATAACTGTGTTTTGTACCTTCCAATAGCTTATTTAATAGTTTATTAAACGAAATACTATCTGACTTTATAGTTGCCTTCCCTATGTTTTTTAACTCTTTTTTAGTGGCTAAGTTAATTTTTAAACCATAAGCAACATCATTAATAATATTTTCTATTGGGGCATCTATAAAACTAACTTCTAGTAGTTGATGAACTGTATCTGTTATTTTAAAAGAATAACTTTCAGACATGTTTAAACGTCTTGGGTTTCTTGTAACTCCTTCAGAAGAGGCTTTAAAAAGATAAAAATTATCTTTAGTTTTAGTAACTTCTAATTGATTGGTTAAGGC
>Ga0257120_1002620_pt1 | contig 10617 bp, 7 predicted proteins | sample SI106_10metaG_FD_190153 | JGI IMG/M metagenome (GOLD analysis project Ga0257120, IMG submission 190153) | Marine microbial communities from Saanich Inlet, British Columbia, Canada - SI106_10 | ecosystem: Environmental > Aquatic > Marine > Inlet | place: Canada: British Columbia | collected... | reverse complement strand
TTTTTCAATCAAAGCTAATTTATGCTGCTCATCATCTTTAAAAAAACCATCTTTAAAATTCATATTTTCACGAACAGCAACTCCCATTATTTCTGTAGCCTTTTTAGTTTCAGTAGTTCTGGTTTCAGCAGTACCTCTTGTCCCTAACTCACCCCTTGTTAAATCAATAATACCTACTTTTTTTCCAGCTTTTACTTCCTTAATTACTGTACCACCACAACCCAACTCTACATCATCAGGATGAGCACCAAAAACTAAAATATCTAATTTCATTAGTAGTGTTTTTTATATTTAAACCTTGCTAAAATAGCTGAAACAATAGTAATAGCCACCAAGTAATACACAAAAGAAGGAATAGGCATAGGGTCGCCAGCTGCATAAGAATGCAATCCTGAAAGGTAATAATTCACCCCAAAATAAGTCATAATGATTGACCAAATTGCTATCAAAGAAGCAACATTGAAAACATACTTCCCTTTTAAAGGCGGAATAAAACGCATGTGCAATACAAAGACATAAATCAACACACTTGCTAAAGCCCATGTTTCTTTTGGATCCCAACCCCAGTATCTACCCCAAGATTCATTTGCCCAAACACCTCCTAAGAAAGTACCAATTGTTAGCATAAATAAACCAACTTCCAAGGTTTTTTCATTAATCAATGTCAGCTCTGTGAGCGTATCTTTTAAATTAGTTTTATTCGTTTTAGTAGTGAAAATAATAAGCCATAAGGAAATGAATCCAAGAATTGCACCTAAAGCTAAAAAGCCATAACTCGCAACAATAATAGCTACATGTATCATTAACCAATAAGATTTTAATACAGGAACTAAATTTGTAATTTCAGGATCGAGCCAATTCAAGTGAGCAACCATTAATAACATAGCTGCAACAATAGCAGTAGCAGCCAATGCTAGCAGTGATCTTCTACTAAAAATTAATCCAGATAAAATAACAGACCAAGCAATATAAATCATGGATTCATAACCATTACTCCATGGGGCATGACCAGAAATAATCCATCTCATAATTAAACCTGAAGTATGCGCCAAAAAACCAACAATAATTAGCCATTTAAATGCTGTAATTAAAATACGAACAAGTTTTGTGTTTTTAAATAACTGAACAATAAGTAAGGTTAGGAAAATTAGCCCAATCATACTATAATACATAAATAATTTTGAGAACAAGCCCCACTTATTATAAGTGATTTCCAACTGAATTTTAGAATCAGAAGGCATGATATTAGCGCCATAACGATTTTGAAATTTACTAATATAGCCTACTATAGTGTCGGCAGTAGACCAATTATCATCTTGAAAAGCACTGGTAACTGCCCTAAAATACATAGGCATAATATTAGCCACAAACAAAGAATCATTAGCAGAGAATCTTGTATGTTCAGTATAAGAAAGCCAAGTATTGTTAGAGTCATTTTCTAGAGGGAAAAACCGAAATATACCACCACTAAAAACAGTAAAACAGATATTTATCCTTTCATCAACTTTAATAATACCCTTTTCATATTCCGAGCGCTTAGCGGGTAATTTAGCATAAGCATCTTCTACCAATTTTGACAATAAATAATGTCCATTTTCCCCAAAGAAACTATTAAAAGAAGTCCTAATATATTTTGAGTCAAAATCATTACTACCAAGCAGTTTTCTTAATTTTGGATGAGCAACCTTTATAACACTATCCTTACTCCAAGCAACAGGATCATTCATCATTCCAATTATAACTTGTGTAGCCGATAAATCATTGAATTTATCCTTCCCATAAATCTTTCTTAAAAACTCAGAACATAAAGTATGAGCAGGTTTTAATCTCCCGCCATTGTCCTGTACCACTAAACTTTCAAAACGGGCAGCATGCTCAGCATTAACATCATCATCAGAAGCGTTTACTGAAACAGAAAATAATAAAGGAATAATAAGTACTACTGCCGATTTATTTAGCTTCTTTAATTTTTGAGTTAAGCTATTAAATCTTGTCTTTTTAGTAAGGAAAACAAGTATCATTCCTAAAGCCATTAACGCATAACCGATATAGGTGATAAGCGTCCCCCACCAATCGTGATTTACCGATAGTATTGTGCCCTTCTCATCCTTATCGTAAGAGGATTGAAACAAACGAAACCCACCATGCTGCAATACATTATTCATAAAAATTCTATGTTCAGACTCAGTATCATTTTCCAAGATACTAATTTCAGCAGCATAAGATGATGGGCTCATTGAACCTGCATATCTATCCAACTGAAAATCACGCAATTTTACATGAAAAGGAACCGTATAATATTTTGAACCATAAGATAATTTAAAGTTCAAATTATCCATTGCAAATACTTCATTATCTCCTTGATAACCCTTACCACCATAAAGGGTAATTAGCTTTTGTTCCCCATTTGTATTTACTTTAACGACTAAGGCATCCTCTGCCCCATCATCCATAACATTGGAAGTACTTATAGGCTGCATTTTAGCATTTTCCAATACTTCTTTCAATACAAAATTAAGTCCATTAGCGGTATGCAATGTTCTTCTGTTCATGTTAAAATCAGTAAGCTCTTCATACTGATTAGTAGCACGCGTATCCATGCTCATAGTTTCTACAGCATAAGGAGAATTACAAACAATTACTTTATCAACCGAACTCAAATTTATTGCTCCTTCCAAAGGGTTATTAAAAGTAAATACTTCTCCTTTAATTACTCTTTGTTCTTTATCTTTCAAATACTCGGATTGCATTCCATTATCTCCTGGCACAACAATATGTAACATAGTAGTCCCTCCTGCAATATTGGTAAATAATGAATCCTGAACATTAGGCAAAAATTCTATACCTTCAATTTCAATATCATGATCCTTAAAATCCAATTTCAAAGAAAAATTACTACTTGTTATTCCTGATAAAAACAATTTTTCAGCATGATTAAGTTGATGTACTTTATCATTAATATGGATTTGCAAAAAGGTATCATCCGAAATAAACTGATTCGTACTTTCTCCCTCACGAATATGCATCATCCCTTCATAAGAAATATAACGCGTAATTCCTGCTCCTATTAAAATAAGGATGAAAGACAAGTGAAAAGTAAGTGAAGCTATCTTTTCCAATCGGAATAATTTATACTTAATTACGTTATTAATCAAGTTATAGGTAAGTAAAACCAATATCATTTCGAACCACCAAGCATTATAAATTAATGCCTTTGCTGATGTTCTTCCAAAATCATTTTCAATAAAAGTTGCATAACCAATTGAAAAAGCAAATAATAAGATGAGCATACTCATTAATTGCATGGAAGAAAGAAACTTTATTACTCTATTTATCATATCTGAAATTTATGCAGCAAAATTACGAATTATTATTAAGTTTGTGTTTAAATTATTTTAAATGAAAAATATAATTTTAGTGGGTTCGGGCAATGTTGCCACACACTTAGGAATTGCCTTAAAACAATGCAATTATCCGATAGTACAAGTGTATAGCAGAAGCATTGAAAATGCAAAAAAATTAGCTACAAAACTCAATGCTGATTTCACAAATGATTTAGCCCAGCTAAAAACGGCTGACTTAATAATTGTTAGTGTGAATGATGATGCAATTTCAAGTGTATTATCACAGCTTAAAAATACTGCAATAGTGCATACTTCAGGAAGTATTGGAATGAATGTTTTTAAGGATATTTTTTCTAATTATGGTGTGTTTTATCCACTCCAAACTTTTAATAAAGAGATAGAAGTAAATATTTCAGAAGTTCCGTTTTGCATTGAGGGAAATTCATTAGAATTTGAAAAACAACTACTTGAGATTGCCAAAAAACTATCCAACAATGTGGTTGCAATGAATTCTGAACAAAGAAAGCAACTCCATATTGCAGCAGTTTTTTCCTGTAATTTCAGTAATCAAATGTTTAGTATCGCTAATGATTTGTTAGCTGAAAAAAATATTGATTTTGAAATTTTATTACCTTTGATAAAACAAACTATCAGCAAATTAAATACCAATAAACCCAAAGCAGTTCAAACCGGCCCTGCAAAGCGGAATGATTTACAAGTAATTAAAGAACACATTAGCCTTATTAAAAAACAAGAAATTAAAGAATTATATCAAAAAATAAGCACCAATATAATAAAAACACATGAGTAAACTTATTGCATTTTTAAAACTCGTTAGGTTAAAAAACTTAATAATTATTGCCATAACACAACTTCTTATTAAATTTAGTTTAATCAATCCTTTTTTAAGTGATTTTATCCTATCAAATAACCAATTCTACCTTTTGGTTTTAGCAACTGTTTTTATTACAGCATCTGGCTATATTATTAATGATATTTATGATGTAAAAACTGACAAAATAAATAAAGAAGAAAAAAGAATTATCGGCAAATCAATCAACTCAAGAAATGCTATTGCTTGGTATATATCATTTAATATTATTGGACTTTCATTAGGTTGCTATATTGCATATCTTGTAAAAAAACCTCTTTTCAGTCTAATCTTTTTCTATTGTATTTTTAGCTTATGGACTTATTCCAAACGCATGAAAAGTTCATTTTTACTAGGTAACCTTCAAGTTTCATTATTAACGGCACTTAGCATTTTTAATGTTGCCTTATTCGATATTCTTCCTAATGGGATAAATAAAAACAATGGGGAATTGATGATATTTAAAATCATTTTATGCTACACTGCATTTTCTTTTATCACCACTTTTATTCGTGAAATAGTAAAAGATTTAGAGGATATGGAAGGCGATAAAAAGATACAAGCAAAAACACTTGCCATAACTTACGGAATTGAAAAAACAAAATGGGTAGCACTCGTATTTACTACTTTAACTTTTCTTGGAGTTGCCTATTTTCAATACTTCCAATACAGCATATTCTCTAGTGAATTTGAATATGAAATCTCTATTTGGGGCGTAAATAAAATTGCCATTTTTTATACTTTATTTTTACAAGCTTTATTCTTATTTCTAGGGTTTAAGATTTACACTTCTAAAGTGAAAAATGACTTTCATTTCATAAGCCAGCTTTGTAAATTCATTATGATTATTGGGATATTATCTATTCCACTTTTCACCTACTTACACCTAAACTAAATGCTAAAGAAACTATTACAACAGCACACAATTATTTTGGGTTCGGCATCCCCTAGGAGAAAAGAACTCCTATCCGATATTGGTCTAGAATTTAGTATAAAAACTACTGACAAAGAAGAGGATTTTCCAATTGAACTAAAAGAACAGGAAATAGCTGAATTTTTAGCCAAACAAAAATCAGAATTTCTATCAGAAAATTTAAAAGAAACTGATTTATTAATAACGGCTGACACCATTGTTTCCTTTAATGGGGAACTTTTAAATAAACCAAACGATAAAAAGGAAGCCTCTAACACGCTTAGCAAACTTTCAGGACACACACACAAGGTGATAACAGGCGTTTGCATTAAATCAATCAGAAAGGAAGTGTTGTTTTCAGCCACCACATTCGTTACTTTTAAAAAATTAAGCAAAGAGGAAATAAATTATTACATAGATAATTGTAACCCTTATGATAAAGCAGGTGCTTATGGAATTCAGGATTGGATTGGGAAAATTGGAATACAAAAAATTGATGGTTCTTACGCTAATGTTGTTGGCTTACCAACCGAAAAATTATACGAACAACTAAAATCATTTATCTAAGGAAGTAAATTTCTTATCTTTGCAACAAAACGAAAAGAATGTTAAAACTAAAAATAGGTTCATTTATTAAGCTATTACTTATTGCGCTACTTATAGCGTCCTGTACTCCTATGAGTAAGATAACTTACCTTAATGATAGTACACAAAACGAATGGGATGTTTCGCCAGTACCCCCAAAGCATCATTTGGAAATTGGGGATATATTAATGGTAAAGGTAATAAGTAGGAATGAGGAATCCAATAACTTATTTAACCTTGAAACAAACACAAATAGTGCTAGCCCTACCCTTACAGCTGCCAATCTTTACCTTAATGGCTTTACTATTAGCCAAGAAGGAACAATTGACATACCAAATGTAGGTGAGGTTTTTGTATTAAATCAAACTTTAGAACAGGCAGAAGAAACTATTTCTTTAAAGGCAGAGGAGTATTTAATCAACCCTTTTGTAATTGTGAAACTTGCTAATTTTCAGTTTACAATACTAGGTGAAATAAATAACCCTGGCAACTACCCAGTTTACAAAGAAGGACTTACAATATATGATGCCATTGCAATGTCAGGAGGGATTAATGATTATGGTAACTTAAGGAAAGTTAAAATTATCAGGTCTGAAAAGAATAAAAAACAAGTTTTTCATTTAGACCTAACCTCCCAAGATGTTCTTACTTCTGATTTCTTTTACCTAAGAAATAAAGATTTAATTTACATTCAACCCCTTAAATTTAAAGGGTTTAAGAAATCACAATCACAACTATTACTATCGGCATTAACTACCTTTGCAGTACTCTTTAATGTTTATCTTAATTTTTCAAAATAAAATATGTACGAAAAACAAGCCCCTCAAGAAGAAACAATAGACATAAAAGCACTTATCTTAAAATATGCTCAATATTGGTATTACTTTGTCCTTTCTATTTTATTTTTTGGTTTTGTAGCATTCCTAAACAATAGATATACAGTACCAGAATATAGCGTTTCAAGTACTCTTTTAATTCGAGATGACAACAACACCCAGCTAGGAGCAGAAAATTTACTTGAAGGCTTAGAATTATTTAGCGGAAAAAAGAACTTAAAGAATGAAATAGTAATTCTTAATTCTTACAGTTTATCAGAAAAGGTTATTCATGAATTAGAACTAGGAACTTCTTATTTTCAACATGGATTTTTACAAAGTAATGAATTATTTAAAATATCTCCTTTTAAGGTAAGGGTTGATTCCTCACACCTTCAACTTACTAACGTAAGCTTTCAGATATACCCAATAAATAATGAGGAATTTACACTATCAGCAGAAGTTAATGATCAATACCCTTACAACATTTCTACTAAAAAGCTTGAGAAATCCTTATCTATAAATATTGATATTGAAGAAAAACACCTCTTTAATGCTATTATTGAAACAGAATCTTACTCATTTATAGTGAATAAGGCTGAGAATTTTGATCTAGAAAGCATTCTTGAAAGTGAAAAATACTTTTCTTTTAAATTTCATCAAACTGAAAAATTAGCAAATAAACTGATTGAAAAAGTAAGTGTTAACCCTATCAATAAAGATGCCTCAATACTTAAACTAAACATTAAAGAAAGAACGCCCCGAAAAAGCATTCAGATTTTAGATAAAATCACAGAAATCTATATAAGAAGTGGCTTAGATGAAAAGAACTTAATGGCAATTAATACAATTCATTTTATTGATGAGCAACTAGAAACAATACAAGATTCATTAACTTATATAGAGGGAAATCTTGAGAAGTTCAGACTACAAAACCCTAACCTAGAAATAGTTGACAAAGAATTCGGGACCTATTTTCAAAAACAAAAATTAGACAATACTTTATCTGAACAATCCGTAAATATAAAATATTACAATTCTTTATTATCATACCTTAAAAATGATAAGAATGCAAATAGTATTGTCTCCCCAACATCTATGGGAATTAGTAACCCTGAGTTAAACAGCTTGATAAATCAACTATTACAGCTGTATGCTAAAAAAGGGGAACTACAATTAACTACAACTACTAAAAACCCTACCTATATAGCTGTTTTAGCACAAATAAATCATACTAAAAAAACAATTATAGAAAACGTAAATAATCTTATCTCATCAGCCTCTATTTATGAGTTTGACCTGAAAGATAGAATTAATACATTTAATGATAAAATTAGTAAACTTCCTGAGGCAGAAAAAAACTATTTAATTCTTAAAAGAAAACATGAGTACAATGAGCAAACTGCTATTTACTTACAACAAAAAAGGTATGAAGCTTCTCTAGCAAAAGCAGGTACAGAATCTGACCATAAAGTAATTGACAAAGCAAGATTAGATAGTGACATTCCCATAAGCCCTAGAAAAGGTTTAACTTATTTTATCGCTCTGTTTATTGGACTTATATTGCCAATTACTATCATTTCTCTTAGAGATTTTTTTAGTGACACTATAAAAAGTAAATCTGATTTACAAAATGCTACAAATATTCCAATTTTAGGACTTATAGGGCATAGTGACAACCCAAGAAGTCTAGTAGTTCAAAATTCTTCCAAATCTATTATTGCCGAATCGTTCCGATCATTAAGAACCAACATACAGTATTTAGCAGCAGATAAAGAAAAGAAAGTAATAACGGTTACCTCATCAATTGGTGGTGAAGGAAAAACTTTTACAACTATGAACCTTGCGGCCATATTTGCTTTATCTGGACACAAAACTATCTTAATTGGAGGAGATTTAAGGAAACCTAAATTACATGAAGATTTTAAAGTAGATACATCAAAAGGGTTAAGTAGCTACCTTATAAATAAATCCGAATTATCTGATGTAATTACAAAAACAGAAATTGAAGCATTAGACATAATCGCTTCTGGTCCTACTCCTCCAAATCCTGCTGAGTTACTGGATAGTGCTAAGATGCAAAATTTAATTACTGAACTTAACAAAACATATGATTATGTAATTATTGATACTCCTCCAATTGGTTTAGTAACAGATGGAGTAATACTCATGCAACATGCTGATGTAAATTTATATGTTGTTCGTCACAATTACTCTAAAACCAAGGCTTTAAGTGTTGTTAACAACCTATACAACCAAGAACAAGTTAAAAATGTACACATTATTATTAATGACTTTAAACATTCTGCATCAGGATATGGATATGGATATGGGTATGGGTATGGAACTTCAGGTTATGGTTATTATGAAAATGAACAAGAATAACTCTTATTAAAACTAGAGTTTTTTAAAGCCCAATTTTATTGGGCTTTTTCTTACTATAATCCTTTTATTTTTAGCAGTTTTGCAAAAAATTTAAAAGCATGAGTAATAAGAAAGGGAGGCCAGCAAATAAAATACAAGATTTACAATTTTTTGGAGAATTTGGAGGAGTAAACCCATCCATTGCCGATTCATCAACCTTTACCTATTTAGCAGGGAAAACTATGGGAGATGTTTTTGAAGGAACACAAGAGGGATGTTACCTTTACTCCCGTCATACAAATCCATCAACATCCTACTTAGGACAGGCTATTGCAAGTATGGAATATACGAAAGGTGCTATCCTTTCAGCATCAGGAATGGGAGCAATTACTACTACCCTTTTACAATTATGTAGCACTGGAGATGAAATCATAAGTAGCCGTACAATTTATGGTGGTACTTATGCTTTTATGAAAAACTATTTACCAAAGTTTAACATCAAAACAACTTTTGTAAACACTACTAAACTTGAAGAAATAGAATCAGCAATTACTGATAAAACAAAAGTAATTTACTGTGAAACTATGAGTAATCCTTTATTGGAAGTTTCAGACATTAATGCGATTGCTGAAGTAGCTAAAAAGCATGGAATTAAATTTGTTGTTGATAATACTTTTACACCTATGATTTTCTCCCCTTCCAAAATGGGGGCTGATGTTGTAATTCATTCATTAACTAAATTTATTAATGGTACTTCTGACACTGTTGGTGGTGTAGTTTGTTCTGATGAAGAGTTTATTGCAAGTATGATTGATGTAAATTCAGGAAGTGCTATGCTACTTGGCCCTACTATGGATGCAGTGAGAGCTGCAAGTATTCTTAAGAATATTCGTACGCTACACTTAAGAATGAAAAAACATTCTGAGAATGCTCAATACCTATCTGAAAAATTCCAAGCAGATAACTTAAGAGTTATTTATCCAGGGCTTGAAAATCATCCTCAACACGAGATGATGAAAAACAGCATGAATGAGGGATTTGGATTTGGAGGAATGTTTGTAATTGACACAAAAACTAAGGAAAAAGCAAATGCTTTAATGGAAGAAATGCAAAATAATAATTTAGGATACTTAGCAGTAAGTTTAGGATTCTATAAAACATTATTTTCTGCTCCTGGTTTATCTACTTCATCTGAAATTCCTGAAGAAGAAAGAGAAACAATGGGGCTTTCTGATGGATTAGTGCGTATCTCAATTGGCTTGGATAACGATATTGAAAGAACTTACAACACTATGGTTAACTGCATGAAGAAAGTAGGTATATTATAAACCAAAATTGTTGTTACAACATAAATTAAATATTAAAAGGAAGCCGAGCAAATGCTCGGCTTTCTTATTTTTAGTCTTAGAGAACTTTGCTTACAATTGTAGCTATCTCAAAAAAGTATCGATTGCTTCTAAAACTAAGTTTTATCGCAATGACAATATGATGGGTTCTCTCTCACATTTACATACCATTAATTGCTACTAAACCATTAAACAATTGTTACATTAATCTTTTTATCTTTACCATCTTAATTACACAAAATGACAGATAAAAAAACGCCTTACTTTTTTGCTTTACTTCCAATTATAGTTTTAGTAAGCCTATTAGCCTACAATGTATTTTTGTATGGCGATAACTCCCTTGGTGGCGCTAATCAATTAGCGTTACTCTTTGCAGCAG
>Ga0257120_1002617_pt1 | contig 10620 bp, 8 predicted proteins | sample SI106_10metaG_FD_190153 | JGI IMG/M metagenome (GOLD analysis project Ga0257120, IMG submission 190153) | Marine microbial communities from Saanich Inlet, British Columbia, Canada - SI106_10 | ecosystem: Environmental > Aquatic > Marine > Inlet | place: Canada: British Columbia | collected... | reverse complement strand
ATAAGTTGTCTATTTAATATATCCAACATTTCAAGAAATGACATGTCGGGTGAAATATCCTGAATTGGATATTCTACGATTTTTCCTTCAGTAGTGGCGTTTTCTTGTCGCCATATTTGTAATGTTAAATTCATAGCAGTTCTTATTTGTATGAGCGTTCTTTAACTTCAATATTTTCGTAAACTAATGCTTCTTTATGTAATTCAGCATCCTTAGGTTCTCCTTTGTATTCCCATGCAGACACAAACTGAAATTCTTTTCTTCTTTGTGCTTCTCCTTCTGTGGTTTGGTGCTCTTCTCTAAAGTGTCCACCAGCAGATTCTTCACGAACCAAGGCGTCTTTTGCAAACAGTTCTCCTAACTCAAGGAAATCTGCAACCCGACCTGCTTTTGCTAATTCCTCATTAAATTCATCCGCAGAACCTGGTACAAGTACATCTTTATAAAACTCCTCACGAAGAGCAGATACTTCTTCAATAGCTTCTTTTAATTCTTTTTCATTACGAGCCATTCCACATTTGTTCCACATAATTTTCCCAAGACGTTTGTGGAAATAATCCACAGGCTTGGTTCCTTTATTGTTGACAAAGTGATTTATTTCTGAAGTTACTTTGGCTTCCGCTTCTTCAAATTCGACAGTGTCTGTTGGAATTGGGCCAGTTCTAATGTCATCAGATAAATAGTTTCCAATGGTGTATGGCAATACAAAATAGCCATCTGCAAGTCCTTGCATTAATGCTGACGCCCCCAAACGGTTGGCACCGTGGTCAGAAAAATTAGCTTCTCCAATCGCATAAAGTCCCGGAATGGTTGTTTGTAGATTATAATCAACCCAAACACCACCCATTGTGTAGTGTACGGCTGGATAAATCATCATTGGAGTTTCATATGGATTTTCATCTACAATCTTCTCATACATCTGAAATAGGTTGCCGTATTTACTTTTAACGACTTCTTTTCCTAAAGTTTGTATCAGTTCAGTATCGTCTTCATTCAATCCTTTGACGTGTGCTTTTTCTTTTCCGTATCTGATAATTGCGGCAGCAAAGTCTAAAAAGACCGCTTCACCTGTTTTATTTACACCAAAACCTTCGTCACAACGTTCCTTAGCAGCGCGCGAAGCAACATCTCTTGGCACTAAATTACCAAATGCTGGATAGCGTCTTTCTAAGAAATAATCGCGTTGATCCTCAGCGAGATCCGTAGGCTTTAAATCGCGATTTTGAATCGCTTTGGCATCCTCTAATTTTTTTGGAACCCATATACGTCCATCATTCCTTAAGGATTCAGACATCAGGGTTAATTTTGATTGGTGATCTCCAGAAACAGGAATACAAGTAGGATGAATTTGTGTGTAACATGGGTTTGCAAAATAAGCACCTCGTTTGTGCGCTTTCCAAGCTGCTGTTACATTACTTCCCATTGCATTTGTAGAGAGGTAAAATACATTTCCGTAGCCTCCAGTTCCTAAAACGACTGCATGACCTGAGTGGCGTTCAATTTCTCCAGTTACTAAATTTCGAGTAATAATTCCACGTGCTTTTCCGCCTACAATTACGACGTCTAACATTTCGTGACGGTTGTACATTTTTATTTTCCCACGTCCAATTTGACGGTTCATAGCAGAGTAGGCCCCTAACAATAGTTGTTGACCTGTTTGTCCTTTGGCATAAAAGGTTCTAGAAACTAAAACTCCTCCAAAAGAACGGTTGTCTAAAAGTCCTCCGTAATCTCTTGCAAAAGGCACACCTTGCGCAACACATTGGTCAATGATGTTGGTGGACACTTCTGCTAAACGGTGTACGTTGGCTTCACGTGAACGGTAATCGCCCCCTTTAACCGTATCGTAAAATAATCGGTATGTAGAATCGCCGTCTCCTTGATAATTTTTTGCGGCATTGATGCCTCCTTGTGCAGCAATGGAGTGTGCACGACGCGGAGAATCTTGAAAACAAAACGCTTTTACGTTGTAGCCAAGTTCTGCAAGGGTCGCGGCAGCAGATCCACCAGCAAGTCCAGTTCCAACAATAATCACGTCGATGTGACGCTTGTTTGCAGGATTTACAAGGTTAATGTTATTTTTATGTTTGGTCCATTTATCTTCTAAAGGACCTTCTGGTATTTTTGAATCTAAAGCCATAATCCTATGTTTTAGTGTGTATTGTTAAAAAAGTGGAAGAGGGCGATGACAATAAATCCTAAAGGGATGGTTATTGCGTATACTTTCCCAAAACCTTTTAGTGATTTTGTATATTTATTATTTGCTCCAACTGATTGAAATGCAGAGTTAAACCCGTGTAATAGGTGGAGGGCAAGAAATATAAAAGCAACTACATATGCGCCTACTCTTGCAGGGTTGTGAAATTTCTCAACCAATTCATGATAATATCTAAACTCACCATTGTGCAAACCACTCATATCACCAATGACATACTTAGTGTTAAGTTCTGGGAACCAAAAATCAATAAAATGTAGTGCAACGAATGCCAAAATAGCAAACCCACTATAAATCATATTTCTACTCATCCAAGTTGAGTTAGCGTTGCCGTTGTTTTTGGCATAGCTAATTGATCGAGATGTGTAGTTTTTATATTCCAATACAAATCCCATTACAAAATGAAAAACCACTCCAAAAATAAGAACGGGTTGTAAAACAAATTGAACCAATGGATTCGTTCCCATAAAGTGCGAGACTTCGTTGAAAGTATCTGGGTTGAAAATCGATAGAATGTTAATGGCGAAATGTTGTAAAAGGAAAAACATGAGGAAAAATGCAGAGAGCGCCATGGCAATCTTTTTCCCAATTGAAGACTTTAAAAATCCACTCATAATTAGATGCTATTTTTTAACCTCGCAAAGGTAATCTACGACAACGTTTTAGGCAATAACATTAGTGTTAATTTTTTTATTTATAATTATTTTAAATTAACAGATTGTTATAGAGTAGGTTTAACATTTTAAATTTGGCGTATTATTATAAATTTTTTTCTAAATTTGAGGAAAATACTTAAGATTGCTAAACATCCAAATCTAAAACTTTACACGCAAAGCAGATGGTTATTTAAATGTTGAATGTGATCATTAAAAACAATAAATTTTAATAGATGAAATACCTACCTATTAGTTCTCAGTTATTTACAAAAAACAGATTAAAGTTTTCACGGCAAATGCAACCTAAATCAATCGCTGTATTTAACTCTAATGATGTCTTTTCTACAGGTGCAGATAGTACACTACCATTTGAACAGCACCGGAATATTTTTTACCTCAGTGGGGTAGACCAAGAAGAAAGTATTTTAATTATATTTCCTACTGCAAACGAAGCTGCACATAGAGAAATTCTTTTTGTAAAAGAAACAAATGATCACATTGCAGTATGGGAAGGCTCTAAACTTAGTAAATCTCAGGCAACTGCTGCATCGGGAGTTCAAACGGTGTATTGGTTAAAAGAGTTTGATTCGATTTTCCCAAAATTGATGGCAGAAGCGACTCTTTTTTATTTTAATAATAATAATCATTACCGCCAAGCAGTTGAAATTGAAACTCGGGACGATCGCTTTTTAAAAATGATTAAATCCACTTATCCAAATCACGAGATTGCTCCTAATTTTCCAATTATGGAGGCGATACGTGGTGTTAAAGAGCCAGAAGAAATTGCGTTGATGCAAACTGCTTGTGATATTACAGAAAAAGGGTTTAGAAGAGCTTTGGCTTTTATAAAGCCGGGCGTTATGGAGTACGAAATCGAGGCAGAATTCGCTCACGAATTTCTCAAAAATCGTTCGAAAGGATTTGCTTACACTCCAATCATCGGATCGGGATACAATGCTTGTGTGTTGCATTATATAGAAAACAATCAAGCTTGTAAGGATGGCGATATGTTACTCATGGACGTTGGAGCAGAGTATGCAAATTATGCAAGTGACATGACTCGAACGATCCCTGTAAATGGGCGATTTACGGCACGCCAAAAAGCTGTTTATCAAGCGGTTTTAAATGTTAAAAATGAGGCAACTAAGTTATTAGTTCCTGGCACTATTTGGGAAGATTATCATGTTGAGGTTGGAAAAATGATGACCTCTGAACTTTTGGGGTTAGGTTTAATTGATAAAGCTGATGTTCAAAATGAAGACCCAAAATGGCCTGCTTATAAAAAATATTTCATGCACGGAACATCGCACCATATGGGATTAGATACGCATGATTTTGGTCCTTTAAAAACGCCTATGACAGAAAATATGGTGTTTACAGTGGAACCTGGAATTTACATACCTAATGAAAAAATGGGCATCCGACTCGAAGACGATGTTGTCATTCAAGCTGTAGGCCCACCTTTAAATTTAATGCAACACATCCCTATTGAAGTAGATGAAATAGAAACTCTGATGCAAAAAAATTAAGCTTTTTTAGCGCAGCATTCTTTTTTACAATTTTCAGCACAAGCTTTTTTGTCGGCTTTCGTTTTGTCTTTACAGCATGCTTTTTTGCATTCTTTTTCACATGATTTTTTAGCACCTGAAAATTCCGCTACAGTTTTCATGTTTTCTACCGAGTAGGTGTCTGCTACAGAAGTCACCGTTTTGCTAATGCTCATTGGATTTGCTTTGGCAACGTCGTATTCGACCATCGCCATTTCGCTTTTAAAATCGACGGTTGCAGATTTTACGCCTTCCATATTCGCAAGTTTTTTCTGAATGGTTTTAGCACATCCTATTTCGCAGGTCATCCCTTTGATATTGAATTCTGCTTTGGAATAGGTCGCATTGGAATCTAAGCTTTTGGTTGTTTCTTCACTGGTTTCTACGGTTATTGTTTCTGTTTTTGGCTCGTTCTTACAAGCTAAAAAGAACATAAATAGACATGCGTAGGCTAAGATAATTTTGAAATGTTTCATAGTATTTTATTTAGGTATTTAAACAAATTTAAAAATAATTCAGTGTTATTCTAATTTATTGCTCAATTTTGTGAAAAATTAATAATCTATAAATGAATCAAGAACAAAGAAAATGGGTGTACTTATTTACACTAGCGATTGTATGGGGAAGTTCTTTTATTCTTATCAAAAAGGGTTTAATTGCTTTGACGCCTTTACAATTGGGGAGTTTGAGAACGGTCATTTCGTCTCTTTTTATTTTTCTGATTGGTTATAGGTCTCTCAAAACGATTCTTAGTGATCAGTGGAAATGGATTGTTTTATCTGGTTTTATAGGCACCTTTTTGCCAGCCTTTTTATTTGCATTTGCAGAAACAGAGGTTGACAGTGGCGTGGTGTCTATTCTAAACGCTTTAGTACCATTAAATGCAATTTTAATAGGTCTAGCGGTTTTTAAAATTACATCCACAAAGATGCAAATATTAGGTGTGATTTTGGGTTTTGTCGGAGCCTCAATGCTTATTTTTAATAGTATGGAACTCAATCCTGATCAAAATTATTTATACGCTGGTTTTGTAGTCTTGGCAACTGTTATGTATGCTTTTAATGTGAATATTATTAAACATTACCTTCAGGAGGTTAAGCCGATTGCCATTGCTACAGGAAACTTCGTCGCTATATTCATACCTGCTTTATTGGTGTTGATTTTCTCTGATTTTTTTACTGTTAAGACTTTTGAAAATGAAGCTGTTTATGCTTCGATAGGGTATGTGTCAACCTTGGCAATCTTTGGAACAGTAATGGCGAAAATTATTTTCAATAATCTTATACAGATTTCGAGTCCTGTATTTGCTTCTTCTGTCACCTATTTAATGCCGCTAGTAGCGCTGCTTTGGGGGTTGATTGATGGAGAGCTTTTTGGTTTAGACCAAGGGTTAGCCTCTTTACTTATTTTATGTGGAATTTATTTAGCGAATAAAAAAGCAAAAAAAAACCGAAGCTAATGCCTCGGTTTTTAGAATTTATAAAAGTTAGATTATTTAAAATCTTCAGCAGTAACGCCGTCATTAACGACAATTTCACTTGCTGCCATCCCAATCACTTGTGGACCTGAAGTTATTTTCTGAACGTATGGAAATAAAACTCCATTCACTTCTCTATAATCAGATAAGTCTTGAACAGAGGTTATTTTTTGACCTTGCATTTCTTGTGATTTTTCAGTTCTCACTAAAAGACCTGTAGCAGCGTCATAATAACGATAAGCGTCATCTTCAACTTTTAATTTGTAAACATCTACTCCGTCAATCGCTGTTAAGCTAACCAGCGTTAAGGTACTTGCATCTAAATAAGTTTCTGGAAATAAGCCTTTTTCTTTTGCTTTTTCAGCAAGCTCGTCTTCCGACATTGGTTGCTGCATTCCTTGTTGTTCTACATATCCTTCTGCACCATCATACTTTTGTTTCATGACAGTTCCCATTCCCTCAATAGACATTTCCATTGATGACATGTTTGGTGTCATAGTTTTCGATACAGCAGTTGGTTTGAACGGCATACCTTCGATCGTTACATTTGCAGCAGTCATTACAGAGTTTACTGCATTGACAGCTTCAAGGCCTCCAATGGCTATAATATAACCATCTAGTACCGTTGCAGCAGTTACTCCTGCTGGAATTGGCTTTGTAAATTCAGGCTTTTCAACAGGGTTTGCAAACGTATCAAAGTAATTGATTGGAATCCCTGTTTTTTCAAGGTTTGTGATCACTTCACTTCCTTTACCAACCACCACGAATCGAGCGTTATCTGCAGTAAAATAGAGATTTGCAACTCGGTTTACATCTTCAATAGATACCGCGTTTATTTTTTCTAAATACGTTGCATAAAAATCTGCTGGTAATTCGTTGATTTTAGTATTGATTGCATATTGAGCAATTGTACTTGGTCTTTCTAGTGCTAATACAAAATCACCAACATATTTTGCTTTGGCATTTGCTAAAGCATCCGCTTCTACAGGCTCGGCTTGAAAGCGTTTAATTTCTTTTATCGTTTCAACAACAGCACTGTCAGTGACTGCATTTCTTACGGCTGCTCCAGCTCTGAAACGTGAGATATATTTGTCTGTTCCAACAGAAGAACGTGCGCCATATGTGTAACCATGCTCTTCACGAAGGTTCATGTTTAAGTAACTATTAAATCCACCACCTAATATTTTATTAGCAATAAGAACTGCATGGTAATCAGGGTCACTCATTTTTAGCTTTACATTGCTAGTCAATGAAATGTTTGATTGTACAGCGTTTGGCATGTCAATGAAATCAATCTCTAAGGATTCAGGATTCGCATTCGGTTCTATAATCACAGTTGTTGTAGTCGCTGCTTTTTCCCATTTCTTGAAATGCTTTTTTACAAGCTTCACAATTGATTTTGTGTTTACGTCTCCAATAATTACTAGGTACGTATTGTTAGGAGTAAAGTATGTATCGAAATAAGTTTTTACGTCTGCAAGAGTTACAGCTTCAACAGATTCTTCAGTTACAAATTCTCCATAAGGGTGTTGTTTTCCGTACGCTAATGCACCGCCAACACGTCCTGCAATTGCATCGACACTTTTGGCATCTGATTTAATACCTTCAATAAGTTTTTCTTTTTCTTTTTGAAATTCTTCTTCAGTAAGTAGAGGGTTCATCGCGGCATCTGCTAATAACTCCAGCATACGATTGCTGTATTTTGTTATTGATCCTGCTGAACCTCCGCCAAAACCAAAATTCAAACGTGCCCCTAAAAAGTCAATTTCTTCATTAAAATCATCTTTTGAAATAGTTGTGGTCCCGTTTGCTAACATGGCACCTAACAGTGCTGTTACGCCTGCTTTTTCACCTTCTAAAACTGGGTCTCTGTCAAAAGCGATATTGAAAGATACTCTTGGCAGTTTATGGTTTTCAACGACCAATATTTTGAGGCCATTTTTTAATTCAAATTCTTGTGGCTTCTCCAATGAAATTATTGGAGCAGGTCCTGGTTTTGGTTGCTGTGAGCGGTCAATCTGAGCATTCACTCCTAGAGACATAAAAAACACGGCAATTAATATATATAATTTAGTTTTCATTATTAAATCTTTTAGTTGTTATTCCTTATCGGATTCTGGTAAGTATTCTAATATCAATCGTTGGTCAGCATTTAGATATTTGTTTGCAACCGTTTTGATTTCTTCACGTGTTATTGAACGGTAAATGTCAATTTCATTATTAATTAAATTAACATCGCCATACAGCATATAGTAACGTGCCAATGAATTTGCAATCCCTTCAAAACTAGAGTTTGAACTTACAAAGTTGTTCTCAAACTTGTTTTGAATTTTTTGGTAGTCTCTCTCAGAAATAAGTTCATTTTGAAGCTTTGCAATTTCTTCATCCATTTCAACAATAAGGTCGTCTAGTGAAACATCCCCTAAAGGCAATCCGTATAATATGTAGGTTCCGTAGTCTTCTTGACTAAAATCAAGTGCACCTACTTGGAGAGCCATCTTTTTGTCATCAACAATTTTCTTGTAAAGTTTTGATGTCTTTCCATCACTTAAATAAGTTGAGATCATACTTAACACATAAGAGTCTCTTTCTTTGAACGAAGGCGTTCTATATGCTGCCATTACAGCCGGAATTTGAATGTTAGAGTCATAAGCTTTCGCACGCATTGGCTCTGTAATAGGATCTTCTTTTGGGAAGTTTCTAACGATGTCTTCACCTCTTGGAATCGGTCCAAAATAATTTTCAATCATTACCTTAACCGCTGCAACATCAATATCACCAGCGACCACTAAAACAGCATTGTTAGGAACATAGAATTTTTTATTAAATGCTTGAAATTCTTCAAGAGTCGCGGCATCTAAGTGTGCCATTTTCCCAATTGTAGTTCCTTTATATGGATGTTTTTTAAACATGTTAACTTTGATCATTTCAAGGAATTTTCCATAAGGGCTGTTGTCAACTCTTAATCTTTTTTCCTCTTTTACAACCTCATTTTGCGTATCAACACCATCTTGGTTAATAACAGGGTGAAGTAAACGCTCAGATTCCATCCACAGTCCTAGCTCTACATTGTTTGAAGGGAATACTTCATAATAGTAAGTTCGGTCATCAGTTGTGTTGGCATTGTTACTTCCACCGTTGGAAGTTACAATCGTAAACCATTCTCCTTTCGGAATATTTTTAGTTCCTTCAAATAGTAAGTGTTCAAAAAAGTGTGCAAATCCAGTCCGTTCAGGATTTTCATCTTTTGCACCAACATGGTACATAACGGAAGTTGTCACAACAGGTGCTGTGTTGTCTTGATGTAAAATAACGTGCATACCGTTACTTAAATCGTACTCTTCAAATTTAACTTCTTGTGCTGAGATTGATAAAGTCATCAGAAGCAAAGAAGCTAAAGAACATAAGCATTTTTTCATGAGTTAATTTTTAGTTTATAATATTCAATTAGACGTTTAAAGTCAAATTTTGTTACATTTTGTTCCCAAAAATAATTATTTAATTTAAATTATAGTTCATTAATAAAAAAGAAAACCTAAATTTTATTAATTAAGATTTTCTTTTAAACTTTAATTAAGTATCAATTTTAGAATACTTTAAATTCAGTTCTTCTGTTTTTTTTGTGCTTCAAATCAGAGCATTTTTTTGAGTCATCACAATCGTTTAACAATTTACTTTCTCCATAACCAACGGCAATTAAACGTTCTGGATTTACTCCTTTATTCACTAAATAATCAACCACTATTTTAGCTCTTTTTTCAGATAATTTCATATTTGAGTTTTCACCTCCTTGAGAATCGGTATGGGATCCTATTTCTATAATTGAAGTTGAATCATCTTTTAAAATTGACCATATGTATTTGTCAATTAATCGTTTCGACTCTTGAGTTAGGACGGCGCTTCCTGAGGCATAGAATATTGGAACAACTCCAGCACGTTTTATTGTACAAGGAACCATTCTCCAGGCAGTCATGCCCCCTTTTTTGACTAATATTTTTTTAGTGACATTTACATGCTCGGCAGGAACTACTATTGCTTTTGTTGTTTCATCCTTTACAATAACTCTCTTATTAATTTTTTCTGTTAATGCAGGGATTAATTCTACCCTTGTTGTGGCTGGGCTAACTTCAATTTTTCTTTTTACCAGTTTGTAGTTGCCTTTTATGGTTGTTTTCTGTAGCGAGGCAGCAGTTTTTATTGTACTCACTGGGACGTCTCTTACAAGAGCTGGGTCTTTTCGGTAATGAAATATACGGCAATCATTTGGGTCGATAGAAGGACAGTCAGGGTCTTTTTCACCAGCCACCCAAGTTTCACTTGCAGGCAGTATTTCCACTTGTTTTTTTGTAGATCCAAACTGAGCTTCGCTTACCGTAATCTTATTATAAGGGTCTTTAGTCCATACAGTGTCCATTATTGTTTTATATACTGCAGGGATATTTACATATTTTTTAGAACTCGGTTTCAAAACAACATCGACGGATATTGTTTTATAGATAGCAGGGATGACTTCTAGCTTCTTATAGCTAGGGACACTCTCGACTTTAATGATTTCATCCTTGAATTCGTCAGGGGTTACACATTTTGCATAACATTTCCCTGGTTCAGGGTTTATGGGTTGACTTTCTAGGTACTCTTGAGAAAATACAATGCTACAAGACAGCATCGTGAAAATAATGTAGGTAGTTTTCATGATAGTTTATTTAGATTTGGATTTTACAAATT
>Ga0257120_1002616_pt1 | contig 10622 bp, 13 predicted proteins | sample SI106_10metaG_FD_190153 | JGI IMG/M metagenome (GOLD analysis project Ga0257120, IMG submission 190153) | Marine microbial communities from Saanich Inlet, British Columbia, Canada - SI106_10 | ecosystem: Environmental > Aquatic > Marine > Inlet | place: Canada: British Columbia | collected... | reverse complement strand
TTCTTCATCATCAAGTTCTTCTTCAAGTTCTTTAATGATTGATTCTAAATCAAGTTCATCTTCATCAGATTCTTCTTCAGATTCCATAGTTTCTTCTACTTCTTCTTCTTCAGCTTCTTCTTCAGATACTTCTTCAGCGGTGATTTCTTCTTCACCTTCTTCGCTGTACTCACCTTCAGATACTTCTTCTTCAGATACAGTTTCAGTTGATTCTTCAACTTCTTCTTTATCTTCGTCTTCAGTTACAGTTTCTTCAACTGTTTCTTCTTCTTCGGTTACTGTTTCAGTTGCTTCTACTACTTCGCTTTCTTCAACTTCTTCTTTATCTTCATCAGCTTCTTCAATTTCTTGAGTTAACTTCTGAGATAGAATAGATTGTAAACGAGGTGTAAATGCTTCTTCTAAAGCGATTTTAGCGTTTGCTATTGCAGTAGCTCTAACGGCTTTTGCATCAGCGATAGCTTCTTTTAACAAATTTGAGTTTGCCATAATTTACCTTTCGATTTATTTGTGTTTGTGAAAATATTTGGGATTTTCAATAGAAAATTAAAAAAATCGGTTTTTTTGGGTTACCCTACATAAGATATTCGTGGGTATTCATAAACCAATATAGTAAATCCACATTAATGGTGGATTATTAGTAATAAGTATGTTAAAATATAATTAAACGTAAAATATTATCTTCTTTTATCGTTTTTTTTATCCTTCTTATCTAGATTTCTCTGTTTTTTGGGTTTTTTAGTATAAAGCTTTGCTTTTGTATCACCATTACCTTGTTTATCAAGTATAGTTAGTTTTTGTTGTTCTCTAACGGCTAATTGCTTTTCTCTTCTTCTAAGTGTAGTAGGTTTCTTGTAGTATCTTCGTTCTCTAAGTTCCATTAGATGACCAGAGTCCATACTTCTTCTTTTAAATAGCTTTAATGCTCTGTTTATATCACCATTTCTTACTTGAACGGACACAACTGGTAACTTTTTACTCATTCTCCTTTTTTAAGTGTGTGGTTATTTTCTTCCTAATTGGAATAATTTTTCTTCAGCAGCTCCATTAGTTCTGTAATCGTAATGTTTTGGATTTACTCCAAAGTCTTTTAGGGATTTTTCTAACCAAATTCTGTATTTGTTTTTACCATACTTTTTTTCCATGGTAACAAGTACATCGTAAAATAGTTTTTCGTGTTTAACTTTTTTTACTAAATCCTTGATTTGGTTTTTATCTTCTTTAACTACTAATTCGTTTGTTGTTTGTACTGAACCTGTTGTTATAGTACCGTTTTGTGTTCTATTACTAAATTTAACATATTCTTCATCTATCATAGTTCCTTCATAGATAGATTTAAGATACTTAATGAATTCTTTATCATTACTCATCTTTTTAAACTCTCTATCAGCAAATACCTTTTTAACAAAATCTCTAACATCTTTAGAATCTTGTCTGATTTGGTCTATTTGAGAAAACATGCCTTCGTTCATGATTGGTTTGTTTTTATTATCCATTACATCCACCTTCGGTTACACCACCACATCCACATCCACAATCTGATTTGGATTCGGTAGTCATCCCCAAACGTTCTTTCATTTGGTCTTCTGTAATTTCTCCCATTTTATAATAACGAGAAAGGATATTACCCATATCTTCATATAAACCACCTAAACGTTGGTCTAATGATTTAGCCTCAGATGCACATTTATCAAATTGTTTACCCAATTTATCCAATTCACTCATGTTTCTCTTAACAGTATGTTTATCGAACCAATCATCACTTTCGTGAATTGCTAATGTTCTTGCTGCTTCGGTTATACCACCAAGTGTTTCTGCTATTTCTTGAATATCAGATTTTCTATCAAGTGATTCTTGATACTTGTTGTATGTAGAAACAATTTCCAAGAAGTGTTTTTTAACTTCATTAGAAAGAGGTCTTTTTTCCTCATTTGATTCTTTTATTAATTGAGTTAATTTAATCATGAGTTTCTCCTATTATTTAATTCTTTTTAATATTTTATGAAGATACTGCAATCTATCAATAGCATCTTTACAATGGTCCATTGCTTCTAGTATTCCACTTTCATCAATCATTTCTTCAATAAGTTCAATATCGTTCTGAACTGCTCCAACTGTACCCTTTACAATTTTAACAAGTTTCTTATCAGGTTGTTTATATGGTGCTTCATTCATTGAACTTTCGTTCATTATATCTATTAATTTCATAATGATTTTCTCCTTAAAATAATTTTTTTAATTCATTGTCTTTATAGGTATCAGCGTAATACCACTTCTTATCTTTCATATTGTATAAATATACAAATTCAGCTCCACCACTTCTATCTGCATCTTTAATATATCCTTCAATATTCTTAGAATCACCCTTTAGTGGAGTACCATTTTTGTAATATTCAATATCTTTATCATCAAAGATTCCTCTTGCTCCACCCATTTTGATTAATTTAAGAACATCTTTATCACTTTTCATGTGATGTTTTAAACCTGGTTTCATGTTTGATGGGTATCCATCGTAGTGAACGTATGCAGAAACAATCTTACCATTTCTACCAATCACACCAACTTGAGAACGAGTTCCTTCGTTAATCTGAACTGATTCAGGTATCATATCTGCAATAAATGTTGTTGATTCATTCTTCTCATCAAAGATTGATTGTATTTTTGCTGCTAATTTATGTGAACCATTCATTTTTAAATCAAATGCAATTGCATCGATTGATTCTTGTCCATCCCAAGATGATTCTCCAGTTGCTGAATGAGCGATATCATCTGTTCCATCACTTGAATCACCAAATGATGAACCCCATGCAGTACCTTTTTTCCATTCATCATATTCATCTGAGAACATATCTGGTTTGTTTGGGTCATCTGAAGGATTCTTAGCAAGTTCAGGATTATCTTCTAAAACTGCAATAAGAGCTCTTGATTCAGAATGAAAGTTTGCATCTGTTAAAGCTTCAACAGCTGCTTGGGACATTCTTTTTTCGTATTCTTCTTTACCTAATTTCTGTGGTGTAACTCCTAAACTTTGTGCTTTTTTACGAACAACTTTGTTTACTTGAGGATTACCAGGTCTTGGTTTAGATGGTTCTGATTTAGGTTCATCTCCTTTAGGTTCTTCTTTATCCTTGTTAAAGATGTTCACTTTAGGAACGTCTTTATCTTCAGGAGGAGAATCACCCCCCTTCACTCCTTTTTTCTTATCGTGAGTTCCTACCTTAATGGCAGAATCTCTCGCATCCTTTGACTTAAATACTGATACCTTACCTGTATCCTTGTTGATAGCGCTGAACGAATCAGCTTCTAATATGATATCTTTTAATTTAATCATTGTATTACTTTCTATTTTTTATTCCTTCAACGATAACCTTTTTACTTGTATATAAATCAAGCTTACCATCTTTAGTAAGTTTTACATCATAGTTAGTTTTACGAATATCGTTATGACCTCCTTTATACGGAGTATCACCAACTGCTTTTTCGTGTTTACCTAATTCTATTTTGTTATCTCTAAGATAATCTTGAATGCTAAATGCCATTTTTTTAATTTAATTCTGTTATAATTTCTCTCATCAAATCTTGTGTCTTACACCATTCATTACAAACTACTGTTTGTTCTTTAAGTTGTTTGTTCACAGATTCGTTCATTGGAGTCATAAATGCACCATGAGTTGATGGATTAGAAACGAAATCCCAACCTATCAATTCAAAATCTTCACCTACTTTAACTTTCCCTTCTCCTATATTAACAACTGAACCCATACCTCTTGAAGAGATTCCAAGAAGGATTCCTGCCTTTAATAATTCTTTTAGTATATTTCCACTTGGGGTTGGTAATATCTCAACTGTTCCTACTAAATCATCATTATCCCAATGAATCTCTCTTACGTTATGAGATACATTCTTTAAATTGATTACCGAAGAATCTGGATGGTCTAATTCACCAAGAGCACGTCTTTCTTTTATAAGTGTTTCGTACTTTTTAGCTTCTCTTTCTAAAATCTCTCTCGGATATACTCTACCATTTTGGTTTTCTGCACCAGCACGTTGTAAAATACCTTTAACGATAGTTCTTCCACTATCATCTTCGTTTACTCTACCTTCGAACAGTCTTGTTTCTATTAATAAATTATTCATTATGCTCCCCAACTTTTACGTTTTTTAAACAACTCAAAAAATATTGCAGATACTTCCTGACGAATTATTTTTCTGATATTATCCTCATCGGATTCAGATAATTCCTCATTGATGATACCATTTTTGATACTTAGTATTTCTTCATCAATAATTTCTAACAATTTTCTTTTAGTCATTATATTATTATTATCCTATTTTCTTTAAATAGTTAGTTTGTGTTGCAATCCAATCGTTTCCTTTTAATCCAGCCATTTTTGCAGCTTTCTTAATTGCTTCAACTGTATTTCTTGCTTTCACTTTATACTTATTCTTCTTAGATAATTTAACACCATTAAGATTCATATCTGCGAAGCTCATTTCCCAAGTTGCAAATCCTTCTTTGATGATAGATTCTTTTACTACTGATTCTGTTGTTAGAAGTAATTGCTTTTTGTATTTTTTTGCGATGGATAAGACTTGCTTAATTAAGTCTTTTTCATCAGCTGCTGTTCCTTTTCCTAAATACTTACGTGCACCATCATCATATATACTAAATGAATATGCTACTTTTTTCTCCTTACCATCGTTAACACCAATTACAAACTCCGCATCATCTATATAAAACTCATGTGCACCATTGCTGTTGATATCGTGATTTACTTCAGTACCTAAAATTCTTTGAATTCCTTTTTCAAGTGTTGATACAGTCCCATTACTTACTTTATCTTCGTTTACTACTGATTCTTTAACTTCTTCTTTTTCATCTTCCTTCTTACCATCTTTTTTCTCTATTGCCTTTTGAAGTGCTGGTGGTAATTTTTTCTGAGCATCTGTTAATTCAGAAACTTGTTCTTTTTTTGCTCCTTTACCTTTCCAAGTTTTTTCTATGTTGTTAAAGAATTTCTTTTTTTCTTCATCAGACATATCAGGAATAGATTTTCCTGCTTTTTCCAAAGCTCTTTTGAAAAACTCTTGATATTCAGATTCTTCTATCATAGTTTCTTTAACTATGTTTTTTAATGCTTCTCTTGTTATTTTCATTTTTCTATTTCCTGTATGGTTTTGGCGATATTAACCAATCGCTCCTTTATCTTATAAATATGTTTGTTTGTTCTTTTCCAATATTGATTGGAATCCAACTCATTCATTGTTTTAATTTTATTGTACCAATTAAAAAACTTTTGAGTTTCTGCCAATTGGTTTTTTAATTCCTTTAAACCCATTGCCATCTTCTTATGAGGATGTTTGGTTTCATCATTTTTTATTGCTAACCAACGATTAATAGGTCTTTTTACTTTAGATTCTACCATTGGATTATATCCTTGTGGTACTCCATCTCCTTTACCTTCAGCAAATTTCATCAATCCTCTTACTCTTTTTATTAATGTACCTGCAGGAATCCCATAGGTATCACTCATTACATCTTGAGTAAACTTGTTTGATAGGAAGTTAGATAATTCTTTTTTAGTTGCAATACCACTCTTAAAATCATCTCTTGCAATCTTATCTAATTCTTTAGCATCTATCTTACCTTTGAAGTATGCAGTAAGTGCATCTGCTTTGTAGTTGTATTTACCTTCGTCTATATTACCAACATCATTACCCACCACACTATAACCAAGTGTAGTTGCTATTTTTTTCTTTCTTTTCTTATCAGATTCACCTTTATCAGAGAAAGCATTAGGAGTAGAGTATGCCCCTGCAGCTCCAGATGTAGTTGCCTCATCCAATTCTTTTTCAATTTCTTGGATAAGTTCTTCTAAAAATTTATTTAATTTATTTTCCATTTACGAGTTTAATCTCTTTAATAAGTTCATAAGATATCATTAAAGCTGAAACTTGCTCGTCTGTTATTTTCTTTCCGAGTTTTTGCTTTTTCAAAACGTTAATAGTTTCTCTAAGTTTTATTTTAGTGATTTTATCGTTCATTCCTGTATACAATGAATGGAGTTTGGTAATAGTCTCTATTAATTGGTTCTCAAAGTATTCACCAAATTTAGATGTATTAGATACGTTATTAATATATTCTCTTAATAACCCCTTTTGACTACTATTTAAATTAGTATATTTTTTGTTAAAAGATTCTGTCAGAATTTTGAAAGTAAGTAATCTTAAATCCTTTTCTTGTTTTTTATAATCTTCTACTAACTTATCTTCTTTTACTTTTAATGTAGTTGTACTATTTGAAATATGCTCTACTAAAGTTAACTTAGAATCGAATACATCTTTTACATCAGTAACATTTATTGCTTTAGCTTCGAAAAGTTTATGAATAGATGCTAATATTTTATAATTAGTAACAGGAGATGACATGAAGTTATCAATATCTAATGTTTCTTTAATTGATTTGACAAGGTTATACTTTTCTCTTTTAAGTTTACTATAATCTAGTCGTGTATGTGCTTCTAATATAGCATCTATATACTTCTCAGCTTTCGTTTCTGAGTTATATTTTTCATTAATTAGTAAATTAAATAGTCTTAATTCTTTCGCAAGTTCAGTTGTTCCTGCAAAGAATTCTTTAATGATTTCCTTCGATTTCTCCTCTGAGCCATTCAACACCTCAAGTGTTATTTGCTTTGTAAGTAGTTCGAATAAAAACCCAGTGTTTTTAAATTTAGAGTGTCTTATTTTTTTCATTTCAAATTATTCCAATTGTGATATGGTCAATTTATACTATTATAAATATAAAAATATAAATTATAAATTAATTTTCCGTATCTTCGAGGATATTATCCTCATTTAACATATCCGTATCTTCGTGTAAATACTTTCGTTTTGATGAAATTCCATTGATATACTTCAATGCAGTTTCTTCAGAAGTTCTACTTCTTTTTTTGGTTCTTTCTTTATCACCAAGTGGGTCTCTCCCTAATGGGTGTTTATCCTTTCCATAAGTTCCACCTTCTCTTGGTCTACCACCTTTATCTTTAATTTCTTGTTTTATTTTTTCAATTGATTCTTCGATATCATCTGGCTCTTCATCTTCCATTGCAGGGTCTGAACCTTCATCTTCAATAGAACGGAATCTGAATCTATCTTTTAAATCATCTAACATACGAACTCGTTGTACATCTTGTTCACCACCACTTAATTTAAATATATTTTCATATACCCAATCCTTAGATAACATGTTAAGTCCTTGAATATCTTGAGCCAATCTAATTTTCTCACTCCACAAGTTTACCTTTTCTTGTTCGTAAATTGTAGATGGATTAACTAATGATAAATTAAAGTTAGTCATTTCTGAATCTTGAATACCTTGTGCATATAAATGAACGATTGCAAGTTTAGATAATTCTGAAACTACTGTTCTTTGTATTCTTTCAATTGTTCTTGCAAATCTAACATCTTCTGCTGCTAATGTTGCTTTACCATTTACATTTTCTTCATATCCCAAATATGCTCTTGGAATCTTTAGAGCTGCAAACATTTTGTTTTTTAAGTAATCAATATCTTCTATACTAGCATATTCCATTCCAGCAAGATTATCAATAGATGTACCACTATCACCACCACGAACAGGAAGATAGAAATCTTCTGTTAGGTTTTGCATATTATACTTTAAGTTGTAATCACCAGTATTTCTATCAACAAAAGGAACTTTCTTCATCTTGTTAATAATTCTTTGCATATAATTATCTACTTCTGTTGGAGGGATGTTACCAATATCAATTTTGAAAACTCTCTTTTCAGGTGCTCTCATGATTCGGTGAATTAACATTGCATCTTCCATTAGAGATAATTGTTTCCACAATCTTCTAGCATTTTCAATCATTGATTTTCCATATGGTAACCAGTTTGTATCTGCTAACAATCTGAAATGTGCTATTTCAAAGTTTTCGTATTCTTCTTTACCATTAGGGTCTTCAGTAATTTTAAACTTTACTGAGTTTGGATTTGTAGGGTCGGTTCTTTCTAATCGTTCTGTATTGTAAACAGAATGTGGAGTAACATTTACGATACCCTTTCCTTCTGCAACTTCTAAACCTAAAAAGAAATCTCCATACTTACACATATTTCTTACCCATGGCCATAAGTTGAATTCAACATTAAGGATATCATAGAATAAGTTATTTAAAATATCTTGTACTTTTTCATTATCAGAGTGAATTAACATTACATCACCAAATTCATTCTTTAGTGTTGATTCATCTGCATATATATCAAGAGCCGATGCTAATATAGGATCATTATCCATCGCATCGTAATCTCTAAAAACTTCTCTACGAACTTGTTGGTATGCCATTGATTGTGCACCACCTGCTTGTTCGAAGAAACTTTTTTGTATCTTCGTGTATCTATCTCTTAAAGAGGATAGATTTGTTTGCTGTCTTTCATCGCCATCAAAAACTTTTCTATTACCTTTATCGTCAACTGTTACGATTGCCTTGGTACGGAATAGTTTTGTTAAACGTCCAAAAAATGAAGTATCTGCCATTTTGTTCCTAATTTATGTTATAACCTTTATTAATTAATTTATTACCATTTTCTACAAGACCAATATCTTGCTTTGTGTCTTGGTCCTGGTGAATCACAGTTGTGTCTAGCTCTGAATGCTTTTCTTGCATCTGGATTATTCTTTCGAATAGACATTGTCTTTTCTCCTGATTTCTTTGCAGAACTACCACCATGTCCGAAGTTTACCTTTACCACATTACCTTTGGGGTTTTTAACATATACTTTAAATTTTTTAGTATCACCTTGCATCGGTTTACCTAACTTTACCGTTCTACCTTGATATTCAGCTTCATTTATGTCGGATTTATATTCTTTCATAAATTCAGTAAATTCCACTACATCTTGATAGTTTTCTACTGTGTATTCCTCACAGTATTCTTGGCTTTCTACTAATAAATTATATAATGATATCATACTTGTTTGTTTCTATAGTATAAATATGGAATTATTTAATTAACCACGTTAGGTCTTCGTTTCTATCACCAACCCTCATTTTCCATGGGTTTTCATCCATAGAATCGTTACCTCCAAATCCACTAGCCAATCCCTCGGTAGCTTGTCCTATCCCACCTAATGCTTGTTTAGTTAAATCCACTCCCTCTTGTCTTAATCGAAGTGCAGTATCTCTAACCCACAATCCAATTGATAATGACATGGTTAAATCATCATTGTAACCTCTCATCGCTTCTGCTCTATTACCATTCCATATAAATGTAAATAATTCATCTATCAATCTAGTAGAACGTATTGTTACCGATTTTTCTCTAACATATTGTTCTAACTTGGAAATAATTAAAGGTCTTGTTTTAGATGTTGTAGAGAATCCAGGAACCATACCTCGTTCTTCTGCTCTGTATTTATTATGTAATTGATTTTCTACATCTACATATTTTAAATCCTTACTCATATAGAAAGTATTTTGATAACCTCTATCGATTACTTGTTGTATTACTGCCCAACCTATATTAGCATTCTCAATTACAAGTAATGCTTGATTATATTCAGTTGCAAGTGATACCAAGAAATTTCCAAAATCCTTTGTGTCTAATTTACCTTTATATTCTGCAACTTGTGTTGATGATTCAATATCAATCACATGACATGCAGAATAATCTCCCCCATCTCCACGAGCAACATCGGCAACTACCATATAAGCCTTCTGATAATTTGGATATTCCCATTTCCATAGGTTTCCATCGAATCCGGTCTTTTCAATTGGTTCTTGAACATATGTTTCTTTATAAAACATTAAAAGTTGTGGGTCTATCACAGTATCACCAGAAGATACAAAATCACAATCACATTCTTGTGCTGCTCCTTTTGGTCCTAATAAAACTTCTTGTTCATCTCTCCAATCTTGGTTTCTTTCTGGGTGAACAGTCCAATGTAATCTAATATTATTAAATCCGTTTGTTTCTTCTTCAGATCCTACCCACGTTTTGTGAAAGAAGTTTCCTACACCATTTGGAGTAGATAGGATAATTGCGTTACCCCCAGTCGATAGTGTTGATTGTGCAGATACCCATATATCTTCAATCTTATCAATAAATGCTGCCTCATCAAATACTAATAAGGATAATGCTTCAGAACGACCAGCATCACCAGCGGCTGAAGTTGCTTTTATCTGAGAACCATTCGAGTATCTTAAGGATAGTTTGTTATCCTCTACTGTATTTTGTTTTAACCATGATGGTAAATACTGATTCATTACACGAACCTTCGTTACAAGGTTCTTGGCAACTTCTTGTTTAGTTGCAATTACCAATACATTAAAATCTTGATTGAATAACATCTTCCAAAGTGAAAATCCCGCAGTTAAGGTTGAGATACCTGTTTGTCGAGATTTAAGAATGATGTTGTATCTATGTTCTGCAAATTGGTCTAATGTTCTCTCTTGAAATGGATATAAATGAAAAGGTATCTTACCACGAACAGGATGTTGAATCATACAATACTTTTTCATAAAGTAGATTGGGTCTCCAGCACATTTCTGATACTCAAGTTTTATTATTTCTTTTAAAGATTGTTTAGCCATTCTATTTTTT
>Ga0257120_1002611_pt1 | contig 10643 bp, 11 predicted proteins | sample SI106_10metaG_FD_190153 | JGI IMG/M metagenome (GOLD analysis project Ga0257120, IMG submission 190153) | Marine microbial communities from Saanich Inlet, British Columbia, Canada - SI106_10 | ecosystem: Environmental > Aquatic > Marine > Inlet | place: Canada: British Columbia | collected... | reverse complement strand
GGCAAGTCACAGATAATGAGAGAGTTAGAGCATTACCTGCTACAGCAAACCGAGGACAATATCGGTATCCTAGCATTGGAGGAAGACGTACCTAAGACTACGCTTGGTATTATGTCTATTGAGGCCAACAAGCAGCTACACCTACCGGAGGTCAGAGGTGCGCTTGTGGAAGGAGAGGAACGAGGATACTGGGAAAAGACATTCGGCTTAGGACGTGTCCATTTGCTTGACCACTTCGGCAGTACCAGTGAGGATGACCTGCTAGGACGCATCAGGTACATGGCTAAAGGATTAGACTGTAAATGGATTATCCTTGACCACCTCAGCATCGTAGTGAGCGACCAAAGCCACGGTGACGAACGTAAGGCTATTGACAGTATTATGACCAACCTACGTAAGATAGTGCAGGAGACAGGCGTCGGGTTGTTCTTAGTGTCACACCTGCGGAGGCCATCAGGACAGAAGGCTCACGAGGACGGTGGTAAGATTAGCTTAGGAGAGCTTAGAGGGTCAGCAGCTATTGCTCAACTGAGTGATATGGTGATTGGCTTAGAACGTGACCAACAGCACAGTGACCCTGACACACGGAACACTACGTGCGTAAGAGTCCTAAAGAATAGGTTTGTTGGACTTACAGGTGCTGCCTGCTACCTTTATTACGATAAGGACTCAGGCCGTATGATTGAAACAGCCTGCCCCACTGAAGGTGACTCGGAGTTTTAATGAAACAGATAGTCTTTGATATTGAAGCTAATGGCCTAAACCCTGATACGGTTTGGTGTATTATAGCCTACGAGAGAGAGGCTAAGGAGTACATTGAGTGGTCAGGGGATACCCTGTCTAACTTCAAGGACTGGGTTAAGGAGCAAGGCGAGCTAGAGGTTATTGGTCACAACATCATTGGTTACGACATACCAGTGTTGGAGAGACTGTTAAAGGTAGACTTTAGTAAATGCAAAGTAACTGACACATTAGTTATGTCCAGACTAGCAGAACCATCGCGCTTAGGTGGTCACGGCTTGGAGAACTGGGGTCAGCTACTACATCAACCGAAAGGAGAACACAGTGATTGGCTTAATTTTTCGCAGGATATGGTGGAGTATTGTAAGCAAGATGTTAGAGTTAATGAACTGGTGTACCAGAGGCTACTTCGTGACCTTAATGGGTTTGGAACTGAAAGCGTTTCGTTGGAAGGTCAGGTACAAAGGATTATTAGTAAGCAGATTGAAAACGGATGGCTTTTAAATCAGAGAGCAGCCTTTAACCTGTTAGGAGAACTGAAGGAAAAGAAGTTCGACTTAGAGGATAAGGTACATGAGAAGTTCAAACCACTACCTACATTTATTAAAGAGATAACACCTAAGGTTAAGAAGGACGGAACTTACTCAGTAGTAGGCTTAAAGTTCTTAGGTGACCAATGGGAGATAGCAGTAGCACCATTTAGCAGACTGGATTATCCAGAGTTTAACTTAGGCTCACGTCAACAGATAGGACGTTACCTAAAGTACTTCGGATGGCAACCAGAGACTTTCACTGACAAAGGACAGCCAATCGTTGACGAAGGCGTTCTTAGCAAAGTGAAGGGTATACCGGAAGCGGAGCTTATTGGTGAGTACCTGATGATACAGAAGCGTATCGCACAGGTGCAGAGTTGGTTGGACGCTGTTAAGGATGACGGTAGGGTACATGGTTACGTGAATGCCAACGGTGCTGTGACAGGACGTATGACACACTCCAGTCCAAACATGGGACAAGTACCGGCAGGTTATTCGCCTTACGGTAAAGAGTGTCGAGCAGTGTGGGTTGTGCCTGATGGTTATAAGTTGGTAGGTATGGACGCAAGTGGTTTGGAACTTCGTATGCTTGCACACTACATGAACGATAAGGACTACACTAATGAAATTCTCACGGGAGATATTCACACGGCAAACCAGTTGGCTGCTGGCCTTGACACTCGAAGTCAAGCAAAGACTTTCATCTACGCTTTTCTGTACGGTGCAGGAGATGCGAAAATCGGAAGTATCGTCGGTGGAACTGCACGAGATGGTAGACGACTTAAGGCAAAGTTCCTCAAAAATACGCCTGCTCTTGGAGCATTACGAGAGAGAGTTGGAGTGGCTTCAGGAAGAGGCTTTGTTTTTGGACTCGATAGAAGGAAAGTTTCCATTCGCTCAGAACACGCGGCATTGAACTCACTCTTACAAAGCGCAGGTGCAATCATTATGAAAAAAGCACTGTGCATTCTAGATGAGTACGCTACCCTACATAAGATTGACTACAAGATAATAGGAAACATCCACGATGAAATCCAGACGGAGGTCGCAACTAAGGACGCAGAAAGGTTTGGCAGACTGGCAACGGCTAGTATTGAAGCCGCAGGATTGCACTACAAACTCAACTGTCCTCTCGCAGGAGAGTATCAAATTGGCGACAACTGGTCAGAAACACACTAATGAGGAAACAAACAATGGCTTACAATAGACATTTAGAAGACAGAACACGACTCACAGTAAACGGTAAGCAGATTAGAGTGGGCAACGCTAACCACCCTTACCACGAGATGTATAAGAAGCATGGCTTACAGGCAGTTATTATGGCTATGGGTTTGCTTGAGCATCAGCCAACGGAACCTGAAGAAGAGCAGTTCCCTTGGACTAGCGTTTGTTTTGTAGTAGCGTTAATCATAGCAGCTAGTATCATAGCAACAACAGGGAGCTAACATGAAGCCTACTAAAGCTGATAGGAAGAAGTTTGACATTGACTTAGCATACGGCGAAGTAAGGGAAGATAAGATTGCCGAGATGATGACCAACAAAAAGATTGAGGTTAAGTCAGAGAAGGATATGTGGCAGAAGACTGGTAACATCTGCATTGAGTACCAGTCGTGGGGTAAGCCTTCAGGCATTGAAGCTACTGAATCTGACTACTGGTTCCACAACCTGTGCGTAGGGGAAGAGGAATACTGCACCTTAGTCTTTGACACAACGGTGTTGAGGAAGATTATTGCAGCTAACAAGTTCCGCTCAGTGTCAGGTGGTGATAACAATGCAAGCAGGATGCACCTGATTCCATTAAAGAAGCTGTTTGATATGAATGTGATACAGGCGTTCAAGGACTTAGACAATGAAAACGACTGATACAGTAGTAGCAGACATCTACCGAATGATGGAGACTAAGGACGCTGACCCCAACGTAGACGTAGAGGTAGAGATAGAGAAGTTCGGGGAAGGTGTTAAGGAGCTAATGCGTACTGAGTTCGGCAGGGAGAAGCGACAGGACAAACGGACGCTACGTTTGTCTAACATTGGACGCACTGACCGTTACCTTTGGAATGTAGTAGCAGGTACAGAGAAGGAAGAAATAGAGCCACACACCTACGTTAAGTTTATGTATGGACATCTAGTTGAAGAGATGCTGTTATTCTTAACACGTATGGCAGGACACACAGTTACAGACGAGCAGAAGCAGTGCGAAGTGAATGGTATTCGAGGCTCAATGGACTGTAAGATAGACGGAGTAGTTACGGACGTTAAGTCAGCCAGTGCTTTCGGCTTTAAGAAGTTTAAGGAAGGTAAGCTGCTACATGACGACCCCTTCGGTTACGTTGACCAGATTAAAGCCTACGCTCACTCAGAGGGAGAGACGGAGATTGGTTGGCTTGCCATGGACAAGACTAACGGACACCTTACGTTCCTAAAGTACGACATGGCTGACCCTAAGGTTAAAGCTGCTATGGACTTCGACGGTACGATAACTGAGAGAGTTGACCACCTGAAGGAGATGGTAAAAAAGCCAGAGCCTGACTACTACTGTCATCAACCTAAGCCAGATGGTAAGTCAGGTAACTTGGAACTAGCAATCGGCTGCTCCTACTGCCAATACAAAAAGCACTGTTATCCAGAGCTGAGGTTGTTTAACTACTCCTACAAGCCTAAGTACTTGTGTAAGGTAGTTAAGGAACCAAACGTACAGGAGCTGAAAATTAAATGAGTAAATTAAAATTCAGGTCAGGCTTAGAGTCAGCGATACATGATAAGTTAAACGATACCTTTCTTTACGAACCGTACAGGCTTGCCTACACCATACACAGGAAGTACGTACCTGACTTTGTACATGAAGAGAAGGCAATACTAATCGAGGCTAAGGGATACTTCAGGGTAGGCGACACACAAAAGTACACCGCCATCCGAGACTCAATGCCAGAATGGGAGTTAGTGTTTATCCTCTCCGACCCTACCAAGAAGGTACGCAAGGGTAGCAAGCTAACAATGGGACAGTGGTGTGAGAAGCAAGGCTTTAAGTGCTACACTGTTAAGACAATAGATAAGTTACTGGAATATGTGGGGGATAAAGATGTCGTTTGAAGAATACAAGGAAGCGTTCCTACGTGACCATGACGAGATAATGATATTGGAAGTGCTAGAGATTAACGGAGAAGAGCTGATTGCAGCATTCGAGGACAGACTACTTAGACACAGAGAGGTACTTGGCGATGACTATTGAGAGTATTAATGACGCAACACCTGAGATGTGGGATAAACTACGGAATAAATATAAAGCTATGGTAACTGAAGAACTAGACGAATGGGTAGACCCTGTAAATGCTCCACAACATTACAACACTGGTTCTGTGGAATGTATCGAAGCTATCAAGGCTAGTATGTCTGACACAGAGTTTGAGGGTTATCTAAAGGGTAACGCTATGAAGTACCTCTGGCGTTATGGCTACAAAGGTAAGCCTGTAGAGGACTTAAAGAAAGCACAGTGGTACTTAGCACGATTGACCGAGGAGATTGAGTAATGGCTACAGGGCAGACACACGGAGGTAAGGGTTCAGCAGTACGCCCTACCGACAAGAAGAAGTTTGAAAACAATTACGATGCTATCTTCGGTAAGAAGAAAAAGGAGAAGAAACAAGATGCTGTCAAAAAATAATAAGATACGCCTACAGGCATTAGGTCTGTTCCTTATCTCTCCTATCTATGTACCGATTGTCGTATGTTGGGAATATAAGGAAGACATTATAGGCTTCTACGCAGAATGTTGGCAAATAGCTACAAACACACACAAAGAATTGGAGAAGTAACGAATGGATAAGTACCAACAGTTTATACACAAGTCACGTTACGCACGTTGGATGAAGGATGAAGGTCGTCGTGAGACATGGGAGGAGACAGTACAACGATATGTCGATTTCTGGTCAAAACGTGGACATATTGACAGCAAAGTGGCCAAGAAACTGTACAACTCTATCCTAAACCTAGAGGTCATGCCGTCAATGCGCTGCCTTATGACAGCAGGTGTGGCCTTAGACAAGGACAACGTAGCAGGCTTTAACTGTAGCTACCTAGCCATTGACTCACCACGTAGCTTTGACGAGCTTATGTACATACTGATGTGCGGTACAGGTGTAGGGTTCAGTGTTGAACGTAACTTCATTACCAAGCTACCAGTAGTCGCTGAGACATTCCACAAGTCAGACACAACGATTGTAGTAGGTGACAGTAAGGTAGGGTGGGCATCAGCGTTCCGTGAGCTTATCGCTATGCTGTACGCAGGTAAGATACCTAAGTGGGATATGTCAGGTGTACGACCCGCAGGTGCAAGACTAGAGACCTTTGGTGGTCGAGCGTCAGGCTCTGCTCCTTTGGATGAGTTGTTCCACTTCTGTGTTGCTGTGTTCCGTAATGCGGCAGGACGTAAGCTAACATCCATTGAGTGTCACGATGTAGTGTGTAAGGTTGCAGACATTGTAGTTGTTGGTGGCGTTAGACGTTCGGCATTGATTAGTTTGTCTAACCTGTCAGACGGTCGTATGGCTAAGGCTAAGTCAGGTGCATGGTGGGAGAACGACGGACACCGTAGACTGGCTAACAACAGCGTAGCGTACACAGAGAAGCCAGACTTCCAAGCGTTCCTCAATGAGATGCAGACGTTGTACGAGTCTAAGTCAGGTGAACGTGGTTTGTTTAGTCGTGTAGCAGCTCAGAAGATTGCAGCTAGGAATGGTCGTCGTGACCCTAATCAGGACTTCGGTACTAACCCTTGCTCAGAGATTATCCTACGGAGCAATCAGTTCTGCAACTTGTCAGAGATAGTGGTACGAGAGGACGATACGGAAGAGACGTTGAAAGCTAAGGCGGAAGTAGCAGCCATCATTGGCACACTACAGGCTACCTTGACTGACTTCAGATACTTACGTAACATCTGGAAGAAGAACACAGAGGAAGAGGCGTTGCTAGGCGTAAGCATGACAGGTATCATGGACAATGCTTTGCTCAGCACTCCTAACAACCCTGAGTCTGAAGCATTGCTAGAAGGTGTACGAGATGTCGCTATTGCAACGAATAAGAAGTGGGCAAAGAAACTGGGTATCAATCAGTCTACTGCCGTTACTGCTGTTAAGCCGAGTGGTACTGTGTCTCAGCTTGTCGATAGTGCTAGTGGCATCCATCCTCGCTTCTCTAAGCATTACATTCGACGTGTACGTTCGGACAAGAAAGACCCCTTAGCAGTCTTTATGAAGACAGCAGGGTTCCCTGTAGAGGACGATGTGATGTCTGACTCATCATCAGTGTTTAGCTTTCCTGTCAAGGCACCGGCAACCAGTGTGACAGTCAGTGACGTAGGTGCAATGCATCAGCTAGAACTTTGGAAGATGTACCAGAATAGTTGGTGTGAGCATAAGCCAAGTATCACAGTATACTACACTGACAACGAGTTCCTTCAGGTAGCTCAGTGGATATGGGATAACTTTGACTTGTGTAGTGGTATTAGTTTGTTGCCAGTAAGTGAACATACGTATCAGCAAGCTCCTTATGAGGACATCAGTGCTGAGGAATATGATAAACTACTAGCATCAATGCCTAAAGATATTAACTGGAATGACCTGCAATACTTTGAGCAGGAAGATAACACCACCGGCTCACAGGAACTAGCGTGTACCGGAGGTGCTTGTGAAATAGTTTAGATAAGTGCCAATATAAGGCGCTAAACTACCTAAACTCAACTAAATGTAAACTTGGGGGTCATTGCGACCCCCTTTTTTACGTCTACTGTTTTAGTCCATAGTGCCTGAAGCCGCTCCTACACCTTGACCTACTTTAATGACACCTAGTAGGTTATTTAGTTCCATAGCATAGCTAGGCGACAGTTTAACACCTCTTCTCTCAGCTTCCGTTGCTGCTTTAATCATGTTAATCAGCTTGTCTACATTCTTTTGCTTAATCGCCCTCTTTGCCATAAACGAAGGAATTAAGTCTCGTAGGCTTGCCAAGATATTAGGATTAGCACCTTTAGCTACACCGTACTCAGCACCCGCCACGGATAACTGCATACCTCCTCCTGCTTTATTGATGTTCTCTAAGATGTCTAAATCTGTAAGCATTCTATCCATGTTCTTAGCGACGGGAGTTCCTTCAAACAAAGCGTCAAACGTAGCTTTAAACTTAGGTTCCTGTAGTTTTTTCTGGAACTTAACTAGACTGCTTTGTCCTCCTTCCCCTCCTAGTTTAAACATTTGCTCAAGATAGCCTTTCCTTATGCCTGATAGAGGGTCATCATCTAAACCTTTTACAGTCGAACCTTTAGGTAATTTAGATTTTAACTCAGCGGCAAGTTTTTTAAGGTTTTTTATCTGACTTACTGGTACTTCTAAACCGTCCTTAGTAAGCATAGCGCCTATCTGTGACGGGTCGAGTACCTTAACAGCCTTGTCAAGAAAAGAAGATGTAACAACGTCTCTGGACTTGCTGTAGAAGTTTGTAACCTCTTCGTACTCTTTACGTAACGCAGGACTTAAAGTATCAGACGCTTCTTTCATCACCTTCGCGTACATATCAACTTCAGCACCCAACACCTCTACAAGGTCACTATCCTTAGTAGTAGATTTGTTAGCGTTGTACAGTCGCTTCTTAGCTTCAGACAATCTTTTATGTGCTTCATAGAAGTTTAAGTCAGAGGGTAAGTTACGTAAACGTGCAACTGCTGAAGCCGTGGCTTCTGTAGGGTATGCGCTTTTAACAGTAGTTATTCCAGTCGCAGGGTCGGTAACTGACTTACCTCTGTGCTTTTGCTTAAACCGCTTGGCTAAATCCATACCCGCCTGTGCAGGGTCAACAATCACACCTTTACCTAGTTTGTCTATATTCTTGTATATAGGGTCAACAATGTCATCAATAGCCATTTTTGACTGCTGTATAAAAGTCTGTAACGCTTCCCCTTGTTCAAAAGGCGTAGCACCTTTAAACTTAGTTATAACCTCGTTTAACTGTGCGCCCATATACTTGTCGTAACCAGTGAGCAAACGCTCTACAGTTTTCTTAGACAACTGAGAAACACGAGCAATCTGTGTAGCGTAGGTTTTCTTACCTCGACTAGCTGCCGCAGGAGTCAATGTCAAATCAGGGTCATACTCCTTCAATCTGGCCTGAAAATCAGCTACTTCCTCAATAGCATCGTCCGTTAAACCTGCCTTGCCTGTTAGGAGTTTCTTACCGGCAGTGTACACTGTCTTAGCGCTTGTACCTAAAACGGGCAACGCTATCTGAATAATAGCATCAGTTTGTGCTGCATCCATTGCTTCTTGAAAAGCTCTGTCAGGGTTGAACTCACGACCTTCCACTAAGTCCTCAACAGCGTTTCCTGCGTACTCACTGCCGAACACTAAAGGTAGTGTAGCAGCTAAACCAAGCACTGTAGCACCTACAGCAGGCCCATACGGAGGAAAAGCAGCGCCAAGAGCCGCACCTGTCCTAGCCGCAGGTATTCCCGCCGCTAAGGAAGAACTGATGCTCAGAGAAGGTGCTACCCAATCTGCCCACGAAGGTTTGTCTGATTCTGGCTTATCAACTCGCTTTAGTATCTGCTGACGACCACCTTTAATCTCTGTTGCAAAAGACTTGTTCAACTCGGCTAATAGGTTTTCGTCGGTAACTCTCCCGCCTGTTAAACCTACACCTTCTACCTGAGAGTTGACTGCCTTTTGATTAGCATCTGGTTGTGGGCGTGGAGGAGCAACGTCAGTAGCGGTAGGTTCCGAATCAAACAAACCACGTACCTGCGTCAACTTATCAGGGTCAACAACCTGTCCGTACTGTGTAGTAGCCACTATAGTTCTCCTCCAACTGTTCCTACATTGTAAATAGCACCGTCAGGCGCTTTGATGAAATACTCACCATCTACAACACGATAATCACCTTCACCGATAAGTGCTAACTTAAACCTGTCGTAACTTTGTTTGATTAACTCTACTTGGTCATTGAACGCGTCAACACCTAATGCAGGGTCAAGTCCAGAAACAGCACTTTTAAGTAATCTAAGTTCCATTTCAGTTACCTGACCTAATGCGCCACCTGTAGGAGAGTTTTTACGCATTTTCTCCAACTCGTCGAAAGCTAGATTGGCTTGGATAGTGTCAACCTTACTTGCAAGTTCTCTTGCTTCCGTCATGGGAAGAGCTTTACCTAAGACGTAACCTACACCGCCACCCATAATCTCATTTTCTCTCAGTTCTTTAGCTTCACCAAGGATACCCATGGTAGCGTCAAGTTCCTGAATAGCTGAGTAAGTCTTGTAAAACTTCTTCTGCTTAATAGCGGCAGAAGCGGCAGTTTCCGTGGGTTCACCCAAAGAACCAGTTACGCTGTTGAATAGCTGATAAGTACCGTCGTCGTCGTTCTTCTGAATACTCAACGTAGGCATCCCAGTAACCCCTAAATTAGCAATTCTGTCGCCTGTTCCGCTGTTGATAAGGTAAGAGGTTTCTACACCTGTTTCTGCGTTAGTTGTTTTAACGACTTTTGTGTCAGCTTTCTTCTGCGCTTCAAACCAGTCATTGTAAGTAGGCATTTCTTTACCAGTTCCTTCAGAAGAACGAACCAAGTCATCATATACTTTACGTTGTGGAGACCTGTTCGAGTAATCTGCTTCATTTTTACGCCATGTTGAAAAGTCTGGGGTTTCAATACCCTTAGCGTCATTAGCTCCTTTGATATACTCCCAAGTAACCATTTCCTCAGTCTTCTTACTTTCATCGGTCGGTACGTCAGTTATGAAATCACCTGCTGATATACTATATAGTCTCTTGTTGACAACCATTAGGTCGTCTTTAGGGTCGCCTTTAGCAGCAGGGCCAGCCATGAACGTCTGAGTCGCTGTGTCAAAAACACTACTACCTACTACCTTATACCTGTCACCTTGTTTAGTCAACGCAGGTAGGAAATCTTTTAGATTCTGAGGAGTAAGTGTTCCTGTTTCAGCTAGCGCCCTTAAATCTAACTCAGGGTAAGTTCTTTCTAAGTAATCCGCAAACCCTGCGCGTTGTGCTTCTGCTTGAGTCTTCGCTTTACCTTCCGTATCACGTACTCTACCCTGCTGTGCAAACTGAGCCTTAAGTACTGCCGCACGTTCTGGATTAACGCGACTAACAATCTCCATGATTTTAGGTTGGTCGTCAGGGTTGTTAATGTCTAGCTGTGCCAGAGCTGCTTGAGCTTGCTGTGCTAGAGTACGGGGGTCTTGTCCTCCCGCTTGTAACATTCCCCTTGTCATTCTATCAGAAAAACCCTGCGCTCTTTGAGCCATGCGGCCTTCTCTGTCCAATCCCTGCATAGGGTTAATAGGTGCTGAGGATATGCCTGTAA
>Ga0257120_1002602_pt1 | contig 10659 bp, 10 predicted proteins | sample SI106_10metaG_FD_190153 | JGI IMG/M metagenome (GOLD analysis project Ga0257120, IMG submission 190153) | Marine microbial communities from Saanich Inlet, British Columbia, Canada - SI106_10 | ecosystem: Environmental > Aquatic > Marine > Inlet | place: Canada: British Columbia | collected... | reverse complement strand
GACTGCCAATATTAGCCGAAGTGTTGGCGTACTAGAAACAACAAGTTATACAAGCATTAATAACGCCGACATTTCCATTTTCAATGGAAATGGAGTTCTGGTCACGACACTTACCGACCAAGGAGATGGGCTGTACACCTCCCCTACAGGCGCAACGCCTGTAGCCGACGAGCTATATACGATTGAAGTGAATGCATCAGGATATACGTCCGTAAGCGCAACAAATAGAATCCCTACAGCCGTTCAGATCAATAGCATTGATACGGTTAGTAGTACCAATAGTGACGGGCAAACCATCTTGGAAACAACCATAAACTTTCAAGACCCGCCGACAAATGAAAACTACTATATGGTGGAAGTCTTGGTCAAAGGCACGTGGATTGACTTCTTTGAAGGAGACACCATCGAATTTCGGGAACCCTTGGAAATTTCTTGCAATGATGTTAATGTAGAAACGGTAAATAGATTCAATTTCGGAGGCTTCGAAAATACCTATCTATACCTTATGCTCAAGGATGAAAATTTTGATGGGGAAGATTACGCACTCACCTTTAGTGTGATCAATTACGCTGAGCTAAAAGACCTAGAGCTTTTTGGTGAAATAAGATTAGTTAACACCAGCGAGGCTTATTTCAACTATCTAAAATCCTTTAATATGTATCAAAGAGCAAGTGGGAATCCATTTGCAACACCCGTACAAGTCTACTCAAACGTAGAAAATGGCATGGGAATATTCGCGGGTGGAACACTCACTTATTGGGATGTGGGGTTTTAATTAAACAAAATTGACCTTGTTTCTTAAAAATCCTCAACTATTGAATCTTTCAAATAAGACTTAGCACATAGCCAAAGAGAGCACCGAACAATACGATGTAGGCACTATTCAATTTTTTAAACACAAAAACAATGATCAGTGTGATGGCCGCAATCAACATCATGCGCCAATCTGTAGTGGTCTCCCTTGCCATTTGCAGACATACCACAATGATAACCGCAACTGCACCAATATTCACCGCATCCAAAAAACTACGCAAAGGCTTGGACTTTTGCATTCTAGGAATCAATGGGTTCAAAAATGCCACAAATAAAAAGGAAGGTAAAAAGATGCCTAATGTTGCCATTACAGCACCTGAAAACCCATTCAATTGGTAGCCAATAAAAGTTGCTGTTGATAGGACTGGGCCCGGTGTGAATTGACCAATTGCAATAGCATCCATTAACTCTTGTCTTGTCAATAAATTATTTGCTACAAGTTCTGCCTCCAAAAAGGCAAACAGGACATATCCGCTTCCATATAAAATAGCACCGACCTTCAAAAAGGTGAGTAAGATTTTTAAGGACCCTCCAAAAGGAAGTGCGCCCGCTAAGGTAAATGGGAGAAACGACTTTAATTTAGATTGGTTGGTTTTTAAAAAATAAAGCAGTAGACCTGTAAAGCCACAGGTGAACAATGCCAATACTTCACTAAGGCCAAACAGGCAAGCTAGGATTGTTAAACAACCTAAAACACCCAGCTGCCATGACTTTAACGCCTTCTTACCAAGTTTATATGCCGCCATTACAATAATTGCAATTACGGCCGGTTGTATTCCATATATAAAGGGTTTTACCGCGGGTAATTGTCCATAAGAAACATAAAACCATGCAAAAAAACCTGTAATTAAAATGGCAGGAATTAAGAAAGACATCCCTGCCACTATGAGACCCTTCCAGCCTGCGCGTTCGTAACCACAATGCATGGTCATTTCCGTCGAATTAGGCCCTGGTATTAAATTGGTCGCACCTATTAGATCCAGAAAATGTTCTTGACTCATCCACTTTCGCTTGCGGACGACCTCATCTTCCATCATTGCGATATGTGCTGCTGGACCTCCGAAGGATATGGTTCCCATTTTAAGGAACAACTTCGCAATATCTACTAACTTTTCTTTTTGTGACATCTTATTAACAACACCCTGAGCCCGGAGTACAGGCATTATTATCTTTATTGTTTAGTGCTGTCATATCCACCTTTTGCTTTTGTGGTGAAATCCCACATTGGTCCTCTGCCAAACAAGCTGTTTTTTTACTTTGTAATTCAAAGCCATCTGTTCCAAATGATAAACCATATTTACCTACCGTGTCGCTTTGATATTCAACTTCTACCTCAGCATCAAGCAATTGAATCTTCTGTGCTGCAGCAGTAATAATATCAATCGCTTTGGCAGGGGATAGCCTATGTGCCGTGTCATCAGCTGACCACAATTGAAAAGAGACAAAAAGATCTTCTCTAAGTGTTCCGCCACAATCAATATATGTTTTGCTTGTCATACCCAATTCAGTAATATGAAAGTGAGATGGAACCTGAACACCACTTTCAAGCCGAAACGATAGGACGTCTAATTGATTTAAATGTGCAATAAATTGACTTAATTTCATCTTAAATTATACTTCACCTGCGATAGCCTCGCTTACATTAATAATATGATCACCTACCTTTTCACATGAGGAGAAAATGTCGTTATAAAGAATTCCTGATTGGAATTTGTACTCTCCCTTCTCAGTATTTTCTAGGTAAGACTTTTTCAATTGATTTCTTAATTGATTCACCTCTCTTTCAGCCTTTACAGCATCATCCATATTGATGTGGCCGAACTCAGCGTTTAGATTTACATTCATTACCGAAAAGGCTTTATGAATATAATCGAGCATCTTATTTAGATTCTCCCGCTGTTCCGGAAGGAAGTAAATCTTCTGATCATCTTTTCTTTCAATGGTTTTAGAAATCTGATAGTAAATATCTCCTATTCGCTCGAGATCATTTGTGATACTCAACATACTTCTTATTTGGGTAGAAACTTCAGGGCTGACCTCTTGGGTAGCAACTTGGTCCAAATAATTCGCAACCTCTACTTCAACCCGATCCGTTATTTCCTCATACTTTTGGATTTTATTGAACATCTTATTCCTGGTTTTTTTATCTTGATCATTAATCAAGGTCCTTACAAATTCATTCATTCTGGTTGTAACCTCGCCAAATTTTGCGACTTCTTTTTTCGCCTCAAGTATAGCTACCTCTGGAACAGTTATACCTCCTGCACCTGTGATATAATCAAGTTTAAATTCTTCATCTGTTTCTCCCTTAGACTTTACACTACGCTCCGCAACTCTAACCAAGTAAGGGACAAAGCCAATAAGAAGAAGCACGTTAGCTGCGTTGAACAATGTGTGGAATAAAGCTATTCCTTCCGTTGAAAATGACGTGTTAGTTGGGTCGAATGCTACACCATGGCTTTGGCCGATAATCCATCCAATACCATCCAAGAAGAATGGAATTACAATTAGCATCCAAGTAACACCTACAATGTTAAATAAAGAGTGAATTCTTGCTGATCTTTTGGCGTGAACGTTCCCAACTAAAGAAGCAAGCTCAGCTGTAATTGTAGTACCAATATTCTCACCAAGAACCATTGCACATGCTACCTCAAATGGAATAATTCCCTTAGATACCATTGTCAATGTTAATGCCATAGCTGCACTAGAAGACTGGATCACAACCGTAACTACGGTCCCCAATAAAACAAACATTAGATTACTAAAAAATGGAATGTCTTTGTAGTTAACAAAAAACTGAACTAAAGCAGAATCTTTATCTAAATCAGGGACAGCGTCCTTTAAGAACTGAAGACCGATAAACAAGATGGCAAAACCAATAATAGCATTGGCCAGGTCCTTTGACTTTCTAAAAGACATGAAAAGAAGCGGAGCTCCAATAGCAATAAGCACTAAAGCATAACTTGAAATACTAACCTTAAAACCAAGTAGAAGTACGAGCCAAGCTGTAATTGTGGTACCTATATTGGCCCCCATCATTACACCTGCCGATTGTCTAAGATTCAACAGTCCTGCATTTACCAAGCTAACCGTCATTACTGTTGTTACAGAAGAAGATTGAACTATTGCTGTAGTACTAAAACCAGTTATTACGCCCTTAAACCTATTTGAAGTAATCGACCCTAGCATTTTACGAAGGCGTTCACCTGCCGTTCTTTGCATTCCATCACTCATGACTTTCATTCCAAAAATAAATAGCCCCAAAGAACCTATTAAGATCAATAGCTTCATAACACCCCAACCTCTTTCTGTTTTGGCTTTAACTTTCGCTGACCAAATCACGTCTGACTCCTTTGTTACATTTTCAACTGAAGAATCTACAATACCGATATATAGCTCATACTTCTCGCCTCCAATTAAATCTTTTACCTCATAACTTGTTTTATTGAGTTCAAATGGTTCGCTGTATTTCCAATCACTCCCTTCATAACCTTTCTTATTTCGTTTTGCGCCAATCTTTGTATTGTACTTTATTACAAGATTTTTGTCTGCTAAATTGGACAATGCAGCATAATCTAAGCTCCATGTTATTTCCAAACCGTCCGGTTTAGAATGAGATATTAAATTAACAAAGACTTCCTTATCTACTTCAATACGCGCCACAGTATCTTCGGCGGAAATTTCAAGATTGATTTTAACTGTATCCGCATTAATAGGCTCGATTTGTGCGAATGCAAACAAAGCACTTGAAAATAGGGTGAGACAAAATAAAAGCGATTTCATAGTATCAAATTATTAGTTATACCCACAAAATTAAGGAACAGTAAGGAACTCTTATTACAATGCTCTGATTGTTAACGATTCGATAACATTAAAAAAACATAAATCATTGATTTATAGATAACTAATGATTAAGTCTCGCTTATATTAAGACAATATATCATCCTTTTACTACGCATATTAACATATTGTTAAGAATGAATTAAGATGATATTAACTAAGAAATAAAATTCCATTCTTTGTACCGGATTTCAAAAATGAAAAAATGAAAAAATTATTATTTATCCCTTTTACGCTAGTAATTTCCTTGTTAGTTGCACAAGATGTAACGAATAATCCTTTTGGAAAAGGGATTATAAATGTTATGTCTCAAGATTCTTCATGGTCAACAAAAGTGGCTTTTAGATTTCAAACGCGCTATGATGGAACGCTTGATTTTGGAGATAGTAGCTTCTCAGATAAAGCTTGGGTTCGCCGTGCAAGGATCAAAGGTTCTGGTTTTGCTTTTAGCCCAAAAGTTCAGTATAAATTCGAATACGATGTTGCCAATGGACAAGTATTGGATGCTGTCATCAAATGGAATTTCGCAGGAAACTGGACTGTTTGGTTTGGTCAAACAAAACTTCCGGGAAATATAGAACGGGTATTCTCTTCTCAGAAGTTACAGCTTGTTGACCGATCCCTTCTTAACTCTAGATTTACTTTAGACCGTGATGCAGGCTTTCAATTGAGACACCATTTCAAACTTGGAAAATCCTTTTTAGTAAGAGAGAAATTTGCTGTGTCCCAAGGTGAAGGGCTCAACCAATCTGGGTCTTCATCCGGGAATGGTTATACAGCAAGGCTTGAATTGTTGCCTTTTGGGAAGTTTACCGGTAAAGGAGATTACTTTGCTTCTGACCTCAAGAGAGAGGAAACACCAAAACTTATGTTAAGCTTAACTTACGATTATAATGATAACGCAATGCGAACAAGAGGTCAAAAAGGAGATTACCTCGTAGGAGAATTGAGAGACCTTCAGAGCTTCCAGGCAGATGCACATTTTAAATATAAAGGTTTATCCTTTTTTGGAGAGTATGCAGACAGAAAAGCAATTGATGGTGCTGTCAATAATTTAGATGAAGCTTACTATACAGGTTCAGCACTCAACCTTCAGGCGGGTTACCTATTCAAGAACAATTGGGAGATTGCAGGTAGGTTTACGCAACTTACACCTGAATTAAAAGATTATTATAATAATGTAAACCAATACACGATTGGATTCTCAAGATATGTTGTAGGACACAACCTCAAGATTCAAGGCGATATAGGAATTACTCAAGAAGCCACAAAAAATGACATGTTGTTAATCAGGTTACAAACTGAATTCAATTTCTAAATACAAGTACTTGTTTTAAAGAACCAAGGCAAGGAGCACTCCTTGCCTTTTTTATTTCTTCTTTTTTAACAGCAATGAACGTTTTTTTAAGAATAGTGTACTGCATTAAAAAATGCATCAAGAATTAAAAATAGAAACACCATGCACTGAGGATTGGAATAAAATGTCACAAAATAAGGTGGGTAGGCATTGCGGGATTTGTGATAAAACAGTAGTAGATTTTACGGTCATGTCCAAGGAGGATATTGCAAACTACATCTCTAAAAAAAGCCAAAAACAAATTTGTGGACGCATTTTTGTTCAGACGCCTTCTCAGCCTAATAATCAAAACCTTCTTTTTCGTCTCTACAAAAATATTGAAGGGCATATTACTTTCGCACCACTGAGGTTATCCCTACTTGGTTTTCTCAGCTTAATCATGCTTATTTCAGGCTGTACTCAAAGCACTAAAACTGAGGGGGGAAATAAACAACAGGTCAGACGTATTATCCATACAGATACATTGATTGGAGATACCATAGCGCCAGAGGTTCAAAAAGAAACGAATCCCATTACAGAAACAACACTTGGAAATATAGCGCAACCTGACTTTGACAAACCCTCCAACGAAACCATACAAAATACAACACCCCCAGAGGCTGTCCCTATCGTTGGAAAGGTAATTTACCAGCAAGAAATGGGCGAAGTTGAACCGCTTGACTTAAAGAAAGAACCGTTGAATACCCCATTAAAAAAAGACGCTATAAACTAAAACTAAGCCTACATAAAACCCTACCTTTGCCGCCAAATTCATTCCTATGGAAGGCAAAAACATCACTATTATTGGCTGTGGAAATTTAGGGCAAGCCATCTTAAAAGGCCTCATCAAAAGTGCAAAAAATGTAAATCTTATTGTCACGAAAAGGGATACAAGCGCTATAAAACATTTCGAGAAAGAAGGCGTGCGTATTCTTGACGATAATATCCAAGCCATTGAAAACGCAAACCTCATCTTATTGGCGCTAAAACCTTACAACGTTTTGGAAGTACTAAAGGATCTAGCGCCGCATTTAAATTCCAAAAAACAAGTCATCGTTTCACTTGCAACAGGTGTTATGATTTCAGATCTCAAAGATACCGCGCAATGCAATATTCCTATCTATCGCGCTATGCCCAATACCGCCGCTGATGTTGGGGCTTCAATGACCTGTATTGCTGCAAATAACAATATTCATGATGCGCTCATAGAAGAATGCTTTAATACCATTGGAAGTACAATTCGCATTGATGAGACTTTGATGGATGCCGCCACGGTTTTAGGAGCCTGTGGCGTCGCATTTGTACTTCGTTTTATGCGCGGAATGGTTCAAGGAGGTGTTCAAATTGGCTTTGACTCAAAAACCGCAAGTACCATTGTCAACCAGACCGTTAAGGGTGCAGCAGAGCTGCTTATTTCTGGGGGTCAGCACCCTGAATTTGAGATTGACAAGGTGACTACGCCTAAGGGCTGTACCATATCGGGGCTCAATGAAATGGAACACAATGGATTTAGCTCGGCACTCATTAAAGGCATTGTAAGCTCGTTTAATGCCATTGATTCATAAGAAATCCTTATTTTCAGTACGCAAAAAAACAACGGACAATGCTACACCCTTCGATCTTTCCATTTCTCGAGGAGCTTCGAGAAAACAACAACCGTGATTGGTTTAAAGACAATAAGCACAAACACGACGCGGCACGAGCACATGTTCTTCAATTTACGCAAGACCTATTTGAACGTTTAAGCGACGAAAACCAGCTGGACGGCCAAAAGGTGTTTCGTGTCTATCGAGACGTGCGTTTTTCAAAAAACAAAACCCCCTATAAATCTCATTTTGGCATCGGGTTTCACCGCATTAAGCCACAATTTCGAGGCGGGTATTACCTGCACCTTGAACCAGAAGCATCGTTCTTTGGCGCAGGTTTTTGGGGGCCAAATAAAGATGATTTATTTCGCGTCCGTAAAGAAATCGAAATGGACCATGAATACTTTGAGAAAATGGCAACGGATAGAAAGCTAACGCAAACCTGGGGAGCCATGAAAGGAGACCAATTAAAAACTGCACCTAAAGGTTTTTACAAAGAACATCCAGGTATTAATAACCTACGTTTCAAGCAATATATCTTTACTAAAGATATACCTGATGAACTGCTTTTTGATGCGAATTTTGAGCAATGGATGATCGATCATTTTAATACCATTCGACCCTTTTTAAATTATATGAGCGATGTGCTGACGTCCGACCTGAACGGAGAGTCCATTCTCTAAAAATCAATAAGAAAATGGCTTCACAATGGAAAAATAAAGATGTATCTTTAGCCCTACGTTATGCGCAATTAATAGATGAAGAGACAGATTATCATAGGGCACTTATTTACTCTGCTATTGGGTGGGCTGGTGTATATATCATTTCGACAAGATACATTGAAAATGTTCCGTTGGTTTGATAGTATTAACCTTTCAGCAGTCATCTCAGAACTTAGGTTGTTGACACTGCCTTTATCTGACCATTTGCCTAATTGGTTTTTATATTCACTTCCCGATGGCCTTTGGATATGCTCATATCTTTCCGTTTTATTGGTAGTTTGGGACAATGTAATTTCAAAGCACAATATTCATTGGCTACTTTTAGTTCCTATGATTGCTATATTCTCAGAAATAGGACAGCTTTTCAAAATAGTTCCAGGAACTTTTGACATATTGGATTTAATATTTTACTTAGGGGGAACGGTTCTCCCTATTTTAATATTTACTAATTCAAAAACAATTAAATCTCAAACAACATGAAAAAGACAATTAAACATTTAGCATCGGTAATGACAGTAGCCGTATTTTTAATCATTGCTTTCGGCAGTGATGATGAAGAGACGACAGAAACGTCATCATCAGTGGCAACTATTGAAGGAACCAAAAGCTGTCTTATTGGCTATGACTGGGTTTATCCTTCAGGCAACAGTCCCACTGGTGCATGGAAATTTTCTTCAGACGGCACATTTAACTCTAGTACAACTATGTTTGGAGGTATGAGCACATGGGGTAACTGGTCAGTAACAAGTCCTGGTAAAGTCAAAGTTTCTTACACTAGAACAACAGAAGGCATAATACCTGATGATCAAATTTTGACAATGTCCTCGTGTGATGGGCTCAAGGTTGGTTCGACATTTTATTCTAAAGATTAAACAGCCCATAACAGTGTATAAGCGTCATTAAAACGGTCGCTTATACTAACCGTTATATGCAAGCCTAAAAGACTACAACGATGAAAAATATTTTTACAGTAATATTGTTTTTGACTCAAGTGACTTGCTTTTCACAAATCAATACATTTTATGTAAAACCTATTCAGACAGACATAAATTATTCTGCCGTTCAGGACAGTAACTTGGTTGTAAGCAACACGACAACTAGTATTGATAAACTTTTTCTATTTATTGGTGGGACAAACAGCAATACTAAGTCGTATCAAACCATAAGTAATTTTGCTGGAAACCTAGGCTACGATGTGATAAACCTTTCCTATCCAAATACAGTTGCGGCAGCAAGTTTAGGAAGCAGTTCTGATAGTATGGCTTTCAATAAATACAGACAGGAAGTTTGTTATGGAACGCCATTAAGTGTTGAAGTAGCTGTTGATACACTAAATTCTATTTATACACGGACAGTAAAACTGTTAAACTATTTAAATATAACTTATCCAACGCAAAACTGGAATCAATATTTAATTAACGCTACCACACTCGACTGGTCTAAAATCGCAGTTGGCGGACATTCACAAGGTGGCGGACACGCTTGTTATTTTGCAAAATTTAATGACGTAGAAAGAGTTCTTATGTTTTCAAGCCCTAATGATTACAGTAACTTTTTTTCTAGCTCAGCAAATTGGTTAAGAACTTCAGGCATTACCGCAATGAGCAAACATTTTGCATATCTAAATTTATTAGATGAAATTGTAACGTTTAATAAACAACTAACAAACATACAAGGTTTAGGAATTTACCCATTATATGACACCACCTATGTTGATATTTCAAGTTCTCCCTATAGTAATTCACATTGTCTATATACTACACAAACTCCTGGACTTGCTATTCTCTATCATAACTCGACAATGAAATTCAGTTCAATAAATAATTCTGTTTGGACTTATATGCTAACATCTAATATTACAACGAACATAAATGAAATTAAAATAAGCAGTGAATTTTCAATCTATCCTAATCCGACAAATTCAATAATAAATATTAATTCAGAATACAATTTACTTGGCAAAACATACATTGTTCAAAATGTAGCAGGACAAACTGTTTTGACAGGCAAATCCTCAAATAACAATTTTTTCAGGATTGATTTTTCACTACTTGAAAACGGAATTTATTTTGTAAGTATTGACAAGAATACATTTAAGGTTATTAAACAATGACAAAAAGGGCAGCACATAACACGGTATATAGCAAATAGGGCGTTCAGTGATTTCCGAGAGTTATATACTATTTACCAACACCGCCAAATCGTTGATTTGGCTTTTAAAAATGAATAAATTAAAAACAAAATACAACGCTTTGGCTCAGTGCAAACTTGAAAGTTTATCGCTTTCCACTGCCCTACTTGCCATATACTAAACGTTGGTGGTAATAAAAAAAGTCTGTGACATTTAAGAATATCTATAACC
>Ga0257120_1002601_pt1 | contig 10662 bp, 6 predicted proteins | sample SI106_10metaG_FD_190153 | JGI IMG/M metagenome (GOLD analysis project Ga0257120, IMG submission 190153) | Marine microbial communities from Saanich Inlet, British Columbia, Canada - SI106_10 | ecosystem: Environmental > Aquatic > Marine > Inlet | place: Canada: British Columbia | collected... | reverse complement strand
AGACCAAATGGTAGCCCAGGCCTTAGCTTCATTTTCGTGAGCAGTAAGTTCTTTTCCAAAGTCAATCTTCTTTTGTTGACTTAGCATTTCCTCAGTAATACCCATCGCTTCCATACTTGGTCGTAAGAAATTAGCCGCCACTCCAGAAATTGCCGCTGTATAGACCACATCATTTGCACCACTTGAAATTATCATATCTCGATAGGCTTCAGGAGCTTTGCTCTCTTTGGTATTGATAAATCGAGTTCCCATATACGCAACATCGGCTCCCATTTGCATAGCAGAAGCGATATCACGACCATTACTGATACACCCCGAAAGAATTACGGTTTTCTTAAAAAAGCTTTTAATTTCAGCAACTAAAGGCATAGGGTTCAATGTGCCAGCATGACCTCCAGCACCTGCAGCCACCACAATCAGCCCATCTACATTTGCTTCCGCTGCTTTTTCAGCATGTCGTTTTTTGATGACATCATGAAAAACTAAGCCGCCATAACTGTGAATAGCATCCACCAATTGAGGTACCGCTCCTAGAGAAGTGATAATAATTGGTACTTGATGTTTAACGCATATAGCTAGATCTGCTTGTACACGAGGATTGGATTGGTGCACGATTAAATTAACGCCATAAGGCGCGGGTTTTATTCCTGTTTCTTTTTCAAAATCAGCAAGTGCTGTTTTTATTTCGATTAACCATTCTTCAAAACCTTCTGTTGTGCGTTGATTTAACGCTGGAAACGTTCCTACAATACCATTTTTACAACATTCAATAACCAATTTTGGACCTGATATTAAAAACATAGGGGCTGCGATGGCTGGAATAGATAGTTCTTTTATAAATGTTGGTTGACTCATTATATTGATATTTAAAAGCGTTGTTAATTTTTCAATTGCAATATACCATTTGTAAAGCAATTTTTAAATTTAATTTATAAAGTCTAGAAATATTTAATATAAATTCTCAATTTTATGAATTCAAGACATAGTTTGAATTTAGTTGTATATATGTATATTTGATTTTTTTAATACTCAATTGGGCATAATCTATACTATGAATAAATTTTTTAGATTTTTACTAGTTCTTGTTTTTTTTGCATGTGAAAATGAACCCTATATTGGAGGTGATTTACTAGACCCAACGACAACATCACCTGTTGTTGAACTTTCTAGTTTTTCAATTTTAGCAGAACACAATCCATCACTAACAGAGAATGTAGTGCTCACATTCGATGGGACAGATACCTACACAGCAGCCATTAGATACATATGTGACATAGATCAATTGGTAGCAACCTATGATTTTAATGGTGGAAATGTGACGGTAAACGATAGTGTTCAGACCAACTCACAAACTGCCAATAATTTCAATAAAAGAGTAGCTTATAAATTTTATGATGTTGCAAACGCTGAATTTGAGAGCTTCTTTGTTGAAATTTCATACTTTACAGGTCTTCCCATTATCAATATAAATACTAATAACCAACTTATAGACTCTAAAGATGATTATGTAAATGGATTTGTAACTGTGCAAGGCGGACTAGGCTTTGAGGATATACAAAATCAAGAGATCAAAATTAGAGGTCGTGGAAATTCAACATGGACTCACCCTAAAAAACCCTACCAGCTTAAGTTTTCAGATAAAACCCCTTTTCTTGGGATGGCTAAAGATAAAAAATGGATTTTTCTTGCGGAGTACTCCGATAAGTCGCTCATGCGAAATAAAATTGCACTAGAAATGGGAGCTATAAGTGCATTGGATTGGACACCAACCTCCGAATATGCTGAGGTATTTGTAAATCAAGTGTATAGCGGAACCTATTTGATCACGCAAAAAGTAGAAGTCAAATCAAATCGTCTCGATTTACCTGATAATGGATATTTGGTAGAAATTGATCAAGATTATCGTTTGGATGACGATGAAGTATTTTTCCAACCTACCATATTCACGCAAAATTATGAGTCCAATGTTTTTAATATTAAAGAACCTGAGGTTGTATTCGATAGTTCTGAATACAACATAATCAAGGACTATGTCAATAACTTTGAAGCGGCCTTATTTGGCGCTAATTTTCAGGATGCTAATGTAGGCTATGAGGCATTTATAGATGTCCAGAGTTTTATTGATTGGTATCTAATAATGGAAATCGCTAAATCGGTGGATGCACAATGGTATTCAAGTATTTATTTTAATTATACACCAGGAGATAAACTTAAGATGGGCCCTCTTTGGGATTTTGATTTATCATTTGGAAATGTAGATTATGCAGATGCTACCTATACAGAAGGGTTTTGGATTAAAGACAACCCGTGGTATGAACGTTTATTTGAAGACCCTAATTTTGAACTTCAAGTGAAAGAACGATTTATGTTTTTCTATAACAATCGAAATGAGTTGATTGGTAAAATGAATCAATATAAAACTTACTTGGAGCTGTCGCAATTAGAAAACTATCAAACTTGGCCAACTCTTGGAATCTACGTATGGCCAAACCCTGTGTTTTTTGATACCCATGCTGCTGAAGTTGACCATTTAGAAAACTGGTTTTCATTACGAATGGATTGGTTATATAGTCAGTTTAACTAATCATAACAATAATCTTGTGTGTTGTCATGGAGAACTTACAAGTGTTAATAGTATTATAAATACAAACAGTTTTGTTTAATTAATAATATATTTGGTTGAACGTAATTATAAATCTCTCTTAAATGAAATCAAAACTCATAACATCGTTTTCACTTGTAGTCCTGTTTTTAATATCTACTAGTTTTATTGTTAACCCTAAGACACAAGACTTTCAAGCTAAAGCCTATTATTTTTCTAAATCAAAAATGGATCTTGGAAATTGGGGCGCTCGATTGAGTGAGGCGCAGAAAAAAGACGTAGAGGCACGCATGAAAAATAGGCTCGAAAAAGGCTATGTTTTATCCTTTAATAAGGAAGAATCGGTATTTACTGAGGAAGATCAATTAGATGCTATTTCTGGAGCTACGGATTCGTGGGGTAAAAATTTTGCGCCTGGTAAACAATATAAAAATGTAAAAACAAATACTCAACTACAAGAGCAAGAATTTTATGGAAAAAAGTTTTTGGTAAAAGATGTATTACAACCTATAGAATGGAATTTAGAATCCGAAACAAAACAGATTGGAAACTATTCTTGTTTTAAGGCGACTGCCTCAATTCCTACGGATAAACTGACGTGGTACTCTTTTTCATGGGATAAGTTAAGAAACACAGCAGAGTCCGATTCTTCTGAAGTCAAAGAAGTAAAAATGACACAAGTTGAGGCATGGTACACACTTCAAATCCCAGTGCGTCATGGGCCATTAGAATATTGGGGACTTCCAGGGTTGATTTTAGAAGTGAGCGCTGACAACACCACAATGCTTTGCTCAAAACTCGTACTTAATCCTGATGAAATTATTGAGATAGAAGCACCTAGCAAAGGAAAAGAAGTTTCTAAAAATGAATATCAAGACATTATCATTAATAAAATGAAAGAGTTTCGTAACAACCGTATGCGTCGGTAGTTGATTAGTTTTACGTTTGATAATTTTTACTTATTTGGTGTGTGTTTTTTCAATTTAAAGAAATATTTTAACCATTATTTTCTTAATAAAGTATTATAGTAATTGTTACAGCTTATATTTTGTGTCTTTAATTTCCGTTTACTTCTCTTTTTTCCACAGAAATCTGTCTAATTAATCAAGTAATCAAAAAAGTTTTGCACTTAATATTTAAATGCAAAACTTTTTTGGAAAATGATATTCTAAAAGAAAAACTATTCTTTTAAAATTCTATAGGTACCTAATTGACTTCCTATATTAACTTTCACTAAATACACCCCTGTTTGAAGGATTGCCATAGAAAGTTCTGTATTAAGAGTATTTGGTGAAGTTCTTATAACTTCTTGACCTAATAAATTATATACACTAATTGTTTGTATTTTATCTAGCGCATTAAATTTTAGAATATCTGTCACTGGGTTAGGAAACATTGAAAAACCTTCAATAACATTATTAGAAATACTTAACGTAGCATTATACGCCGATATTGAAAATGGCTCATCCTGGTTTCCACCAGATTCCCAAACTCTTATATAAATTGTAGAACCTGCTGTCAACCCTGTTAAATCTAGAATTGAGAATAGATTTCCTGCTGCACCATCATCATCACATTCTATAGATGTTAATGCGCCACAAGTTCCAGAAAATGCTTCAATTACTGAATCGAAACCCGTATCTCCTGTCAAAGCATCGGGGCCAGTTTCAATAGTAATATTTCCATCTGAAGGAACGACAACAGAATACCAAACACCTGGACCATTACTTCCACAATCGTTTGATTCTGTTCCTTCAGTAGCACTAACAACTGTTCCGTCAACTGGATTAGTTCCAAAAACACTTCCTGGGGTTAAAGATATTGCTTGTGCACAATCATCATTGGTTGGAGGTGGAGGTGGTGTACCAATACATATGCTATAATTCGTTTGTGCACTGTTACTACTACTCCAGCCATATACTCTCACATAATACGTGTTTCCAGCTGTTAAGCCAGTTAAATCAAGTGTGTTAGGGTCGCTTTCACCTACTTCATTTGCAGCAACCATATTACATCCAGCAACATCGTTAAACACACTCATACCCATGTCAGTAGATGAACCCGTTACAGCTATAATATTTAATAGAGATACTCGGTGTAGTGCTCCTGTTGCGACAAAAGTATACCAAACATCATTATTTGGTGTTCCTGTGGCATCATCTGGCTGAGGGGATGCTGTAGCTCCTGCAGTCGTTCCACTTGTTACATTACTACAACTTAAATCAGTATTTATAGTCAAACCAACAGCATTTGCACATTCATCATTAGCTGGGGGAGGAGGAGTTGTACCAATACATATATCAAAAGTAGTTTGTGAAGTGCTACTACTAGCCCATCCATACACTCTCACATAATAGGTATCTCCAGCTGTCAATCCATTTAAAATAACGGAATCAGGATCGCTTTCAGCGATCTCGTTGGCTGCAACCATATTACACCCAGCGGCATCGTTAAATACACTCATAGCCATGTCAGTAGATGAACCCGTTACAGCTATAATATTTAAAAGAGATACTTGATGTTGTGCTCCTGTAGCGACAAAAGTATACCAAACATCATTATTTGGTGTTCCTGTAGCATCATCTGGCTGAGGGGATGCTGTAGCTCCTAAAGTTGTTCCACTTGTCACAACACCACAATTAAAATCAGCATTTATAGTTAGTAGTGCCACTGCATTTGCACATTCATCATTTACAGGGGGAGTAGCTGGGGTTGTAAAAGTTACTTTTACAAAAGTACTTCCACAATTATTTTGTACATAAAAATCATAAGTTTTAGACTCAGTAAGATTAGTAAGACTAACCATATTTGAAGCAGTTGAACCTGTTGTTCCTCCGCCACCTTGTACATAAGGAGAAATACCATATTCATAATTATATCCTGTTGAGCCACTAACTGCTGTCCAGTTAATATCTACAGAATCATCCATTATATTTGAAGCTATTAAAGGAGATGGGTTTATACAAGTTGGCAATTCATCTATAATTACCGTATCAATTGCCATATCGCTTGTAATACCTGATCCTCTTATTCCTTTAAAGTTGATTTGAACCGTTTGATTCGCATAAGCAGATAAATCAACTATTTGTGTTGTAAAAGTTGTTGTTTCAGTTGTTTGTTGCTGTCCTGTTAATGTGAACGCAGTTGTATCAGTTCCTCCTTGAGAAACAATCACCTCTAGAGTTCCCATGTTTGCTCCAAACATATGATAATCAAAAGTCAAGGAAGGAGTTGTTAATGCGCTTAAATCAATGAGCGGTGAAACTAAATCAATGGCATCTGCGGTGGCTCCAGAGCTTGATTCTGTAAACAGATAGTTTCCATTACTTATTCCAGATCCTGGGCCTGTATTAGCAGAAGATGTGTCTGTTGTGGCTGCGACTTCCCATAAATAACTACCAATATTGGTTCCTGACCAGCAATTTTCATAAGTAAAAGCTGAGGAATCCACTTTAAAGGTATCAAAATTTTGAGAATAAGGTGCGGTAAATATTGGGCATGGAGTTGTGAAACTAAAAGGTCCTATCCATGAACTTAGATCTCCCGTTCCACAGTCTGATTGCACATAAAACGCATAGCTGCTATCTGCTGTTAGTCCTGTTAAAGAATAGGAGTTTGTGGCAGTTACGACTGTTGTTCCAGTACCTTGGGTAAAGCCTGCAACTCCCCATTCTACATTCCACATTGTTTCTGTTCCTCCAACTGTCCATCCTAAATCTGCTGAAGTTTCTGCTAAATTACTAACAGTTAAAGTTAGAGGATTAGGGCAAGTTTCAGTTATTCCATTAAATGTAATATTACCTCTAGATTGAAATAGAGCACTTGCCGTTGAAGGTACCGTTGGATTTGGATTAATATTATCACTACGATAAATTATAGATAAATTTGTTGTAGGGCCGTCTGTAGCAGAAATACGATCTCCTGTTCCACCAAAACCTGATTCATTTGCATCCACAGCAATTATTAAATTATCAATTCCATTATAAGCAAAAGGAGCACTGAACGTAATAGTTAAAATATCTGATGCCACTGTAATTGTTCCGTTTGTTAATACTTGCGTTAAGTTTGCAATATCTACCCAGTCAGTAGTTGAGGTAAATGAAGTTTTGGTAGTGTGACCAATCCAAACATCAACCATTTCGTCTGCATCTGACATGTCTGCTCCTGCTATGAGTTGAAAAGCAACTGACGTAATATTACCATTTGCGTTTACCTCTGAAGCTAAATAAATTGATTGCCCATAAGAAAAACCATAGTAAGAAGTAAGTGGTGGTGACTCAAAGGTGCCCCCATCGTTAGCTGTTCCAATCGTAACCTGAGAATACGTAAGCGACATAAATAAAATCGCCATAAATAGAGTAATTTTTTTCATAATATTATAGATTTGGATTTAAGCAATGTATTTTTATTTATTGGATTAAACAAGTTTTTAATAAAATAAATTTAACCTAACTGTCTGTTTTTCTGGTATTTAAGTTTAATTTTTTTTTAAAAAAGTAAACGTAAAAAACACAATCAGCTTTTTTGAAGTGAAAGAGGTTAAATGTAAATATTAGAAGATAATCTACTTAAATTTAGAATTGAATTTATATAAAGACGTCTCAAAAAATGAATAAGTAATACAACAATAATATACATATGATTTATTACAAAACCGAGTATCAAGACATCATTACTAAGAAAATGAAAGAGTTTCGTAATAATCGTATGAGACGTTAATCACTCTAATACATCTAATTTGAGTTTTTTTAGAAGAATGATATTTTTATTTTAATTATTGATAGTGAATACTACAGAATTTTTAGAATATCGAAAAAATCATAAATTTTACAGGTCAAATTATACTTCACTTTAAATAGTTTTTATATTTACAACATATTTATAAGACGATATTACAAGCGTTGATAACATTAATAATGGACCAAAATAATTTAAAAACCTTAACTCCTTCAACGGCTACTCTTTATAGCCCAGGTTTTACACGTCCCCGTATCACACGCCGCCGCCCTTAGGGTGTTCAATTAGTTTCTGAACTTAGGTGTGTCCGGTTCATCCTTTACAATTTTTTTCAACTTTTTTTTTCAACTTAAATCTTAAATAATGGATATCATTATTGCAGATAAATCACATACAATCCATGCTCAAACTATTTGTGAAGCCATAGAAGCTGCTGCACAAGTTAGAGGCACTGGGATTGCAAAACGTTCCGTAGAATACATAATTTCTAAAATGGAATCTAATAATGCGGTCATTGCCTTAGACGGCTCTGCTTTTGCAGGTTTTTGCTATATAGAAACTTGGAGTCATGATAAATTTGTGGCCAATTCTGGTCTCATTGTACATCCTGACTTTAGAAATCAAGGCTTAGCTAAAAAAATCAAAAAAGTAGTTTTTGAACACTCAAGAGCAAAATATCCTTTAGCAAAAATATTTAGTATTACAACTGGCCTCGCCGTAATGAAACTGAATACTGATTTAGGATATAAACCCGTTACTTTTTCTGAACTTACAGATGAACCATCATTTTGGAAAGGCTGTCAAACATGTAAAAATTATGATGTACTTCAACGTACTTCTCAAAGTATGTGTTTGTGTACAGGCATGTTGTATGATCCAAGTTCGAAACCCGAAGTTACCTCTGAGAAAGTTAAAGAAAAAACATTCCTAAGATTAAAAAGTATCAAGCAAAGCTTGTTTCTTAAAAAACATAAAAAATGAAAAATTCAAAAAAATTAGTCATTGCCTATAGTGGTGGTTTAGATACGTCATACTGTGCGGTGTCCTTATCAAAAGCGGGTTATGAAGTCCATGCCGTCAGTGTTAATACTGGTGGATTTACAGATAGTGATATTCAAACTATTGCTCAAAACGCTTATAAAATGGGCGTTTCAACCTATAAAAATATACAAGCGGTAACGACCTTTTATCAAAAAGTAGTGAAATATCTTGTTTTTGGTAATGTATTAAAAAACAATACCTATCCATTATCGGTGAGTGCAGAGCGCATCGTGCAAGCCATCGAAATTATTGAGTATGCAAAATCTATAGATGCGCAATACATTGCTCATGGGAGTACAGGTGCAGGAAACGATCAAGTCCGTTTTGATATGATTTTCCAAACTCTTGCTCCAGAAATCGAAATCATCACACCAATTAGAGACCAAAAACTCACACGACAAGAAGAAATTGCTTATCTGAAATTAAATGGAGTTGATTTGGATTGGGAAAAAGCAAAGTATTCAATTAATAAAGGTCTTTGGGGCACTAGTGTAGGTGGCGATGAAACGTTGACGTCTCATTTGGCGCTTCCAGAATCAGCTTATCCGTCTCAATTAGAATCTGAAACACCTCAAACTGTAAAACTTTCATTTACAAAAGGAGAGTTGACGGCGCTTGATGGTATTGAGAACGCACCAGAACTAAACATTCAACAGCTCGATCAAATCGCTTCAAAATATGCGATAGGACGAGATGTTCATGTCGGTGACACCATTGTTGGTATCAAAGGTCGTGTTGGTTTTGAAGCCGCTGCAGCCTTGATTATTGTGAAGGCTCATCATTTGTTAGAGAAACATACCTTAACAAAATGGCAGCTTCAACACAAAGATTATTTGTCTAATTTTTATGGCATGCATTTACATGAAGGACAGTATTTAGACCCGGTTATGCGTGATATGGAAGCCTTCCTAACGAGCAGCCAGCACAGTGTGTCAGGAGACGTAGAAATCGTATTGAAACCCTATCATTTTTTAATCAATGGTATTACATCGTCTCATGATTTGATGAATGCTAAGTTTGGAAGTTATGGAGAACTTAATAACGGTTGGACGGCTGAGGAAGCTAAAGGGTTCATTAAAATTAATGGCAATCAAAACAGAATTCATCAACACGTAAATTCAGAATTATGATACAAGCAGGAATTATAGGCGGTGCAGGATACACTGCAGGAGAATTGATTCGATTATTACTCGTACATTCTAAAGTTGAAATTAATTTTGTGTTTAGTACATCTAGTGCTGGTAAAAAAATAAGTGCTATTCATCAGGATTTAGTAGGGTCAACAGATCAAGTATTTACAGCTACTATCAATACAGATATAGATATTTTATTTCTGTGTTTAGGACATGGAAATTCAAAAGCATTTTTAGAGAAAACCACCTTTTCAAGTGCGACAAAAATTATTGATTTATCAAATGATTTTAGGCTTACTCAAGATGCCGTATTTCAAGGCAAACACTTTGTATATGGCCTGCCTGAACTGAACAAAACCGCCATCCAATCGGCACAATACATTGCGAATCCGGGGTGTTTTGCTACCGCGATTCAATTGGCAATTTTGCCTTTAGCAGCCAATGGTTTGGTGGAAGACGCCATTCATGTTAACGCCGTAACAGGTGCAACAGGAGCGGGGACTGCATTATCAGCAACTACACATTTTACATGGCGCGTTGATAATTTCTCTCATTATAAAGCCTTTAACCATCAGCATTTGGGTGAGATCCATCAATCCGTAGATGCACTTCAAGAGAATTTAAAGAGTGCGATTCATTTTATTCCAAACCGCGGTAACTTTTCAAGAGGTATTTTTGCCACACTTTACACCAAATATAACGGCACTTTAGACGACGCAAAAACACTTTTTAAAACCTATTATAAGGATGCAGAATTTACTATCATTTCGGATGATAACATCCATTTAAAGCAAGTCGTAAACACCAATAAATGCTTACTTCAATTAGAAGTGCATGACGGGAAACTACTCATTACGAGTGTTATCGATAATTTACTCAAAGGCGCTTCAGGTCAAGCCGTACATAACATGAATTTAATGTATGGTTTTGAAGCCCATTTGGGATTACAACTTAAAGCTAATTATTTTTAACATATACTATTATGGAACGAGCTTGTTCGAAATTTCATCACCCATTGGGAAGTGATTAATAGCGAACAGCATGTGACAATTGAAAACCAATAAATATATACACATGAAAATAGCAATCATAGGCACAGGAAATTTAGGGAGTTCAATAGCAAAGGGACTTATTACCAACAATGCAATT
>Ga0257120_1002595_pt1 | contig 10689 bp, 6 predicted proteins | sample SI106_10metaG_FD_190153 | JGI IMG/M metagenome (GOLD analysis project Ga0257120, IMG submission 190153) | Marine microbial communities from Saanich Inlet, British Columbia, Canada - SI106_10 | ecosystem: Environmental > Aquatic > Marine > Inlet | place: Canada: British Columbia | collected... | reverse complement strand
TATTTTAGTTCTGAAAATCCTGTTAATTGAATGAAATAAGGTGCCAACTCCAAAGAGAAGAACGCTTTCTTTCAGACCACCAGATTGAAACAGCAAATAAGACGGCAGAAGTGTCACAATAACTAAAGCGCCCACACGCAATTCTTTTTTTGCATCAAAGTTTTGATCATCAGAATGAGACCTGAAAACGTCATAAATGAAAATTGACCTGAATTAGCTTCGTATCCAGATTGTGTAACGAGCGTAAAAAGCGAGTTAAGCTTAATCATCATTAAGTTGTCATTATAAAAACCGCTTTCAAATGGTTTAATCCAGGAATTCATTTTTTCGAAGTACAGAATTTTAAAGTTTTCTGATCCGCTAGACCAGTTAAGCATAATCTTGAGATAGTGCGTGAGGTTATTCGATGCAATTTTGGACAGTATAAGTTCGTCATCATAAAACCGATATATATCTGCGGTGGCTCGGTCCGTATAAAAATATGTGTATAGCCGCTGCAGAGCTAGCGTTCCGGCCATTTTAATCGAGTAGGCAATAACCACCAAAGTTGATCCAACTCCTTCAATTCTGAGGCTTCTTAATCGCAGGATTATGGCAAGGCCAATTAAGAACCAGAGAATAGATTTGAGAAGATCAATTGACTGCACGCCCCAAAGAAACGCTTTGTGAATTATTTGACGCTAGAAATAATTAGTAGCCCAATCAGAAATTTACCTTTGAGGCCTAATAATTCTATATGAATCCATTCACAGAAACTGAAGCGAGAGAAGCGGCTTCAAAACTTGGTTTACTTCCCGAGGAATTTGATCAAATTGTGGTTTTTTTAGGAAGAATCCCAAACTTCACAGAGTTGTCAATTTACTCGGTAATGTGGTCAGAGCATTGTTCTTACAAAAACAGTATCAAATGGCTAAAAACTTTACCTAAGAAAGGTCCGGCAATTTTAGCTGAGGCAGGGGAGGAGAACGCTGGATTAGTGGACATAGGAGATGGAATGGCTTGTGCTTTTAAGATTGAGTCACATAACCATCCAAGTGCTATCGAACCATATCAAGGTGCTGCAACGGGTGTAGGGGGGATAAATAGAGATATTTTTACAATGGGCGCTCGTCCTATTGCACAACTTAATAGCTTAAGATTTGGTGATCCTGATTTGGAAAGAACTAAATGGCTGGTAAAGGGCGTAGTAAAAGGTATCGGTGATTATGGCAACGCCTTTGGTATACCGGTTCTCGGTGGAGAGCTGTTTTTCGATAAGTCTTACAATCAGAATCCCCTGGTGAATGCTATGTCCGTTGGAATTGTTGATATTGATAAGACCATTTCAGCAACATCTCACGGTGTAGGCAATCCAGTGTTTATTGTGGGCTCTAGTACAGGAAAAGACGGGATTCATGGAGCTACATTTGCTTCAGGAGATCTCTCAGATGACAGTGCAGATGATTTGCCTTCTGTTCAAGTTGGAGATCCATTTCAAGAAAAGCTATTAATGGAGGCGTCCTTAGAATTAGCTGATACTGATGCAATTATTGGGATGCAAGATATGGGAGCTGCAGGAATCACATGTTCTTCATCCGAGATGTCGGCAAAGGGAGAGTGCGGTATGAATATTTACCTCGATAAGGTTCCTACTCGACAAGAGAACATGCAACCCTTCGAAATTTTATTGAGTGAATCTCAAGAACGGATGTTGGTAGTGGTCAAAAAGGGAAGAGAGCAAGAGGTCATCGATATTTTTGATAAGTGGGATTTGAATTGTGTTCAAATTGGAGATGTTATAGAAGGTGATCAGCTAAAGTATTACATGAACGGGGAGCTGGTGGCACAGACTCCTGCTGATTCACTCGTACTTGGGGGCGGAGCACCAATCTATGATCGTGAATACAAAGAACCTGGATATATTAAGCAGGTCAATGCTTTCGATGCTTCAAGCATAGAAGTGCCAGAAGACATTGTTGAGGCCGCGCATAAGGTGTTTAGTCATATCAATGTTGCCTCGAAAAAATGGGTTACTAATCAATATGATTCCATGGTTGGTACAGTAAATATGTCCACCAATAAGCCGACAGATGCGGGTATAATCAATTTAAAAGATTCCGATAAGGCAATCGCAGTAACAGTTGACTGCAATGCTAGGTATGTAAATTCAAATCCAGAAAGAGGTTGTGCGATAGCGGTAGCTGAAGCGGCTCGGAACATAATTTGCTCTGGAGGAAATCCATCAGCGATAACAAATTGTTTAAACTTTGGAAATCCATATTCTCCTGAAGCATATTGGCAATTTGTCGGTGCAATAAAGGGTATGACTTTGGCATGTGAGAAATTTGAAACTCCTGTAACAGGTGGGAATGTGAGTTTTTATAATCAGTCCACTATTGATGGTGTTACCGTTCCAGTTATGCCAACCCCGACTATCGGAATGATTGGAATTGTAGATAGTAAGAAACATATCACTCCTCTTGCAATTCACTCCTCAGATCACAAACTATATCTAATTGGCGAGCACTCTGATGATATGGGAAGTTCAGAATACCTTATAAGCTATCATAATGTGGAGCACAGTCCTGCTCCAACTATGGACATTGACGTGGAATGGAGCTTACAGAATAACTTGAGGTCAGCAATCCGAAATAGATTGATAGAAAGTGCTCATGATGCTTCGGATGGCGGGTTGTTCACCGCATTGGTCGAAATGACCCTTCCTAATGAGATCGGTTTTGAAATAGATATTGATTCTGACCTTAGAATTGATGGAGTATTACTTGGCGAGGCTCAGAGCCGTATTGTTGTAGCAATTGATCCAGAGAATGAAATGGCCTTTACAGAGCTTATGAAAGAGCTTGAGCAGCCGATAAGCTATTTGGGGGTTACGGGAGGAGATTCATGTATTATAAATGAAATCTCTTATGGTTCGATAACAGAGCTTAATGAAATGAGTCAAAGTACAATGCCAAACTACATGGCCAACTAGCAAGAATATTTGCGACAAGACATAAAAAAGGCCCACCAAACGGTTGGCCTTTTTTATGTCTTGTAAGTTCTAGTTTAATGCTGTATGATAATCATTTTGGATCCTTCATATTCGTCAGCGTTTATTCGCATATAATAACTTCCCTCTGCAAGGTCTCCAACATTGATTGTTTGATTATTGATGCTAGCGTTTAATTGAGATTGCTTTACAAGCCTACCACTTACATCATATAACTCTATACTCAGATTGTCCAGATTGTGATCGTTTAAGTCTATAGTAATAACATCATTTGCTGGATTTGGATAAATGTGAAGGCTCTCAATAACATCCTCAGGAATTCCTACGACATTAATTGTAATACTGTCACATATGGTGTCAGATCCACATACATTAGAAACATACTGGCATACTTCAAATTTTCCTACTTCAGTGAAGTAGTGTATAGGGTTTACCAAAGTACTTATAGTGTTGTCAGAAAACTCCCACAGGTAGGCATCGGCAAATTTTGAACTATCATAGAAATTTACTTGCGATGTAATTTGATCATAGGCAAATCCTCCAACAGGGTCTACAGGGATATTGTGTTCTTGGACTGAGTTACATGGTGAAAGTGTCCACCCTTCCAGGGTTACAGATAATGTTACATCAAAAGGACCATCACCAACAAAAGTATGTGAAGGGTTTGGCGAATTCACTATCGGTGTCCCGTCTCCAAAATTCCAATTATATGCCTGAACAAATGATGAGTTAAAGGCAATTTGATTATAATATTTACTTTGAATTATATCAGAAGATAATTCGTAGAATTCGGCAGGCTGATTTTCAAGATCAAGGCATTCAAAATCATATTCAAAATTGGCGTCAAGATTAAACTCAATTAAGGGTTCTATTAAAACGTCCATATCACATGCCGTTCCAGAACAATTAAAGGTGCTAACGCTTGCTGCTGTTACCCAAGAAGTATCATTAAACCTACCTATCGCTAACAAATCTCCTTGGCCATCGTTTTCTTCCCAATCAGTAACGCCAATCTGAAGCGGCACTGGATAATCTCTAGCCGTATCAAACTCAATAGTCAATATGTAGTCATTAATTACATCAACGGGTCTATCGAAAATGGCCGTGTATCGAGTCGAGTCATTATAAAAGGTGTCTACAACCACCTTTGTAATGTGAACTTCGGATTCTGCAAGAGCATCACCATCAGGTAATTTATTTCCTCCTTTGTCATAAATGCGACATTGGACTATATAGTTATCCTTAAATAAACCTTGATGATTTGCATAGAAACTAAATCCGTGTACAACCATAGGTTGATTGACATCGAAAATTTGCCCTATTCCGAACAGTCTTCCAGGATTAGATTCCCTTAATTCTCTTACTCGGGTGTCAGTTCCTCTTGCCGCAGTGTAACGAACGCTATCCTTACCACAGTTAAGAGTTGTATTTGTAGCAACTGCAATGTTTTTACATTGTTTGATAGTGCCACAAGATGTTTCCATCGTCTGGCAAACCCAATAAGTTCCTGGTTCAAAATATTTATGCTGAGGATTTTCATTAACGCTGAAATTTCCATCTCCGAAATCGTATTGGATGCTTGAAAACAATCCAAAAGTCTCGTTAGTGAAGTTAACTTCAAGGTTATTGGTGATCACACTAAAATCTTGGAGAGGCTTCTCCTTTATGATTTGGGTCACAGAGCTCTGACAAAACGCGTTAGTCCAAGTAATCATTTTTGCCGTCATTGTGGCGACATAAGGGCCGTTTGTAGGGTAAAAGTGGATTGGATTCGCCAAATCGGCAATTACTCCGTCTCCGAAAACCCAGCGTTGTCGATCACCTAAGTTATAGTAAGCATATCGATTATACATTCGGCTGTCAACGATGGGCGCACCCTCATTGAAAAACTCAACAGTCTCGCCTAATTCATCAAATAAGCACTCAGGGTCATTTATGAACGAGGCGTTTATGTTGTATTGAACGAAAGGCTCAAAAAAGAAATCCGCATCAAACGGATCTGTTCCATTATATAGATAGTCGTAGGGCTTAATGTAGCTCAATCCCTGCTTTACACCTGCTAACCACTCCTCGTTTCCATCCGAATTTGTGCCGTCTATATGATTATGTAGAATCGTAAATGGAGGATTGGTTGGATCTGTTCTTACTACAACAGCATAATCCTCATCAACGTCAACTGGTGTCCAAGTAACATCTACAGCATAAGCTGATAGCGGACCATCTAAGGAATCCGGAATTGTGAGATTAGCTGTCCCGCTTGCTAAAACTGTGGTTGAAGGCACAGAATCATTCGTTGCACGAACAATCTCCACTGTCACGCTCATTGTTACTCCTCCAGCTGTATCTGGTTTCCAACCATAAAATCTAGCTCCACTAATGGTCATTTCTTGCGGGCACTCGTAATATTGAAATGCCTCTGATGTTTGATTCGGAGTCAACGTGAGAGTATCAATCTGAGAACGTTTCTCATATGCAAACTTCACCGTATCAGGGGCGCATGTCGCTCTTTGCGAGTAAACAGATGTTGCTATAAGAAAACAGCAGATAAATGTGGTAAGTACTTTATACATATTAATAGCTTTAAAAAAAGATCAGGACATTAGACGTTAAAATGTCTGATCAAGTTGGCTTGTAGAGCCGGTAAAATTATGGAATTCATGGCTTATAAATAAGAACTGAAAAACAATGCATATTTGATTGACATAAAAAAGCAATATGATAATAGCAATAACAGGGGTTTCTAGCGGAATTGGAAAGGCAATGTTTAAACTGGCACTTGACCAGGGTCATACTTGTATTGGTCTAACAAGAAGGATAAGTAAAATTCAAGATTCAATACTTCAAAATCATAATTCAATACTTATCGAAGTTGATTGGGCAAATATTAATGAAGTGATAGAATCAATCGAAAGCCAAGGAATTCAAAAAGGGGCAATTGATGTTCTTGTAAACAATGCTGCCACGATAGATGTGAATGACTTATTGAGCACTGGGCAAGATTTGCTGATGATCCAGTTTAAGACTAATGCAGTGTTGCCATTCTTACTATCCAAAGAACTATTGCAATCTGGTTTATTTGCTCAAGGTGCTCATATTGTGAATGTTGGATCAATGGCCGGGTATCAGGACTCCGTCAAATTCCCGGGACTCGGTGCTTATTCTGCTAGTAAGGCGGCATTAGCCTGTCTCACCCAATCTATGGCTAGTGAATGGGGTGATCGCCTAAGCGTTAACTGTTTATGCCTTGGTGCAGTGAATACGGACATGCTAAAAAGCGCATTTCCTGACTACCTTGCACCGATAAGTGACGTTCAAATGGCATCTTATATCATCAGCTTCGCTGTTTCTGCACCTGATTTAATGAGTGGTCAGGTCATTCCAGTAAAAAAAGATGATCCAAAGTGAAAATTAATGATTCTGAAAATGAGGTAGTTAAATGCTTTAGGAGTCAAAAACACGATATTTATCGTAAATATTTACCGAAGGGGCTTGCGGATGTAATAGATGCCCTTATATTTGCGCTCCCTTTCAAACAAAGGGTAGTTCTTTGAACATTTTGAAAAGAGAAAAGCCAGCATGTATCCTAGGGATTTACATCTGATTGGATATTAATTTTACACAACGGAGAGTTTGATCCTGGCTCAGGATGAACGCTAGCGGCAGGCTTAACACATGCAAGTCGAACGGTAACATGAATTGCTTGCAATTTGATGACGAGTGGCGAACGGGTGCGTAACGCGTATGCAACCTACCTTTAACTGGAAGATAGCCAGAAGAAATTCTGATTAATACTCCATAATATACATCTTTCGCATGTTTGATGTATTAAAGCTTTGGCGGTTAAAGATGGGCATGCGTGACATTAGCTAGTTGGTAAGGTAACGGCTTACCAAGGCTACGATGTCTAGGGGGTCTGAGAGGATTATCCCCCACACTGGTACTGAGACACGGACCAGACTCCTACGGGAGGCAGCAGTGAGGAATATTGGACAATGGGCGAAAGCCTGATCCAGCCATGCCGCGTGCAGGAAGACGGCCCTACGGGTTGTAAACTGCTTTTATATAGGAATAAACCCCTCTACGTGTAGAGGGCTGAAGGTACTATACGAATAAGGATCGGCTAACTCCGTGCCAGCAGCCGCGGTAATACGGAGGATCCAAGCGTTATCCGGATTTATTGGGTTTAAAGGGTGCGCAGGCGGGACAATAAGTCAGTGGTGAAATCTTCCAGCTTAACTGGGAAACTGCCATTGATACTGTTGTTCTTGAGTTTGGTTGAAGTAGGCGGAATGAGGCATGTAGCGGTGAAATGCATAGATATGCCTCAGAACACCAATTGCGAAGGCAGCTTACTAAGCCAATACTGACGCTGAGGCACGAAAGCGTGGGGAGCGAACAGGATTAGATACCCTGGTAGTCCACGCTGTAAACGATGATTACTCGCTGTTGGCGATACACTGTCAGCGGCTAAGCGAAAGTGATAAGTAATCCACCTGGGGAGTACGTTCGCAAGAATGAAACTCAAAGGAATTGACGGGGGCCCGCACAAGCGGTGGAGCATGTGGTTTAATTCGATGATACGCGAGGAACCTTACCAGGGCTTAAATGTAGAACGACCGATTTGGAAACAAGTCTTCTCTTTGAGTAGTCTACAAGGTGCTGCATGGTTGTCGTCAGCTCGTGCCGTGAGGTGTCGGGTTAAGTCCCTTAACGAGCGCAACCCCTATCTCTAGTTGCCAGCGGATAATGCCGGGGACTCTAGAGAAACTGCCCGTGCAAACGGTGAGGAAGGTGGGGATGACGTCAAATCATCACGGCCCTTACGTCCTGGGCTACACACGTGCTACAATGGCCGGTACAGAGGGCAGCTACCACGTGAGTGGATGCAAATCTCGAAAGCCGGTCTCAGTTCGGATTGAAGTCTGCAACTCGACTTCATGAAGCTGGAATCGCTAGTAATCGCGCATCAGCCATGGCGCGGTGAATACGTTCCCGGGCCTTGTACACACCGCCCGTCAAGCCATGGAAGCTGGGGGTACCTGAAGTCGGTTGCCGCAAGGCGCTGCCTAGGGTAAAACTGGTAACTGGGGCTAAGTCGTAACAAGGTAGCCGTACCGGAAGGTGCGGCTGGAATACCTCCTTTCTAGAGAAAACAATCGATATATGTTGGCTTCTTTTCATTTTTTCTTATATTTTCTGAGTTGAAAATTCCGAATCCCCTTGGGGGAAACAGTAAGCTCGGACTCAGTAGATAGAGTCCCGTAGCTCAGCTGGTTAGAGCGCTACACTGATAATGTAGAGGTCCGCGGTTCAAGTCCGCGCGGGACTACTCAATTCAAATGACAGGAGTGTTAACTCCAAATTTTGAAATGAAAAAGATTCTTTTTCAATCATTATATGGGGGATTAGCTCAGCTGGCTAGAGCACCTGCCTTGCACGCAGGGGGTCATCGGTTCGACTCCGATATCCTCCACTTTAGTCCAGAATTCTGGTCGTTCTTTTGACATGTTGGTATAGTAATTATGTAATGGTGCAAATCCATTCCCAACACTATTCTCATTGTGAGAATAAGTTCTTTGAAATCTTGAACAATATAATAAGAGCAAAAAATTATCAAGAGCATTCGGTGGATGCCTTGGCTCTCAGAGGCGATGAAGGACGCGACAAGCTGCGATAAGCTGCGGGTAGATGCAAATAATCTCCAATCCGCAGGTTTCCGAATGGGGCAACCCACTATGTTGAAGACATAGTATCTTTTTAAGAAGCCAACCCGATGAACTGAAACATCTAAGTAGTCGGTGGAAAAGAAAACAATAGTGATTCCCCTAGTAGTGGCGAGCGAACGGGGAACAGCCTAAACCAAAGTTGTTTCGGCAATTTTGGGGTTGTAGGACTACAATGTGGACTTTATATTTTTAGTAGAACAGCGATGGAAACGCTACCAGAGAGGGTGATAGTCCCGTAAACGAAAAAAATATAATACCTAGTAGTATCCTGAGTAGGGCGGGACACGTGAAATCCTGTCTGAATCTGCCGGGACCATCCGGTAAGGCTAAATACTCCTGAGAGACCGATAGTGAACAAGTACCGTGAGGGAAAGGTGAAAAGCACCCTGAACAAGGGAGTGAAATAGTACCTGAAACCGAATGCTTACAAGCGGAGGGAGCGAAAGTGACCTCGTGCCTTTTGCATAATGAGCCTACGAGTTGCTCCTCAGTAGCAAGGTTAATTCTGTTGACAGAAGCAGCCGAAGCGAAAGCAAGTCTTAACAGGGCGATATAGTTACTGGGGGCAGACGCGAAACTTAGTGATCTACCCATGGTCAGGTTGAAGCTCTGGTAACACAGAGTGGAGGACCGAACCCATATACGTTGAAAAGTGTTGGGATGAACTGTGGGTAGGGGTGAAAGGCTAATCAAACTAAGAAATAGCTCGTACTCCCCGAAATGCATTTAGGTGCAGCGTTGTGGTGAGTGTTATAGAGGTAGAGCTACTGATAGGGCTAGGGGGCTTCACCGCCTACCAACCCCTGATAAACTCCGAATGCTATAACATATACACAGCAGTGAGGGCATGGGTGCTAAGGTCCATGTCCGAGAGGGAAAGAACCCAGACCATCAGCTAAGGTCCCTAAATTCTCGCTAAGTTGTTCAAACGTGGTTTGACTGCTTTGACAGCTAGGATGTTGGCTTGGAAGCAGCCATTCATTTAAAGAGTGCGTAACAGCTCACTAGTCGAGCGGTCAAGCGTGGATAATAATCGGGCATAAGTGAGATACCGAAGCTATGGATTTTATGGTAGGGGAGCATTCCAGTCGCGTTGAAGGAGAATCGTGAGATTCCCTGGAGCATCTGGAAAAGAAAATGTAGGCATAAGTAACGATAATTAAGGTGAAAAACCTTAACACCGTAAGACTAAGGTTTCCTGATCAATGCTAATCAGATCAGGGTTAGTCGGGACCTAAGGCGTACCCGTTTGGGGAAGTCGATGGACATCAGGTTAATATTCCTGAACTTGTATATATTGCGATTTGGGGACGAAGAATTGTAGCTACTACGTACTGACGGATATGTACGTTGAGCCTAGTCTTCGGACGAAGCGAAGTAGTGAACATTCTTCCTAGAAAAGCCAATAAGCTTCAGATATATACGACCCGTACCCTAAACCGACACAGGTAGTCGAGGAGAATATCCTAAGGTGCTCGAGTGATTCATGGCTAAGGAATTAGGCAAATTAGCCCTGTAACTTCGGAAGAAAGGGCGCCTCCCTAGCTTGCTAGGAGGCCGCAGTGAATAGATCCAGGCGACTGTTTATCAAAAACACATGGCTCTGCTAAATCGAAAGATGATGTATAGGGCCTGACACCTGCCCGGTGCTGGAAGGTTAAGAGGTGGGGTTATCCTTCGGGAGAAGCTCTAAATCGAAGCCCCAGTAAACGGCGGCCGTAACTATAACGGTCCTAAGGTAGCGAAATTCCTTGTCGGGTAAGTTCCGACCTGCACGAATGGTGTAACGATCTGGATACTGTCTCAGCCATGAGCTCGGTGAAATTGTAGTAGCGGTGAAGATGCCGCTTACCTGCAACGGGACGAAAAGACCCCGTGAACCTTCACTACAGCTTAGCATTGAATTTGGATTATTGATGTGTAGGATAGGTGGGAGACTTTGAAGCTGAAACGCTAGTTTTGGTGGAGTCGTCC
>Ga0257120_1002594_pt1 | contig 10690 bp, 12 predicted proteins | sample SI106_10metaG_FD_190153 | JGI IMG/M metagenome (GOLD analysis project Ga0257120, IMG submission 190153) | Marine microbial communities from Saanich Inlet, British Columbia, Canada - SI106_10 | ecosystem: Environmental > Aquatic > Marine > Inlet | place: Canada: British Columbia | collected... | reverse complement strand
GAACTTGAAGATTTCACCAAATCTGAAACTGAACTAAAAAAGTTAAACAAAAAAGAATTAAGGGAATACGTTAGTTTTCTTGAAAACATATCCGATAGTTTACTCCGTAAAAAGAATGATAATATAGTTGGGTTACAATCTCAATTAAAAGAAAAGAAGAGTAGAATAATCTCAATTGAAAACGAGATTGAGAAATTAAAAACTCTTCAATCCAAATTGGAATCAGAAAAGTCTGAACTTCAATCAGAGAAGTCCAAATTGGAATCAGAAAAGTCTGAACTTCAATCAGATAAGTCCAAATTGGAATCAGAGAAGTCAGAACTTGAAAACAAACTCGAAAACCTCTCTATTCTGGTATCTAAAAATAATGAAGAATTAAATCTTCTTAGGAAACTATATGGAATAGAAAAAGATACCATTCAGAAGAATCATGACATTAAAGAAATAGGAGATGGTAGTGTAATAAGTGTCGGTGAATTAACTCTTACACCCAATGGGTATAAATATCAAAACAAACCTTACACAGGGTATTTATGGAACTTAAAAGAAGGGAATTACATTTTTGATTGTCATCAAACAACCTCTGATAGGTCTGTTGTTACAAGTGATTACATTGATTTATACTTTGGTATGGTAAAAAATGGTATCAAAGATGGTATCTGGGTTGAAAATAAAAAATACTCGGATAATACTGTTGTTATATCAAAATATGATGAAGGTAAAATTTATAATGGTTTTACTCTAGAAATCGATTGGGATATTACTTACCACTTGATTAAAAACAAATTGAGATTAAATAATTTTTTTGATTCTTTACCTGACGATTTTCAGTTTATAGAAATAACAGAAAATGTTGAAGAACAAACTGATAACATTACGAAGAATTTTAAATATGAGGGTAATAAAACATATGTGGAACGTAAGAAAATGGAACTTTATTTGAAATCTTTAAATCCTCAGGAAAAAATTGACTTTACAAAAAGACTTTATAAAGTACTCTGTGAAGAACTAAACAAAGTGGAAAAACTAACAGACTTATTAATTATTTTAAATGATTTTACAAAAAATAAATTCGTTCCTAAATATAATGTATGGTATGTAGAATCGACAGAGATGAGTTTTAAATTTGATAATTATGACTTGGGAATGAAGAATGGATTATCTATTGATTCAAAATTAAAATGTACGATTGGTAGTAGGACTGAACACCCTAGTTCTAAAGATGTGAATCAAAAAAAGAGTTGTACTTATGGTTGGGATATAGATGTTTCCTATTACAAAAATGGAGAGTTAGAAGGTAGTTCGATAAAAGGGAAATATACTTACAGAAAAGATGGAACAACCAGAGGAGTTATAAAGTACCCTCAATTTGTAGATGAGAAAAGGTACTGGAAAACATATAGGAAAGGTAAAACTGAAAATCTCTTAAAATACCTGAGAAAAGAAAGGAGTGGTGTTCCCAATATTTACCAAAGATTTGAAGAAACCTCACCAAACAAAACAGATATAACATTTTTCACATCAAAACCTGAGTTTATTTCCATTAGTGAGACAGACGAGTATCAATTAGAAAACTATAAACAGGGTAAAAAAGATGGAGTTCAATCCTATTATGAAAAGGGTGTTCTAACTCTTAAAGAAGAGTATTCAAAAGGTGAATTAAATGGAGATAAAGAAGTATACAAAAAAGGTATTATTCAATCTGTAGAAACTTTTTCAAATGGAGTTCTAACACTTAAAAAGATTTATGAGAACGGAATTATAAAAGAAGAACATTATTGTCGAGGAGTTAAAGATTCAAATGGATATATAGAGAAATTCATTCTGAAAAGAGTGATATATGTAAATGGTAATTTGAATGAAACATGGTACTATAAGAAAGATATAGGATTCTCTGATTATTATATACAAGATAAGGATAACACATCTAAAATAACTAAACACTAACCCACCATACTCTTCAATACCCTATTCAACCCATCTATTCTCTTAATATTCATCCTTAACCTACTGAAGAGTTTCTTAAAGGGTGATACTAACTTTTTCAACATTGATGTTAAAGAGATTTCATCCATTCTCTGAACACCAATTGAAGATACCACTCTACTTACGGTCTTAGTACTAAGTAGGATATCTTCCAATACCTTTTTGGTTTGTTGATTCACTTTGGTAAGTGATTTTTCAAAACTCTCTTTGTATTTGAAGTTCTCTCTGTTGTATCCTATACGTTTCAGAGTTACTAAGTATCTCTTTGTTTGAATGGATTTCTTATTCTGAATGTGGAGTTGTTCTAACGTTGGTCGTAACTCTCCTTCAATCTCTTTGTATCGGTTTGAAAGTTCACTTAGTTCTTTCTTTACTTTATCAATCTTATCTGAGAGGATTCCAAACTCATCAATCTTTGATTCTATATCCCGTTCAAATCTAAATTCATTTAATCTCATTTATTTACTCCATATGTTGTTCCATTGGAAATCAGGTTGTGATTCTTGGTTGACCTCCTGAGGTTGATTTACCATTTTACTATTCATATACCTTTGAAGGTCTGATAACCTCATATACCTCTTATTTTGAGTTATCTTAATTATTGGTAGGTTCTCTTCCGTTACCAATTTCTCAAAGTGACGTCTACTAATGTTGAGGTAATCCATCACTTCGTATTTCGTAAGTAGTTTATCTTCCATAGTATTCATCCACTTTTCTTTCTAATTCTTTTTGTTTCTCAATTGGGAGTCGTTTAATTCCTCTTTCTAATTTCTTACTTACTTTAGAGATGATGGAGTCTTTATACTTCTCGTAGGTTATGAATAAGTTAATTAGTGACTTTGTTGTATCAGGAATCTTATCTGGTGGTAAATCATACCCTATGTCCTTTATGACATGTTTTAGTCTATCGGTTAATTCCTTGTAAAGTTCGTCTGTTGTTTGTCTCATTATTAGTCTTCTTTATTATTTAAACATCCTATGATGAGAGGTTCTGACTTCATCAGAATCACTCATCGTTGAGAGTTTACTTCCATAGGAAGAAACCTCAACATACTTTTTCTATCATTAATCAATTAACCATAATTCTGAATTAGGTGTACCAATCCCCTTAAGGTTATTTACATAATCTGTTAATGAATGAATCTATTCTTCAGTTATTGGACTTCGATGGACCAGTCCGTTTGAATCCCCCATATCTATCTTATACCATAACTATTTTTAACCCTACCGGAGAAACCTCATCCGTTATGTTTGGATATTATTTCAATCCTACAGATTACTATCCGATGTCTTTCCCACTAACTAACTTTCGTCCCTCGTGGGTGAAGATGTAATTCCCTTTGTTGGAACATCTGAGTTATCTATAAATATGGTAGTAAAACATTAAACGTTAGAATAACACAGTTTTTCTCAAAGTTTCTTCGGAGAAAGACTCAAACAGAAGAAGAAGGATTGAGGGTGGTTTGGGATATTAAGTATTTCCTAACCATACCTTATCCTAATCTGAGTATATCAAAATTGAGATTACCTTCTAAAGAACTTGATTTTGAAATCCACATACTTTCTGAGAGAGAACTCCCTTTTGGTGATGAATTCCCTCTTTTTCATCTTCTTAATCATAGAATCTACTGTAGTTCTACTATTACCTATCTCAAAACCATTGTTTTTCAGGTAACGGTGAATTTTAGTATATCCCCAACCTTCTTTGTGGAGTTTCCAAACTTTTTCCCTAACTTCACATCTCTCGGGATATTCACGTTTGTATTGATGTACTGAGAAAATGTTTGATTGGATTAGAACATTGAAAGTCAGGTAGGGAGTGTACCCACCTGTAATATGTTTTTCACGGTAGAATAATACTAAACCTATGGAATCTAAAGACATCATGTTGCTGGTTATAATTCTTGCGGTCATTCTTGGCTCTGGATTTATCTTTTACATAATTGTTGGTGGTTTTAATAAAAAAACTGCTTCACATACTCCTGCTCCTACTCCACAACCAGCACATCAACCAACAAAGGCAGTTGATGAAAAAGAGAAACACTTATTCCCACTTAAGCTACAGGCTTACGAGAGAATTGTTTTGTTTATGGAACGAATTGAACCTAGCAGTTTAGTAATGAGAACTAAAGAAGGTGAAATGACTTCGGCTCAGCTACACGGAGCGCTTTTAAACAACATAAGACAAGAATATGAGCATAATGTTGCTCAACAGATTTATATTAGCGAAAACGCTTGGAACTTGGTGAAACAAGCCAAAGAAGAAACGATTCGTATTGTAAACATGGCTGCAAATTCTATGGATAAAGATTCGAGTGGAAATGATTTGACTCGCGATATATTTGAGAAAATGATGGTGTTACCAAAATCACCTTCTCAAATTGCTTTGGATTATGTAAAGCAAGAAATTAAAGAAATTATATAACCTCCCTCCCTCTTGAAAGAACACGAATTCGTACTTACCGAAGAATACATTCAATTAATTCAGTTACTTAAAGTGCTTTCGCTTGTAGGAAGCGGTGGAGAAGCCAAAGAAGTAGTACGAGAGGAATTGGTATTCTGTAATGGAGAACTAGAAACTCGCATGCGTTATAAAGTGCGTAAAGGAGACGAAATTGAATTCGAAGGGAATTTGATTAAGGTTGTTTAATTATTTTTAATAATATTCATAATGAAATTAATTAAAAAAGTATGGTTTAGGGTTTTACTTAGTTTAATTATTGGAGGTATGTTTTCAGAAATGATGCATATTAAAACTGGTGATAGTGCCATAATAACTTCAAATAAATATGTTTTTACAGTAGGATTTATTTCTTACATTTCTTTAACTGGAATAATATTATTAAGCAATTATCTTACTTATTATAAAGGTTATTCAAAACCTTATAAAGATGAGGATGTATTAGACAATTAACAAAAAGTAAATTCTTCTTCAATTATAATAGACTACCAAAAAAATTAAATAATTCTTTTCTATAATATTTAAAACCAAAAAAGCCCATCAACTTATGTTAGTCGGCTTTTTACTTGCGGAAAAGCGAGATTAGAACCCTCAAATATTATTCTTTCTACCTAAAAACCGAAACATTTCCTTTATGTCGTTTCTCCCCAATTGATAAGACATAAAAGTAAACTCCTTGCGAAACTATCTTGTTATTAAAATCACCATTCCAATGAATATCTCTGTCATTGGATTCGAAAACTATATCACCCCATCTGTTGTAAATTAATAAGTTGTAGGAATCGAAACCTAAATACCTAATAGTAAACATATCATTTATGTTGTCTCCATTTGGTGAAAAAACATTGGGGATAAACAAGCCACTACAACTCTTAATAGTGTAATTAAACCTTTGGGTACAATTATCAGAAGTAATATCTACATAGTAATTTCCAGGCTTATCAGCTACAAAATATGGTAGTGAGGAATTATCTTGCCACAGGTAAATTCCCATAGGGATTTGAGCATTTATTGTTATGTATTCGTTATTACAAATAATAGTATCCATAGTAGAACCAGAAGGAATTGGAAAGTTAGAAATACCAACCAAGATAGTATCGCTAATGGTTACACCAGAACAATTATCAGTAGCGGTTAGCCAATAAACTCCAGCCATATTCACTGATATTGAAGGAGTATTTGCTCCAGTTGACCAAGTGTACTGAACATACCTTTCACTTGATTTGTTATATAATACTATACTTGAATTTGGACAAATAGTAGTGTCTGCTCCAAGATCTAATGAAAAAGTATTGTCTTCGCACAAAGTTTTTAAGGCAAAGTTTAATGTAATCTCCGTATAGGATGAATCTTCTTCAACTAAAGAGGCTGTATTTACCGAAGTAACTGTAAGTGTAGTTTGAGTAATCGTTTGTATAAAAGTAGAATCATAAATAGAGGTATCACATCCCAATTTATAATCGGTAGTAAGAAGCCCAAAAAAAGATTTATTATTAAATGCAGAATCTGTAATTCCTGATACAATTGGCGTTCCATCAGATAAAAATGCAATTCCTGTACCTAGAAGCTTTACTGTTGAATTAGACAAATGTAACGTGTTCTTTTTAACAATATTCAAATCCTTATCCATCTCAATAATAGTAGGAAACTGTCTAGTTAAACTAGCATTTAATACACATACGAAAGAAGAATCAGTTTTTGAAGTCAAGCTTCTATGAATACTATTAAGTGTAATTGTTTTTTTATGCAGAGCAGGTAAGTTTCCTTGTTTATCAAGTTTATAAAAACTCATACTCAAAGAGGTTCCACTATTTGTTCCAGTAAAAATATAACCATCACTAACCTCTATAGGTGCAGCAAAAAAATAGCTTCCCAAATCACTAATGGAAGTTGACCATTGTACATTACCCAAAGAGTTAATCTTAATAAACTGCATTCCTGTTCGCATCAATATTCCTTGGTCGGAGGTTAGAATTGCTCCTCCCCAAGTCCCTCCTATTGAATATGATTTAGACCAAAGTACATTTCCGTTTAAATTTAATTTATAAATAAAGCAGTTTGAAGGCCCGCCACCAATAGCATTCTTGTTCCCGAAAATAAATAAATCTCCGGATGAATTTTGCATCACTGAATAAGAGACCATAGTACTATTAGCCATTCTAAAAGATTTACTCCAACTTATATTTCCGTTAGAATCTATTAATGTAACTCTAGAATTTCTATAATTAGTGTAGTTTTCTGTTGTTACAAATGCAAACTTTCCATTCATTAACGTTTTGAATCCTGACTTTAAAACAATTCGATTTGGAGTAGTGAATTTGTATTGTTTGTGCCAAATTTCGCTACCACATTTATCATATTTAGATAAGGATAAGCTATCTGGTTGCCATACAATTGGACTATTACCACTAGCAAAAACAAATACGCTTCGATTTCTCTTATTCGTTTCAATACTTTTCACAAAAGTTCTTTGAGAAAATAAAGTTCCTTGACAGACCAACATGGTAATTAACAAAGAGAATATTTTGAACCTATTTATCATAGTGTATTGAGCCATTAGCAATTACATGAAGTTAAGAATAATTTGAAAAAAATATTTTATAAAAAAGAGAAGCGATTTAAAACCAAAAAAGCCCATCAACTTTCGTTAATGGGCTTTTTCACTTGCGGAGAGACAGGGACTCGAACCCTGGCGGCCAATTAAGGCCGACAGATTAGCAATCTGCTCCATTACCACTCTGGCACCTCTCCAATTAGGTTTGCAAATATATAAAAGTTTAGGTTACTCAAAAAATAAAAGTCATTAAAAAAACGAAGCATTTTCTTTTGCCATTTTCCTTAGTAAACTACTTGGTCTGTATCTGTCCTCACCATAGGTCTGGTAAAGGTTTTCGAGAATAGTAAGTGGCTTGTTTGCACCTATCTCATCACACCATGCCAAGAGCCCTTTTGGGTAATTTGTACCAAATCGCATGGCTAAATCAATATCTTGGGCACTTGCAACTTGCCAAAAAACAGCATCTACTGCTTCATTAATCAACATGGCTTGTATGCGTTCGAATATTTTTTTACCTAAATCCATGTCCTTATTTGGTTCAGGATTGGTTGTTCCTTCTCCATAATTATAAAAACCTCTTCCAGTTTTTCTTCCAAGTCTCCCTGCTTCAGAAAAACGTTTTTGTGTAAACGAAGGTTTGTAACGAGGATCAAAATAGAAAGCAGTAAATACAGTTTCGGTAACTGTGTAGTTCACATCATTACCAATGTAATCCATCAGTTCAAATGGTCCCATACGGAAACCACCAATTTCTTTCATTGCCCAATCAATTGTAGCAAAGTCAGCAATTCCTTCTTCGTAAATCCTTAATGCTTCTCCATAAAACGGACGAGCAACACGGTTTACAATAAACCCTGGTGTATCTTTTACTAGTGTAGTTACCTTTTTCCAGCTATCGATAGTAGCTTTTGCTTTATCAGTAACTTCTTGGTCGGTAGAAATACTTGGTATAATCTCTACCAATTTCATTAGTGGAGCCGGATTAAAAAAGTGAATCCCAATTACTCTCTCAGGATTCTTACATGCTGAAGAAATAGAAGCAATTGATAAGGAAGAAGTATTAGATGCAATGATACATATATCAGAAACTAATTCTTCTAATTGAGAAAATACAGATTGTTTAACCTCTAAGTTTTCGATAATTGCTTCGATAACTAGTTCCGAGTTCTCCAAGTAATCAAGGCTATCAACAAAAGTAATTCTACCTAAAATATCATCTGCTTCTTTTCTAGTTACTCTTTCTTTCTCTACCAATCGGTTCATTATTTTGGTAAGGCTAGCGCTCGCTTTATCCAGTGAAGCTGCATTGGTATCAAAAACCATTACTTCTTCTCCTGCAGTGGCTGCTACTTGCGCAATTCCAGATCCCATTGATCCTGCTCCTATAATTCCTATATTCATATTACTTTCCTTTAAACTCTGGATTTCTTTTTTCTAAAAATGCGGCAATCCCTTCTTTGTTGTCGTAAGTGTTGGCTGCTTCAATTTGTAAATTTCTTTCAACAGTCAATTGGCTTTCTAAATCGTTATTCAATGCTAAATTCAAAGCTCTTTTGGTAAGTCCAAAACCTTTGGTTGGTCGTTTGGCTAATAATTTAGCAAACTCCATTGCCGATTCCATTAAGCTATCGTGCTCAACCACTTCGTAAATCATTCCTACCTCTTTAGCTTTTTCAGCAGTAAATTTATCTGCCAAAAACATGTGAGCTGCTGCTCTTTGCATTCCAATTAATCTTGGTAAAAAGAACGTTCCTCCACTATCTGGAATTAATCCAATGCTACTAAATGACTGAATAAAACTAGCCTTATTACTTGCAAAAGTAATGTCACAAGCTAAAGCAATGTTTGCCCCTGCTCCTGCCGCTACTCCATTTATTGCACCAATAATTGGCTTTTCAATGTTTCTTAATCTCATTATTATTGGATTGTAAGTAGTATCTACAATTTCTCCAATACTTGGCCCACCTTCTTCGGTAGCTTCTTTTAAATCTTGTCCTGCACAAAAACCTTTTCCATTTGCAGTAAGGATAATAGCTCTTATTGTTTCGTCTTTTTCAAATTCATCCAAGGCAGCTTGCACTTCTTTTGCCATTGGGATATTAAAACTATTGTAAACATCTGGTCGGTTTAGGGTTATTATTCCTACACCTTCATTTACTTCTTTGGTTATAAACTCCATAATTTTGTTTTGTTTGTATAAAAATAAAGAAACTTAAATCAATTAAAAAGGAAGTGTTAGTCCAATCCTTTTTCTTTTAAAAAATCATCACACCTTTGTTTCAACTGCGGCATAAAAATTAAGAAATCAGCTTCTAGTTCTTTTTCTAATTCCTTAAGATGAATAAGAGAATCCTGAATCGTATTGGAATATTTTGCTCTACGCGCTATACTTTGCAAGGCTTTATCAATTCCCCAGTAAGTTCCGTAGTTTGTAAACCAATCATTTTCTCTCATGTTTGGCAAAAAAGAAATTACTTTTTCTGGAAAGTGATTTTTAAGCTCCCAAAAATCATCATATACACTTGTTGCAAATTCCTTAAGAGGTTGCTCCGAATATTTGCTCCAGTTTTTAGCCAGAAAATAATCGTAATAAATATCTAACAACACGGAAGCATACTTTCCTTGTTTGGAATGCAGTATCTTTTTACTCCTATGAACCGCTTCATGCGTATCGGTAAATTCATCAATTATTCTGTGAAGCTCAATTCCTAAAAGGATATTTCCCGAAAAATCTTCTAAATCTTTCCCTTTCATAAAATCTCCCAAAAAATTACCAACACGAATTTCTTTGTTTGTCCCTGATAGGAATTGATGTGCGAGGAAGTTCATGATTAAATTTGATACGAATTGAAATCAAAAGTAAGATTAATTGTGATTATTTTTAAAAGAATTAACTATTCTATTATATTTGCACTCTGAAAAAAAATGGCGAGGTAGCTCAGTTGGTTAGAGCACCGGATTCATAACCCGGAGGTCAGGAGTTCAAATCTCCTTCTCGCTACTAGAAAGACTCTTAGAAATAAGGGTCTTTTTTTATGCTCAACACTCAATGCATAAAATATATTTATGTCTTTCATATAAAGTATAAATAAAAATATATGAATACTAATATGTATTTTTAATAAAACTAAAAGACATGGTAAACATAATCATATATCTCGAAAACGAATTAATGAGTAAAGCTCAAGAATTAGTTCATTCTTTACTAGAGCAGGAACTTGTTGCTAGCGTTTCTATAGATGAGGACAACAGTTATTATATAAAAACAAATAATAAAATTATCAGGACTTCGCATACTGTAATAACAGCTCAAACGAAATCTCTTATGTTCTCTGAAATTGTGGCTCATATTAAATCTAATATTAGCGAAGATGTACCCGTATTTTCAATGCCTTTGACCCAAATGAATGTTCATTTTAATGATTATATTAAATCCAGAACTAGAAAAGTATAAAGATTAATAGCCACCATTTCGTTTTCTTACAAACCATTCTATTCCTAATAGAAGTAGAATGAAAAAGAAAATCACTTTCATATTAATTAAGTCATCCACATCTTTTTCTTGGTAGATAACATCTACTAAGTTTTCTTGCTTCTTAAGCTTTTCATCTAGGGATGATAATCCTGAAATAGAAAGAACCTCTCCCCCAGTTACATCACTTAAATTAAATAATAATTGGTGGTTG
>Ga0257120_1002583_pt1 | contig 10724 bp, 4 predicted proteins | sample SI106_10metaG_FD_190153 | JGI IMG/M metagenome (GOLD analysis project Ga0257120, IMG submission 190153) | Marine microbial communities from Saanich Inlet, British Columbia, Canada - SI106_10 | ecosystem: Environmental > Aquatic > Marine > Inlet | place: Canada: British Columbia | collected... | reverse complement strand
GTTGTTGTCAATAAATTTGAAGGCGATTTTTCTCCTTGATTAGTTTTACTTCCGACAGTTTTATAATTAAAATCATCTACACAATAAATTGATTTTTTTGATTTTTTATCAAACCAACTATTACCAATAATTCCATGAACGCCAGGATGAGTTCCAGTTGCTACTGTTGAATGCCCTGGGCCAGTTGAAGTTTGTGCGTATCCATAATGATTACTTTTTGCATTAAAACCATTGTTTACTAATCTTTTAAATCCTTCATCTGAATAATGGTCCCAAAATTTAGTCAAATATTGATATTTCATTTGATCAACAACAATTCCTACAACAAGTTTAGGACTGTGGTTTATCTTATTTTCTGTTTGAAAGTTTCCGCTAAATACTCTTATTATAAAACCTAGGACTAAAACAAAAAATCCTAATATTAAAATATTTGAAAAAGTTTTATTACTCATAAAGTTATCATATCAATTTACTCAATTCTTTTGAAATACTGCATCAAATCATTATTATTTCCCACGATAACTCCTTGCTGGTCATTTACCTTAATTAGACTAAGTTTTTTTGCGTCACTTGGAGCAAAAAATCCTGTCTCTTTTCTTGCCTTAGCTTTAAATGTGCCATCTCCATTTCCAATTAGCATTAATCCATTACCGGCATCATTTCTTGGTGTTTCAACTTCAGAAGTGAATAAGTTCCCTGCAATTAAAAGATCAATATTTCCATCGTTATTGTAATCTTCGACAACAATATCATTAATTGAAGACAATTGTGCTTGATAAGGGAGGTCCACAGAATCATATGTGGAGTTTTTATTTATAAGTACCACACTTGTAAAAGAATTAGCGTGTAATCTTAAAGCATTGTCTAAATTAACTTCTCCGTACACGTCTTTAACGTCAAGTGAAGCGAACAAGTCATATTTCTGAAATTTACTTTTTAATTCAGGAACCTGTTGAGAAGAACAAGAAAAGCCTCTTAATGGAAATTGAATGCCATAATTGTAATATGCTAAAACGATATCCTTACTTCCGTTTTCATCAAAATCATCATAAAAAACTTCAAAAGGCTCTTCCTTATTTGCTTGATATTTATAGTTTTTTCCTAGGTTTCCTAAAACTAAATCTTCTTGTCCATCATTATTAAAATCTGCACTTTCAATTGAATACCACCAGCCATTTATTTCATCACAAGAATCATTTAATTTTTCTTTTTTTAATATTCCATTGTAATTTTTAATTAAAGTTAATGGCATCCATTCCCCAACTACAAACAAATCTTTATCGCCATCATTGTCGTAGTCAGACCAAACTGCGTCTGTAACTAATCCTAGTTCACTTAGGCTATTATTTATATCATTATACTTAACATATGACCCGTTATTGTTAATTAGCAAATAACTCGTTGCTGGCTGTGGATAATTCCATGGAATCATCCTTGATCCAATGAATAAATCTAAATCACCATCATTATCAAAGTCATAGGGTCTTACTACAGAACCTGATTCATAGATATCAGGAAGTAAATTTCTTTTAAATTCGAAATTACCGTTACCATCATTAATGTATATTCTGTCTAAGTATGTGCTAGAGTTTGGTGAGAATTCGTTTCCACCACTAACAACATATAGATCGTTATCACCATCGTTGTCAATATCTACAAATATAGCATCAATATCCTCAAGAACTTTGTGTGGATTCCAGGTTTTACTCTCAGATTCAATAAGTTCTCCTTGCGCATTTTGAATAAGTAATTTTGAGACTTTACCAGACGCAGAACCTATATAAACATCATCTAAATCGTCTCCATTTACATCCGCAACTGCGAGGGCAGGGCCTAACTGAGACAATTTATGTGGTAATAAAACCTGTTTTTCAAAATCATCAAAAGAGTTCTCGATGTGAGTATAATTAATTTTAGTTGGAATTTCCTCAAAAAATAATTTTTTTGAATTGGATTTAGAATTAAAATTTTTTGAATCTTTTGAATTTACTTTTAATAATTGATTAGCTTTTACGTCAAACAGTTTAGTTTGTTTAGCATTTGGCCAAGTAACAATCAAACTATCTACTTTTTTATGATCGCTTAATCCAAAGTGAATCATATTTTCACTTGTAGAATAAATTCCTCTTACATTAGAGCTTTCAAAGAACTGAATTTCATTTCCATTATAAATCGAAACTTTAGATCCGAAAACAGGTTTGTTATTCTCATTTATGAGTTCTAATCTCAAATAATTATTTTTCGTGGAATTATTTTTATAAATAAATGCAGGTTCATTTACGTTATTTACCACTAAGTCTAAATCACCATCGTTATCTAAATCAGCATAAGATGCACCATTAGAAAAACTAGGTTGATCTAATCCCCAACTTTTAGCTTCATTTTTAAAATCTAAATTTCCATAATTTTTATAGAAATAATTTTTAATTTTTACACTTGGTACCAGTTCCAGAGCTTTGTCTAAGGGCAAAATATCCCACAAATTATATTCAAATGATTTATTTTTTTTAACGTAATCATCAGCAATTTTTAACACAAATTCTCCAACTTTTTTATCAGCATCTGTATTTCTAATATCTCTTAAAAGTCCATTTGTAACATATATATCTTTCAATCCATCATTATCAAAGTCGGCTATCAAATTTGCCCAACTCCAATCTGTTGAAGATGTTTTAGTGTACTGTGCAACATCACTAAATGTTTTATCTCCGTTATTGATTTGAAGTGTATTAAACATGTACTGAAAGTGGCCACCGTTTTTAACAACTTTCCAAAATGCTGAAGGGTTCATTCCACTCATATTAGATTTTAATCTAAAATTATCCTCTGCCGTCATGTCAACAACCATAAGATCTAACTCACCATCGTTATTAATATCAGCTGAATCTACACCCATACTGTAGAAAGAAGTGTGTTTTAAAGAACTTTCTGTTTCATAAGAAAATGTGCCGTCTCCATTGTTGTAGTATAAAAAATCAGGAGCATCAAAATCATTTGCTACATATAAATCAACATAACCATCTTGGTTTAAATCAGAGGCAACTACACTATTGGGAAACCCTGTTCGTTTAAGCCCAGCTTCATCTGTAACATCAATAAAACTATTATTACCTGTGTTTTTAAATAATTGTAATGAATATTCTGGTAATTTTAAGTCTGCTCCAAAAAACTTAGAATAACTTCCTGGATTTGGTGGTTGATTAAGTAAGTATAGGTCCAAGTAACCATCATTGTTATAATCAAAAAAAACAGCATGTCTAGTTCTTGCCGATACATCAACACCCCACTTTTTTGAGGATTCTTCAAAAGTAAAATCTCCTTTATTTATATATAATTTGTTTCTTCTAAGTTCAGGGTTATCATCATACAACTCTTTGCTTACATATACATCAACAAGTCCATCATTATTAATATCTGCGATAGATATCCCTGATGACCAAGACCCATTATCTAAAATTCCTGAATTTTCTGTCTTATCTAGAAATTTAAAATCTCCTAAATTTCTATAGATTTTATCAGCAACTAAATTTCCTCCAAAGTAAAGATCTTGTAGTCCGTCATTATCAAAATCTGCAATTCCTACTCCTGCTCCACCGTAATAATTAGCATAAAGTAAAATGTTATGCTCTTTTTTGTCTTCAATAACATTATTAAACTCAACCCCTGTTTGATTAGAATTTAATAATTCAAAAACTGTTTCTTGAGAAAAGGAATAGTTAAAAAATAAAAAGAATATAATTAGCAATGCTTTCATAAAATAAAAGTAAAAAAAAAGAGGGAAATTAATCCCTCTTTTTCGAATATCTAAAAAACAAAAATCTTCTTATTTATCCCACCAAACTCTTGTTGTAAAATCATTTGGTCCTTGTCTTGCAATTGCTGCAGCAAAATTATCAGCATTTGTAGACTCTTCTCCAGTTGGGTATATTAACCTTCTTGGAATAGTTCCTCCTGTAACATTACCTGGGTCGTTAGTAGGCGTTAAAGTTGGGTATCCAGTTCTTCTCCAATTTGAAAAAGACTCGTACTCATTTAAAAGAGTAGCAGCCCAATATTGTTCACTGATCATTTCCCATCCTCTTGCAGCATCGTAAGGCTTAGCAGCTAAATATGTAGCTACCTCAGCATCTGAAATTGCAGCGGCGTTTGTATAAAGTTGACTAAGCATCTGCATAGCAGCTTTTACTCCAGCCTCGTAGTGAGTTTTAGCATCACCAGGAACTGACCAACCTCTAAATGCCATCTCAGCTTTTAAAAGTCTTACTTCAGCATAAGTTTGGAAAACCATAGGAGCATCTCTTCCTGTAATTACATTTCTATTTGGCTCTGCATAAATTGAAGTATCAGCAACTGTAGCTCCAGTACTTCCATTTGGCATACCAATTAAATCTGCAATAGCAGTACTTTTATCAGATCTTCTAGCAGCTAGAATCGGTAATCTTGGATCATCTTTCATCCAGTCAACAAAAGTTTTACTCATTCTTGGATTTCCGTCAGCATCAAAAACTTCACCGTGTCCATTTTTGTTAATTCCCTCAGGTCCATCAGTATGTGGAACCATTGCTATATGATCATTAGAAGTCATAGTTCCAGCAGCAACAGCTTTTTCAGCCCATGCTTTCGCTGTAGCTGAATCTGCTTTAGTTAATCTCATTGCAAGTCTTAGCATCATTGAGTTACCCCAAGCTTTCCACTTAGCCATATTTCCCTGAAACATAATGTCTCCAGCACCCATAGTCGTACTAGACCCTAATTGAGCAACAGCAGCTTCAAGCTCTTTAAGCATATCCATGTAGATATCTTGTTGAGCATCGTATTTAGGCTTTAATATACCGTTAGTATACCCTTGACCTGCTTCACTGTAAGGTATATCACCATGAAGATCGGTAAGTCTTGAGTAAATAAATACTCTTAATATACGTGTCATCCCCATTTCTGACCCACTATTACCCTCTGATGTTAATTGAGCTTTAATGTCTTCAATTTCTTTAACAGCTGATGGGTAGTAACGATCCCATAATGAAGTAGCATATCCATCATTTCTAAAGTACCTGTCTCCAGACCAGTATCCAGCCGTAGATGAGAAATGTTGAATCATTACAGATTGGTAAATCAAACTGGCTCTCCAGTTTTCATATCTACCACCTGATGTTTGCAAAATAACTGACGCAAACTTGTTTGCAACGTCAATTTGACTTGCTTTTGCTGGGTTTACATTCAACTCCTCGAATCCTTTATCAAATTCACATGAGGAAAGAACTAAACTTAAAGCAAAAAATGTTAGTAATATTTTTTTCATAATTATATAAGTTTAAAATTTAAGGTTTACGTTAAGTCCAATTGTTCTAGGAACAGGAAGACCGAACCATTCTAAACCAGCAGAGTTTCCGTTATTATATGCAGACTCCGGGTCAATGTTATCAGTACTATTGCTCAAGAAAAATAAATTTCTTCCAATAAGCGATACAGTAGCTTTATCAACAAATGTTCCCTCTAGCATGCTTGATGGTACATTATAACCAATACTTAACTGACGAACTCTCATGTAATCTGAATCTTGTATAGCTTCTTCAGCAATTGAGTAAGTTCTTCTGTAATAGTCTTCTTGTTGAGCTTGAGGAATAGAAGTTGTAATTGAACTTCCATCTTCCATTACACCACTTGGTGTAAATCCAGCCTCACGACCTCCTGCAGGAACAGTTTTCTTGTGATGACCATTTCTGATTAAAAAAGCATTTGTTCCAGAGTAAATTTGACCTCCAGTTTTTCCTTCAACCAAAATTGAAGCATTGAAATCTTTATATCTAAACGAAGAGCCAAAACCTAAAGAAGTCGGCGCAACTCCAAATCCTAAGATTTTTCTAGCACCAATTTTTGGAATTGGAATTCCGTTTACCATTTCATGAACTATTGCACCTGCATCATTTCTTACATAAGAAGAACCGTAAAGTGCTCCGTATTTTTCTCCAACAATATGAGTAACTCTTAAGTTTCTCGAACGAGGCTCATCCATTGAGATATTACCTCCAGTGTCGTTAGTTGCAACTACTTCACTTGTATTATTAGTGTAGTTAATTGACGCATTCCATGCAAAATCATCAGTTCTCATTATCTCACCTTTAATAAGTAATTCAATACCTGAGTTTGAAATATTACCAAGATTTGCAAGAGCACTACCAAATCCAGATGTGGCAGAAGCACTAACCCCAACAATGTCTCCTAGTGTTTCATTGTCGTAGTATGTTGCATCAATAGATAGTTTGTTGTCAAACATTCTTAAGTCTACACCAAATTCTATTTCATTTTTCTCAAAAGGAGTAATTTCAGTGTTAGGAATAGTTCCTCCAGAAATATTTCCTAGAGAAGCACCTAAGTGACCTTGTCCGTATATTCCATAAGCTAAACTAAGTGCATATGGGCTATCAGCACCACCTGCTACTTGAGAGTAACCTCCTCTTAATTTTAAGAAGGAAACAGTATCTCCAAGATCCATAACATCAGAAAGAACTAATGAAAGAGACGCAGAAGTATACAAGTCATTATTTGGAGCTTTTTTATCTTTTAAGGACAAAGTTGAGAACCAGTCGTTTCTTGCAGTTACTGTTAAGAAAGCCCAGTCTTGGAATCCAAATTCTGCAGATCCGTAAGCTGAGTTAATTTTCTTTTTCCAGTAGCTGTAACCACCTCCTTGGTTTTTAGTGTTACCAACATTAATTAAAAATGGAACAATAAAATCAGAACCTGATTTTGAAACTGCATCATATTCTTGAACGTTTGTTCCAATTCCAACAAATGCATTTACAGTAAGACCATCTACTACTTGTAAATTATCTGTACCTAAAAACGCATCAGCATCGTATTGCTTAAACGTACTTTTATTTTCATTTATAGATCCTCTTGGCTGAAAAGCAGTTCCCCAAGGCGTTGAACCAGTTTTGTGTAAATCGTAACGATCTCCACCAAGTCTACCTCTTAAGTATAAATAATCAGTAACATCATATCTAGCATTTAATGCACCTATAAATCTCGCTTTTTCAGATGAATTTATAAAATTATAAGCAGCAAAATATGGATTCTGAGAATAAGAATTATCACTAATTCTAAATTCTGTTAAATCTGCATTTCTACCAAGTCCACCTTCTCCCATCATGTCATCAACAGAAACAGTAGGGGCAAATAAATTAACAGCAAAGTTTCCATTACCTGGTGAATCTGATAATTGTGGATTACCCTCCTGGTCTTCTAAGATGTATTTCATATTTACATCAACATTAAACTTGTCTCCGTATTTTCTAGATGAATTTAATCCAAATGAATTTCTTTTTAATGTAGAATTAGGTACAATGTCTAAATTATCCAAATTTGTTACGGAAAATCTAGTACTACCGTTTTCGTCTGAAGATGAGACAGCAATAGTATTTGTGTAAGTTTCACCAGTTTGATAGAATTTATCTAAGTTACTTCCCTTATTAGTATAAGGTCTAGCAACACCATCCCATTGCTCAACTAAAGAACCATCCATTTTAGGCCCCCAAGCTTGATAAGTGTCAATTGCATCTGAAACTTTAGAAGCATCTCTACCCTGACCATAAATTTCTTGAGTATCCCTTAAAGAAAGATTTAACATGTCAAATTGAGTTGAAGAATTAAATTCAACTCCGATTCCCTTAGTTCCAGCTCCAGTTTTAGTGTTTATAATTATAACACCATTAGAAGCTCTTGATCCGTAAAGCGCTGCAGCTGCACCACCTTTTAAAACAGAAACTGATTCGATTTCATCTGGGTTAATACTAGAGATACCATCTCCGTAGTCAGCACCACCCCAAACACCAGCAGAACCTAAATTAGAATTGTTAATAGTAATTCCATCGACGACATAAAGAGGTTGGTTGTTTCCAGTTAATGAACTTGTACCACGAATAACAACTCTACTTGAACCTTTCGCTCCCATTGAAGAACCAGTTACCATAACTCCGGCAACCTTACCTTGAAGGGCATTAATAGCATTTGTAGTTTTGTTATCACTAAGTTCTTCACCGCCTACTTGAGTAATTGAATACCCAACCGCTTTCACGTTTCTTTTTACACCAAGTGCAGTTACTACAACTTCAGATAAAGCGTTATCTGGTTGTAAAGAAACATTAACCGTTGCAGAAGATCCGACAACAACTGATTGATTTGAATATCCAACAAAGCTAAAAACAAGGGTGTCCCCACTTGAAGCATTAATTGAATAATTACCATCGAAATCAGTTGAAACTCCATTTTGAGTTCCCTCGACTAAAACAGTAGCACCAGGAAGTGGCACACCATTATCGTCGGTTACTGTCCCGCTAATTGATTGGGCTTGCACGGAAAAACCGAAAGCAAACACCAATAAAAAAGAGGACAAAATTGTTAAAAATTTTGTTTTCATAAATATTTAGTTTTGTTTAAATCAGTACTAATTTAATAAAATCGTTAACACTTTTTTAACATATTCGTAAATATTTTAAACTATTTCGACTAAAGCGTAAATTATTACGATCAATATTTAGCTAAAAAATTACATAAACTTTACCTAAACATTTGAGCAATAATGTTTTAATAATTTATTTTAAGAAAATTATAAAAACAGGATTTCGTCAACAAAAAGCCAAGCGTATTCGCCTTGGGCAGGGTGCCCTTTAGGCAGCTTTTTATTGCTTTTTATTATAAGTCTTAATTTTTCAGATTTTTTAGTAATTGGTATTTTGAAAAACTTAACCAAATCAGGGGTTCCCAGAGAGGAAGAAGTGTAATTCTTTGAATAAATTAATTCATTTTGATTCCTACTTATATCATAAAGCTCTACACTTTTAGGAAACATTATGTAAGAACCTAATGATTCTAAAGCATGAATACCAATGCCTGAGTGTGATTTACCTTTTAGATCAATATCTAGAATAAGATCACCTGAATTTCGCTCATTTACCCCTTTTTTGTAATCTTTAGTGCGAATAAAACCGTTCCAATGTCCATCTCTAAAATTTATATCTCCAACAATTCCGTCAAATAATTTTTTAGGGTTTTTATATCTGTTGTCTGGAGCAGTTTTTAAAACATAATCTTTTAATATCCCATTTACTTTTACTAAATCAACAGAGCCTACATTACTTTCTAACCATCCTTTTTTGAAAGCTTTCGCTTTAAGATTTAAGGACTTTGAAATAAAGAAAGGATTCTTATAAATTGTAGACAAAGAATCTGGTTCATCTCCATTAAGAGTATACCTAATTGTAGGGTTTCCTAGCGGCTTATAAAACTCAATTTTTAAAGAGTCTGAAAACATTGTTTGCTCTGAAATAGTTGCCGGAATAGACAATGGAACCCCTTTAGCAAAGTCACTAACTCCAAAATTTAAATTAACAGAGTACGTATCAGAAAGTTTTTTTTGATTTTCATTACTAATATTTGTTTTCCATAAGTATAAAGTTTTTAATTCATTACTCTGTAAAAGCTGATTTACACCATCATAACTTATGTCTGTATTATTAAGATTTAAACTTTCAACAGAGTTGCTTATTGAAAATAACCCATTGTCTGTTACACTTGTATTATTAATTTTTAAATATTTTAAACTTGTAAAAGATTTTAGCTTGTAAATAAGATCATCATCTAAACTAGAATTACTCAGGTCTAATTTAACTAACTGTATTTTTACTTTTGATAATGCGCTGATATGTTTAGATTCTATTTTTTTTCCTAGAAACTTAGCTTCTAAGTAATTATTAGACATGCTGTTTCTTTCCAGTCTAAAATTCAAGTCTAATAATTTTTCTAAATCTTTTTTTCTAGGCGGCTCCACTTTTTCTAAATCAACTTGAAAAAAAGAGTTTACAATTTCTTGTTCAGATTTTTGAAAAGTATTAATGGAATTAAACTTTTCAAATTCTGCTCCATTATCTATCCAAATCCTTAGTAATTCGATCTCGTTTTCTGTAAGTTGAGAGTTCCCCTCAGGTGGCATATGCATTTTATCAGCCATTGGAAGATTAGGGTAATTGTACAAATGACTTGAACTAGAATCAAAAGAAACTAGTATACTACCTGACTCTCCTCCTTTTAAGATTGCTTCTTTTGAATTCAACATTAAATCTCCTTTGGACTTATTTTGATTATGACATTTTACACATTTATTATCAAGAATTGGCATTACAACACTGTTATACAAGTTTACACTATCTAAACTAGCTACATTATTAGGCTTACTAAAATCTGGTAATTTCAAATATTCACTTCCGTGTGTAATTTGTCCTCCAAAATGACCAGTAACTGAGAGTAGAACAACAGTAACTACAAAAAAAGGAGTGAAATAATTTAAATATTTAGAGGTTTTATGAATCCACAACAATCCTCCAATAAAAAGAGTTGTAGATATTCCAAGCCACATATGTCTATCAATTAAATCACCTGAAAAATCATCTCCTAAGTATAGAAAATAACCCAGAACGGCGCTTAAAACTGAAAAAACAAATGAAAACAATAATCCAAATCTAATAGGGATTGTGTACTTTGTTTTGAAAAATTTCTCAAGAAGAAAAAGACAAAACGTTAAGTATAAAGCCCCGATTGGCAGGTGCAAAACAACAGGGTGAAATTTGCCTAAATAATTTAAAATTTCCATTATCCTATTTCATGTTTAGCATCAATTAATAAATTCTTGTTTTTTTCATCGTGTAGAGAATAATTAAATCCTTTTCTTA
>Ga0257120_1002579_pt1 | contig 10727 bp, 5 predicted proteins | sample SI106_10metaG_FD_190153 | JGI IMG/M metagenome (GOLD analysis project Ga0257120, IMG submission 190153) | Marine microbial communities from Saanich Inlet, British Columbia, Canada - SI106_10 | ecosystem: Environmental > Aquatic > Marine > Inlet | place: Canada: British Columbia | collected... | reverse complement strand
CAAGAACATCGCGAATTGGGCGTTCGTTTTTAGTCAAATTGAAACTGCCAATCGCTTGGTAAGAATTGTTCAATAAATAAACATCCAAATCGCCATCTTTATCGTAATCGAAAAAAGAAGCATGGGTAGAAAATCCTAAATCTGCCAAACCATAGGCAGCTGCTTCTTCTGAAAAAGTTCCATCACCATTATTGATAAACAACTCATTTTGTTTGTTATCTCCTGCTACATCTCCCGAATTACACACATAGATATCCAAAAATCCATCGGCATTGATATCTACCATCGAAACCCCTGTAGACCATGCTTTGGTTCCTCCTACTTTGGCACTTTCGGTACGATCTTCAAACTTGAAATTGCCTTTGTTAATATAGAGCTTATTTTCATTTAAATTGGAAGTCAGGTAGATGTCTTGCAGTCCATCATTGTTTACATCTCCTATCGCAACCCCTCCTCCGTTATAAAAATTTCGATATCGATACACATTGAAGGTGTCTGTAGATGTTAGTTGATTTTGAAAATTAATATTCGTGGCTTCTGAAGACAAAAGCTCAAACTGAGGTGCTGATGTTTGATCACAAGCTAACACAAAAAGGATCATAAAAATACCAAAGAAATGTTTCATGATAACGGGTTTATTTAGTCAACTAAAATTTTGTATTTGTACTCCAAATTTTCAATTAAGACCGATACATCTCTGTCCGATTCCTTTTTGATTTGGATTTGTCTATTTCCATCTACTTTTACAGAAATTCCATTTTTCATTTTCATGAATGAATTTCCAGGGTACCATTTCAACAAAGTATCTTGTAATACTGGAAGTAATGCATCTGCCAAGAGGTCTTTATTCCAAGGAGCCCAAGCCGAATAGGAAAACTTCATGTCCATCGCGGTTATTTTGTCACTAGAATCAAACCTTGCATAAAATAACATTTTTATGATTTTTAGTCTATTGACGCTATCTGTTGGCATCAAGTACTTCTTGACATAATTATTATTTTCTCCGTGAGTTGCGATCCCTTTTTTGTTTAAATCCCAGCAAATTTCATAAAATTCTTTTTTGGTATTCCCAAACCGTAAGTTGTTGAAAAGCGTGTCATTTTTCACATTACTAGCTAATTCTTTTCTCACCAATTTTGAATATTCCGATTGACACGAATATAAAAATAGTATTCCCAAAAGGAAACCTCCCTTAATTATTTTATTGTATTTCATAAAATTGTATACTTTCATTATTTATGGTTGTTAGTATGTATTTTTTCTGGTTGATATTGCCCTTCCAAAAATCTCTAATTTGTCCGTGTATTTGCAAAGGACGTATTTTTTCAAAACTATTTTTCTCTCCAGAACCGTATGCGACCCATCCTTTTGAAGCATCTTGCCTTCCAAATTGTGGCTTTACAAGGTATTGATTTCCCCCAAATAAAATATCTAAATTTCCATCATTATTCAGGTCAAGTGTTTCAATCGCTGCGACATTTGAGTACTGAATTTTATTGGGAAATCGCACAGGTGAAAATTTATTTTTAGAATTGACAAAAAGACTTGTTGCTACCGTTTTAATATCCAGAATGGTTGCATTTTGAAGTTGTTCTTTTGTAAAAATAGACTCCATCGTTGCATTTTCATATTCTTTATAATAGAGCAGTTGGTGTTTTAAACTGGCAATTTGTCCAATCAATTCATCTCGGTCTACAATCGGATAATAGGCATTCTCTTTTTGATAACAAATAATAGATTCGACAGTTCCATTTTTGTCAAAATCTGAGACATACATTCTCATGTTTTTTTCAAAAAGAGTATTTTCTCCTTTGTTCCCTGCAATGATATCCAAATCGCCATCGGCATCTAAATCTACAATTTGTAGGGTTTTCCAAAAACCATTCGAATTTTCCAATCCAAATTCTTGAGTTGCATTGATCAACTTTCCATTCTCGATCTTAAAAACACTGATAGGCATCCATTCGCCTGCTACAACCAATTCTTTTATTCCGTTATTATCAAGATCTTCCCATGCAGCGTCGGTAATAAGTCCGATGTTTTGAAGTGCCTTTTGTGAAGAGAACTCATAGCGGTTATTTCCTTTATTCTCTAGCAAATATCCATCAACAGGAACACCGTAAGTTGCTACTTTGAAACGCTCGCCTACAAAAATATCTTGGTCTCCATCTTGGTCAAAATCATACACCGCTACCGTGGCAGAACTTATCGGATTTGCAAATGGCAATGGAGTTGTGCTTACTGTAAAATTACCAGCACCATCATTTATGTACAAACGATCGTTCATAGAAAAATCATATTTGGAAAAAGATTTGCCACCACTGGTAACATACAAATCCAAATCTCCATCATTGTCACTATCAAAAAAGACAGCATCAGTATCCTCAGCAGAAGCATGCGTTAAAAAATCATTCCTAACAGCTTGGTAAGACTGATTGTCTTTTGAAAGAAATAAAGTTCCCGATTGGCCTTTTGCCCCACCGATATAAAAATCGGGTGTCCCATCATTATTCACATCCGCGCTAGCGATATGAGGCCCTTCGTTATTGTACATTTCTGGCAACAATTGTTCGCGGTTAAAATCTACCGCTTTGTTTTCTTGGTGTTTGTAATCAAAAAGATTTTCAACAGCGGTCAAAGCACCTATAGTTGTTGGGACTTCATGTGTGCTTTTCGCTCTACTTCCTCCAGAAGCAGTAAAAGAATATAGAGCATTTGTTTTTAAATCTTTGTGTACATCAACAACTCCATCGTTCCAGGTGATTTTTAAACTATCAATACGATCACAATTGCCCAAACCAAAAGTAAGATTGGTAGACACAGAACTTTGGAATCCTCTAGAAGGATAGTTTTCTAAAACACTGTATTTATGCTGCTGATAAAACACTTCTGCTTTGGCACCAACCGCATGGGTGTTTTTTGAATTTCCTTTTAATTGCAGTGTAATGCTTTTATGCGATGTACTATCTGCTTTATTTTCATAGATAAAGGCTGGCATATTTACATTGTTGATGACCAAATCTAAATCGCCATCATTGTCCAAATCACCATAAGCACTTCCGTTACTAAAACTCGGTTGTTGAAGTCCCCAATGTTGAGTTTGATCTTTGAATTGAAAATTTCCTTCATTTTGATAAATTGCATTTGGTACTGGATTGGAAGGCATTTTATCAATTAATTTTTTCATGACTTCTTTGTCATTTTGAATCATCTCTTTTATTTGATCTCTATTGGCCATATAAGTCAAATAGTCTCTATCGAGTAAGTCTTTATAGATACCGTTGCTAATAAAAACATCTTTCAGTCCATCGTTATCGGCATCAAATAGTAGCGTAGACCAACTCCATTCTGAGGCATGTACGTTAGAAAAACGACTTACTTCCATAAAGGAATCATCGCCCATATTTTGATGTAATGCATTTCTTGAAAATTGATAATGATAGCCATTTTTGACACTCATATCGTGTTTTGTCCAAGACTCAAAGAGTGTTTTGGTTCGTTGTCTTTGGATTGTTTTTGGCAACATTTCTGTAACCATAATATCAGTTGTTGAATCGTTGTTTAGATCTGCGGCATCTACCCCCATAGAACCCATAGATATCGATTCAAATTGTTGGGTCAATTTTTCAGTAAAAGTTCCGTCTTGTTGATTGAGGTATAAGTAGTCTCTCTCAAAAAAATCGTTGGAAACAAAAATATCGGGCCAGGTATCATTATTATAATCACTTACGGTAATTCCTAAGCCAAATCCAATAGCACTGGAATAAATATTTGCTTCTTTGGTGATGTCAGTGAAAAAATTATTGTCATTTCGTAAAAACTTATTTCCTTTATCGGTTGCCTTATCTCGTTGGTCTTTGATCAAATCATAATTTCCAACCGAGCGAATGGAATTATTCAACAAGTAGCAATCCAAATCTCCATCTTTATCATAATCAAAAAACGTAGCATGCACCCCTAATCCGGTGATGTCTAAACCGTATTTTTGAGATTGTTCACTAAAGGTTAAATCACCATTATTGATAAACAGTTGATTATGTCTATTTTCTGATTTTGGTGGACCAGCCTGACATACATAAAGATCTAAAAACCCGTCGTGATTGATGTCTACAAATGTGACACCCGAAGACCACATATCTTTACAAGCGACTTGTGCTTTTTGTGTAATGTTTTCAAATTTCCAATTCCCTTTGTTAAGGTACAATTGATTTTCCACTAAATTCCCACTGAAATAAAGATCCAATAAGCCATCGTTATTGATATCTCCGATGGCAACTCCGCCCCCATTATAAAAGTTTTTATAGGTATAAGGATTGAGTCTTTCTGTTTCTTCCAGGGTGTTTGCAAAAACTATACCCGTATCTGTCTGTAAAGTAAATAACGTATCTAAGCTGTTTTCGTTATTACACGAAAAAATAAAAAAGAGTAGAAATAAACGAAATCCAGTTTTAAAGCCCATAAAAGTAAGCGTAAATTTATAGAAGATTTGATATAAAAATTATATGTGTTTCTTTGAAAGACTGAGACAAATCTAAGTTTTATTGTTTTGATTTACAACAGATAATCGTAAAAAAATCATCATATTTAAGTTGTATAAATTCTTATAGGTACATAATGTCACATAAAAAACGGGCTGCCAAAAGACAACCCGTTTAAAATATATAACGTTAAATGTGAATTAATTATACTAAATTAATAACCAGCATTTTGAGTTAAAGTACCCTCACTCGCATCGATTTGAGCTTGTGGAATTGGGAATACAGTTGTGTGTGCTCCACTGGTAGATTTCTCCCACCATGGGTTGGTCCATTTGTCAAAACGAATCAAATCTTGTCTACGAGTAACCTCCATAAACATTTCACGACCTCTTTCTGCTAAAAAGCTTTCCGCAGTTACACTAGCCATTGCAGATAAACCTGCTCTTGCTCTAATAGTGTTTACATCAGTCGCTGCTAAACTCCAGTCTCCTGCAGCTCTTGCTTTTGCTTCAGCACGGATTAAGTATAAATCTCCTAAACGGATGATTGGGAAATCATTATCCATTTCAGAACGTTGTCCTTGTCTGTAGCTAAATTTCCCTAAACGTGCACCACCTTCTCTAGAAGCATTTGGCTCTAATTGGTCGATGAAAGGAGTTAAAATTAATTCCAATTCAGAAGATTCTGCATAATCTACAATTGCAGACCCTGAATAATCAAATTGTTGTCCAACAATAAAGTTGGCAGCTTTACGCTTATCTGCAGCATCATACGAATTGTAAAATTCTTCTAAAGCAGAATATCCATTCCAAGGTTGATCAGATAAATTATAGGTAAATTGACTTGCATAGTGTAAAGACATTTGGGCAAAGTTCATTCCTCCACCTTCAACATTGTCATAAGCAATTGACCAAATAATTTCAGGATTGTTTTGATTGTTTGGAGCAAAAACTGCTGCATAACCTTCTAAAGTTTCAGGATCTGATGCTACAGCCGGTCTTTTTCCTTCGTTTGGTACAGAACATCCTGTATCACATAAAGTATATCCTCCGTTGTCAATTACATATCCAGCAGCGATTTCAGCTTCTGCATATTTTGCAACTCCTGTATACACCTCTGCATTCAAATACAACTTAGCTAACAAACCTAAAGCTGCAAATTGATTGATTCTATAAGCATCATTTGAAGTTCCTAAAGGACTTGCTGTCAAATCCATCCCTACAGATACATTTGCAACCCCTAAAGAAGCTAATAATTCACTTTCTACAAAGTTAAAAAGTTCAACTCTTGTAGACTGTGCTGGATTTCCTCCTGCTTCAGTTAAAATCTTTACTCTTCCATACATGTCTAACAAACGGTAGTAGAAAAACGCTCTCAAGGCCTTTACTTGTGCCATTTGATTTGCATCCAATCCTCCATTGGCAATTGTAGTATTACAAGCACCAATCGCATCGTATTGTTGTCCCCATGCCCCATTTAAAGGGTCATTTGTAGAAGTAAATGTATGTCTGTGCATATCTAACCAGATACCACCATCATACCAGTCACCTCCTTTTTGTGTAATCGCCATTTCATCAGAAGAAACTGATTGAACTGACCAATATCCACCATGACTTGCAGAACCTGAACTTCTTAGTGCATTAAAAGCAGAACTAAGTGCATCAGAAGGACCTGCGCCTCCACCATCAAAACTTCCAAAACTTGGCTCTTCTCCATTAAACTGAGAAGTAGTATCACCTACCAAGACTTCATCTAAGTCTGTACATGCACTTATCGCTAATAGTGCAAAACAAATTGTAAATAATTTATATGTATATTTCATTTCTATTTATTTTTTAAAAGTTAACATTAACACCTAATGTAAAGGTTCTTGCTGCAAAATAATTGTATCTTCTGTCGATACCTGGTACTAAAGGATCAGCACCTCCAACAAATTCTCCGTTAGCTGTAGCACCTCTATCTTGTAAAGACGGTTCTGGATCAGCTCCTGAATATCCAGTAATTGTGAACAAGTTTTGACCTGTTAAAGAGAAACGCACACTCTTAAAGTATTTGTTGTCTTCTGAGATGTCTAAACTATATCCAACAGACATATTGTCTAACTTGATAAAATCTGCTTTTTCAACATATAATGAACTGAATTTTGCAGTCGTGATGTCTGCATTTGCATATTCTGTGTTGATGTAGTTGTAAGAACCTTGTGAACCTACTCTTGGCTCGTAAAATACTCTAAAGTTGTTTACCAAACTGTGTCCAAATGCTCCTCTAAAAAATGCATTTACATCCCAGTTTTTATATTGTAACGTATGTGACCAACCTAATTCGAAATCTGGAATCCCTTTTCCTAATTTCTTTAAATCTCCGTCAATAACACCATCTCCGTCTGCATCAATTGCATTTCCAACTTCTTGGTTTACGTTGATAGAACCATCACCATTTACATCTACAAAGTTTTGACTACCGTCAGTGACAGTACCATCCCATTGAGCTCCATAAATTTGACCGATCTCTTCTCCTTCACCAACCAATACTACTGGAGTACCGTTTTGTCCTGGAGCACCTAAGTTTCCTCTTAAAGAAGTACTTCCGTTAAATTTGTCTAATACAGATTTGTAAGTAGAAAAATTGATTCCAGAATTATAAGTAAATCCTTCTTTCTTGATGATATCATAATCTAAACTTAATTCAAGTCCATTGGTTGTCAATTCTCCAACGTTGTTAAACCAGTTGTCAGCAATCTTTACTACACCGTCTGCCAATTCACCATCTTGAATTTTAGATAATAAGATAAAATCTGAAACTTTTCTAGAGTACACATCTAAAGTTGCAGACAAACGTCCTGAGCTAAAGTCGATACCAAAGTTCGTTTCTGCTTTTTCTTCCCATTTCAAATCTGGATTTGCTTGTCTAAAAGCAGCAGAAGATAATAAGTTACCCGTTGGGCTGTATCCATCTTGAGATAACCCATTTTCACTAGGCAATGCACCCGTTACACCATAACCGATTCTTGCTTTTAACAAATCAACATTGTCTAATTGAAGATATTTGTTCACATCAACACCTAAACCAACTGATGGGAAAAGTCCCCACTTGTTGTTTTCTCCAAATTTAGTAGAACCTTCTCTACGTAATGAAGCATTAAAGTGAATTGCATCGTCAACACTCACATTTACTCTACCAAAGAAAGCAATAATTCTATCTTGTGGAGATCTGTTACTGTTGATTGAAATTTGACCTGCATTGATTAAATCTTGAGACCACTCTAAAGCATCAATATACTCTAAATCGTTGTTTGGAAAATCTCCAGCAGTTAATGAATAATCGAAATAATTCGTTTCTTGCCAAGAATATCCTCCTGTGAATTTCAACTTGATATTCTCAGTAATATCTTTGTTGTAATCTGCAAACATTTCCAATAATTTGAAATCATTCTCTTGAGTAAACAATGTAGCAGAACCTTTTCTTAAAGGACTCGATGCATTTCCTCTATATAGAGACGTTGGTCTATAGTAAGCTTTGTTCGTTAATTTTGTAGATTGCTCAGAATAAACACCACTTACAGATAAATCATCTGAAAGATCATACTTCATGTTAAAGCTATAAGTAAACTCACTACGAGAACCATCATTAGAATTTTGTTCCATAATAGAAACTGGGTTGAAACTATCAAACAATCCTAATGTTTCAAAGTATCCACCATAGTTGTCTCCATTGTAAGGATACGGAGAATCTGTTCCGTATACTGGAGCAGTTGGGTTGTACAATACTGCATAACGCAATGCGTCATTAAATCCGTACTGAATGTCTTTTTTAGTATAAGACGCATTGAAACCTAATTTTAACTTATCGTTTAAAAGTTTTGTTTCAGCTTGAAATCTTGTATTGAATTGATTAAATCCAGATTTTTGTAAAATACCTTCTGCATCTCTAAAGTTCGCAGAAGCTCTAAAAGTAGTATTTCCTTGTCCACCTGACATCGAAATGTTGTGTACTTTAGAAACTGCAGAACGAGTTACCAAGTCCAACCAATCTGTTCTACTTCCTAAGTCTGTTCCTCCTGCAGCTACAAATTCATCACCCGTCATGTTTTGAACTTGGTTTTGAATAGACTCCATCGCAACAGAACCGCTGTAAGAAACTTGTGTAGTTCCTGATTTTCCTTTTTTAGTAGTTACAATAATTACCCCACTAGAACCACGTGTACCATAAATTGCAGCCGCAGAACCATCTTTTAAGACAGTCATACTCGCAATGTCACTTGGATCTACGTTGTTTAAAGAAGCACCAATCACTCCATCAACAACAATTAAAGGAGATGAATTTGCTCCTACTGTAGAAATACCTCTTAAACGGATTACTGCATCATCATTAGGATTTCCCCCTTTGTTATAGATACTTAAACCTGCCACTTTACCTTGTAGTAATTGTGCAGGTGCAGCAATGGTTCCTTGGTTAAATTCCTCTGCAGAAACTTGTGTCACAGATGAAGTAATTTCTTTTTTTGCTGAACTACCATACCCAACTACCACAATCTCGTCCAATTGAGTTGAGTCTTCAGTTAAAGTTACATTCACGGTATTCGAAGATACTGTTACCTCTAGAGTTTTGTACCCTAAAGATCTAAATACCAATACAGCTCCTTGATCAGCTGCTACAGAATACTTTCCGTCAAAGTCAGTTTCTGTACCTACAGAAGTTCCTTTCACACTTACACTTACGCCTGGGAGTGAACCAGAACCATCTGACACAACACCAGTAACGGTTTGTCCATACATAAAACCACCAACCAAAATCAATACTGGCAGAATTAGTTTTTTAAGTAATTTGTTTTTCATTTAATTTAAATATTTGAGTTAGTAATGTTTTTTTGATATTTTTATGTTCGATGCATTGTTGAAGTAGCAATTAATCTATATAAAAATAACAGGATTGATAAAGTTCAAAGATGAATTTTTAATATTATATATCTTAATAAAACGTTAAAAAAGATACTAAAAATAACCGAAAACGTTTTCGAAAACTGGTTTATACTCAAAATAGCACTGGGAAAATTGCCTTTTTTATGTTTCTGGAAGGATATTTTGTTTTTTTAACAATACAAAACAAAATTTCATCAAAAATACAACTGTCATCTACCGTACAAATTAGGAGTATTTTTTGAGCTAAAAAGACAAAAAAAGTAACAGTAAATAGAAATCATAAAAAAAAGTGTATCAAACTGCTTTTAAAAACAATTCAATACACTTCTTAAAGAATTTCAAACAAGCTGTACTATAAAATTTAGTCTTCTAGTTCACGTATCCAAATATTTTTAAAACTAACACCACTTTGATCTTGATGGTCTTGTAATTTTATAGGTTGTTTTCCATGAACATTATTTTTGGGCCAACCAATGTATTCTGTAGTCCCCTGTATTTGAAAATGGTCTTGTACCAAAACACCATTATGCAAAACAGTAATCGTCGCTTTTTCAGCAAGCTTCCCTTTGTCATCAAATACGGGCTGATGATAAATAATATCGTAAGCATTCCAATCTCCTGTAGGAGAGGAAGCTTTTGCAAGAGGTATGGCTTGTTTATAAATAGCCCCTACTTGCCCATTTACATATGTACCATTGTCGTTATTGTCCAAGATCTGTACTTCATATCTATTCTGAAGAAAAACACCACTATTGCTTCGGTTTTGACCACTCAATCGTTTTGCAGGATTGGAACGCCATTCAAGATGCAACTGTACCGAACCAAAATTTCTTTTGGTCTGAATATCTCCTGCTTTGTCTTTTACAGTCATACTTCCATCTTTATTCAAATCCCATTTTACGGCAGTAGAATCTGTAGCAGAAATCCATTCATCAAAATTTGTACCATCGAACAAAACGATGGCATCTGATGGAATTCCTGTACGTGCATCTACAGTTACTGTTTTTGGCTTTGCTCCCCAAACTTCGGTTTCTTCGGGTTTAGTAGGCTCTGCCGCTGCTTCCGTTAAAATAATTTGCTCTTTTACTGAGACTTCTTTGGTTGTTTGATTGCAAGACAAAAGCCCAATACTCAAACCCAATACAATTAGATTTTTATTCATGATTATATTCCTAAAATTTTTCTTAAATATGTTTCATCTGTTACACCATTTCCTGCAAAATCATCAAAACGTTTGTTGGTCGTCTCTATCAAATGATCTTGAATAAAACCAACTCCTTCACGAGCTCCTTGTGCTGGACTTTTAATGACGCATTCCCATTCTAAAACA